>JACXTT010004990.1_pt1 | contig 19468 bp, 16 predicted proteins | sample 9270951 | NCBI WGS metagenome assembly JACXTT01 (sample SAMN15532306, study PRJNA645909) | rock metagenome | isolation source: weathered quartz diorite | place: Puerto Rico | collected 2017-06-21 | reverse complement strand
AAACCAGGATGTGCCACACCTTCGGCGAGCGCGGAACTGGCGTCGAAGTGTGCGCTGGTGTGTCCGTGGATCAATGCGCCATTTCTCACCGCGACACCGCCGGCGGAATACTGAAGCGTAGTGGTTAGCGCGTCCCAATGCACCGTTTGCGACGCCGGACGAGGGTTTTCCGGCAAGGCAGTCTCAAAATCGTACAGCTCGAGATTTCCATTCAGCGTGAGCGCAGAAAGGCGTCCGGCGGCATTCCCGTTGAAGGTGGCCCAACCGTGGATCGTGAAAGGCAGGTCGTCAGATCCGTACGCAGCTTGCAGCAACGGCCTCCACTCCCTCAGATCGTGACTTGTGGCCGCGAGTTTGAGCGACGACGTATCCGACAGATTCCCGCTGGCTGTGATCTCGGAAGCGGGTGTGTTCACCTTGAGGTGATCCAGCTGCAATTCTTCGCGCGATCCGCGATAAACTCCGGCAATCTGGCCCCGCACCGCAAGCTGACCGGGCTGAGATTGCGCAGGCGCAGCGACGTTGAGCCTCATGCGCGTTTCGGCATCACGAATCGAGCCGACCCAGAGCATTTCCAGACTTCCGCTGACCGCGCCCGACAGGTGCATTCGATCCAGGGGAAGCTTTTCTGTGCTTAGAACCTCAATCGCTGGAGCGAGCGGGAACGCCGTCAACTGGAGACGTACTGAGCCACGTTGAGGATTCTCGGTGGACACGCGGCCGACTACACGGCGGCGGCCTGGAGCCGGCTCCAACGAAGTCTGCCAGTTCGTCACGTCTACGTCTCCCTGCAAGTCTCCGCCGAAGAAACTTGCCTTCACGGAGGAAACCCGCAGGCGCTCCGGCGTAAGCGAGAACCCTGCACTGAAACGTCCGTTCTGTGTTTTCAGTCTGCCGTTCGACCAGTCAACGTCTTTTGCCGCAACCGTGCCTTCAGTCGAGAATTTTTCGGAACGCCACGAGCCCTTGCCCTCGAAGCGAGCGGTGCCTTTGCGGATTTCCTTTTGGCGCACCAGTGCTGCCACTTCGGCGAGGTCGAGTGCGCCGCGGTAGTCACCGGTCAGCTCAGGGTCGTGAAAGTCTTGCACGCTGCCGGAGAAATGAATCTCGGATTTGCCGACAGCCACATTCAAAGCGCTGACGTCGGCGCGGTCGCGGAGCAGAACCAGGGCGGCATCAGCGCGCCAGGTAAATGGCAGGTATTGCTGAACTCGCGCGCTGGCGTTCCCGATTACGAGGCGTGCCTCATAGTGTTGCCGCAAAAATGAGTAGCGCAACATCACCGAGAGATCGCGCGCATCGAGGTCGATGGGAATGCGATTTTCTTGCCAGAGCAGCTCTCCACGTTGCACTTCAACCCGGGAAACCGACAGTGAAAATAGATCTTCCGCCGGTCCTTTGGCCGTTCCGGTCGAAGCGCTGACCGGCAGCGCGGGCTGATTCGTGGAGCCGTCGGGATAGACGATGATGTGCACCACCGGATGCTCAAGCACGAGAGAGTGCAGTCCGATCGTGGTGCTTAGCAGCGAGATGATTTTCACTTCCGCTTGCAGGCGGTCGACGCTGAGATAAGGGGCTTGGCCGGGGGTCTCGCGTCCATGAATGACCAGGTTGCGAACGTCCACGCGCAAGCGGAACGGAATTGTGTGGAATTCGCCGATCTCAACCCGGCCGCCAGTAGCTCTCTCCAGCGCCGCGACGACGCGACGCCGGACCGCCTGCTGAAAGGAATCGGTCGTGACGTACCAACTCAGAAGGCCAAGGGCGAGGACACTGAATATGCAGAACAGCCGAAATAACTTCCACCAACTGCGACGCTGGACAGGCGATAGCTCACTCAACGGGTTTGGTCTCCCGTGCCAGTTTCAGGGGTCTGGATGCGGCTGGTTGAACGTAGACTCGCGAGCCAGCCAGTGAGTAGCTGGTTCAGCCGCTGCTCGGAGAGCAGATCCCGAATGTGGCCGAAAACCTCGGGCAGAGCCACTTCCCTGCTGCCGGCCTTTTTCAGTTCCGGAAGCAACTGCTCGTGGTAATAGGACTCGACCGCTTTCTGGTCGATCTGGACCGAAGGGCGCAGACGCGCTTCGACGAGCCGCATCAGTTGAATACTCTCACCGAGGCGCTTTTCCAACACAGCCTGGGTCAACCCATAACGCTGCAAAGAATTGCGCCACCCGTCATCGGAAGCGGAGTCTGGCCTGACCTTGCGGATTTCCGCGATACGAGCCGCGACCTGCTCTGCAGGAGGGCCTTCCGATGGCCGAACCTGTTCGCGCAGCAGTTCCTGGTCAATCAGGCGGTCCAGGGCGGCTTTGCGTTCCTCGGAAGTAAAGATATCAGGAGCCCCGCCATTCAGGAAGGCTTCGAAGGCCAACTCCTCTTCCCAGTCGCTTTGCAGAAGGACGTGGCCATTGACGTTCGCCACCATGCGATCCACGATCTGGCCCGCGGACGCACATGGCGCAATAGCAACGCAGAAACAGAGGAAGAGCACGGGATGTTTCCAAATCTTCATCAGAAAGACTGCCCAATGCTGAACGAGAAATTGAAATGCCCCGCGCGCTGGAAGCCAAATTGTCCGGTAGCTCCGCTCGGGTTGCTAACGATATTCGTGAAACTAGGAAAGAACGGCGGATTCAGATTGTAGCCGAAATCCAACCGCAACGGGCCTATTGGTGTCTGGTAACGCACCCCCAAGCCAATAGCGTGCGAGAGGTAGTTGTAGTTGCACTTCGAATCTTTGTTGTTGACCCCAGTCTCAACGAAGCAAGCCGACGGATTCGGCTGATGCCAGCGCCCCAGGCTGTTCAACATGTCTTGCGGGCGCGAGAATACATTTCCAATATCGTGAAATGCAGTGAAGCCGATGTTATCGTGCAGATAAGGCAACGTGATGCTGGGAAAGCGCAGCTCCAGATTATTGAGAAAGAGGGCGCTGCCTCCGATGGGAAATCCGGTAAAGGGATCGCGCGGCCCCGCCTGATTCAAACCGAAACCACGATGAGAGTTGCCGCCGCCCATAAAGAAGCGCTCGGGAAGAGGAATCAGAGTCTGGCCAGGCGCGGGGGTACCCGCCGGTCCCAGCAAGACGGTACTCCCGAACGGGTTTTCCACGCCGACGCTGGTGGAGCGCGCGAATACGAACCCCAGGCCGGTGTGTCGATTGCGGGCAAAGGGATAGTATGTCGAATTCTTGATCAGCATGCGGCTGAAGTCGGCCTCGGAACCAAAATAGCTGGCAGCCACGCCGCCATCGACCGTGGTATAGCTGCCGTGGTTGGTTTCCAAGTCATTGTCGCGCCGATTGCGAATGTAGGAGAAATTGGGCTCGCCGACGCGCGTCGGTTTTGACAAGAGCGGGACGAGATTGTCACTCACCTGGATGTTGCTAGCCTGCACGCGCCTATAGGAAAAGCGGTAGGCGATGCTGTCGAGTTCGCGACCTTCCAGCTTGTCTTTTTTCAATACTTGAACGGTTTGCAGTGTCCCTTCCAGGCGTTGGGATGTGAAGGTTGAAACGTCGACTGTATTGTCGTAGAGCAGCCTGATCGAAAAGTTCAAGTCGCGGTTTAGCAATTTGGGCGCTTCGAAACTGATCAGTCCCCGTTGTTGCAGACGGCTGAGGTTGGTCTTCGCGCTCACCGTCTGATGGCGTCCGCCAAGATTGATGCGGCTCACGCCAAACGAAACCCTGGGACTGGCCCCAGTCTGACCCAGGGGCTGGTTGGTTCCGACCGATGGCTGCCCGGTCTGAAATTCGAAGCCAATTCCGTAGTCGAAGGTGTACCGCTTGGTCTCGCGCATCGTGAGCAACACGTTCTTGCGCGGCTCGGTTCCGTCCGGATTTTGGACGGCCGTATTTACTTCGTTGAAGAGCCCCAGATTGTAGAGCTTGCGCTGTGATTCGAGCATCGCCTGCTGGCTCAGGGGCGTGCCGGGTTGTACTTGTACCTCACGGCGTGCAACCCCGGGCCGAGTGTAGTGCAGCCCGCTTAGAAAGACGCGGTTAACGAAGAACTGCTCGCCTTCGTGGATCGTAAAGACAACGCCCACGCGGGGTGCGTCGGGGGGCGCTGAATTATCGGGCACATAGGTCACGTCCACCGTGGCGTTGGTAAATCCGTTGTCGAAGTATTTTTCGAGAATCGTATCCCGATCGTCCGACAAACTCGCTTCGTTGAAGCCCTGGCCCTCTTCGGTGGAGAGAGTCGGCGACAGTTGCTCCGTCGGAACGTTGTAGTTTCCTTCGATACTTACCGATGCCACCCGTGTCTGCGGTCCTTCTTTGATGTTGATTTCGATCGCCAGCAAGGCAGAATCGCCTTGGAAGTTCTGCAGGAGTTTGCTGGTGACTTCCGCCTGCCGGAACCCGCTTGCGCGGTACAGGTCCTGAATGCTGCGCACGTCGGCGGCTAACGATAATTCGTTGTAGCGCCCGTGCGAGAACAGGCGCCCCGAGGGCTGCTCCTCCATCACCGCGCGAATCTGGTCTTCGTCAAAGAGCTTATTGCCCGCGATGTGGATCTCTGCCAACTTGTGCCGTTCGCCCGGGTCGATGGTATAGATGACGCGCAACTCCTTGCCATCCTGGACGCCGTGCTGGCTTACGTTAACGGTAGCGTCGAAGTAGCCTAGTGTCTGCAGGTGATTCTGGAGGTTGCGGCGGCCTTCGTTGAGAAGATCGTCGTCCACCGCTCCCTCTTCATAGATGGGTACGAGTCTCCGCAGCTGGCCTTGGCTGACTTTGAATCCCTCGGTGGCAATCTCCACGACCGGGCCGCGATCGATCTTGAAGGTATAGTCCACTGTGTTGTTTTCCAGGCGATAGGTGCGGGTGGCCGCGGACACCTGAGCCAAAAGGCGATCCTGCTTTTGATACGTCGCACGGATACGCTGCAGAGCGCGCGTGAGACGGGTCGAAATAACCGGGTCCCCAGTATGAAACTTGCCGATTTCCTCGAGCTCATTCTTGGAGTAGCCGGCCTCCCCTTCTACAGTGATCTGCCCCACCAGGGCGCGCGGCCCTGGCGCGACGTGAAATGTGAGATCGATCTGGTATTGCTCAGGGTTGCGTTGCTCAGAAACGGTTATCTTCGAACGATGGAATCCGTTGTCTTCGAGAACACGCTGCAGGTTTGCCAAGGCACGGTCTACTTTCTCTCCCGCGGCTAGCTCCCCAAGGACCAAGCGGCTGGCGGTCACCAATTGGTTCGCAGACGGGTTGGTGGAAGCACCTTCCACGTAGACCTGTCCTATGAAGTAGTTGGGGACCGTCAGAAAGCGCAGGCGAACCCCCACCGTGGTGCGTTCGGCCTCCGCTTGAATATCGGCAAACCGGCCGGTCGCAAAGAGCGTCTGCATGGCATCGTGCAGGTCCTGGCGCGTAAGCGGCTCTCCAATCTTGAGCGGGGTAGCGGACAGCAGGTGCGTGGTTTCGTCCCCCGGCACACCCGGCAACTCGATCTCCGCAATCGGCACTCCGAGATAAGGAGTAATTGTCCCCAGCTGCGCCGGCGATTCCGCAGGCGGCGGAGGCAGTGCCTGAGCCCCGCCTGTGGCTGAGCCCACTACAGTTATCATCGTCAGAACCAGTGCGGCGCTGGAGAGCCGCAAAACTCCCTCCCTGAATTTCAGGTGACTTTTAGCAGAACTTTCTGGTTTCGATGGATAGGCAACCGTCACATGTTGCTCGGTACGAAGAAGTTTGATGACCGGCACCTATAATACTGGCTGAAAAGCCTCGGAAAGGTAATGTCTTTGGAACTAGAGGACCGTTACTCTCGTCAGGTGCTGTTCGCGGAGATTGGCCCGGAAGGCCAGAAGCGGCTCGCGCGGTCGCGCGTCGTGATCGTCGGATGCGGTGCCACTGGGTCCGCGCTGGCTTCCTTGCTGGCGAGATCGGGTGTCGGGCTGCTCCGGATTCTCGATCGCGACTACGTCGAACCGAGCAATTTGCAGAGACAATCCTTGTTCGAAGAGAACGACGCACGGGAATTGTTACCCAAGGCGGTCGCCGCCGCCCGGCAGATTAAACGCTTCAACTCGCAGATTGCGATTGAACCGCAGGTCGCCGACCTGACTCCGGAGAATGTTGAGCGCCTGCTGGGCGGCGTGGATCTGATCCTGGACGGTACAGACAATTTCGAGACCCGTTACCTCATCAATGACTACGCGATGAAGGATTCGATACCCTGGATCTATGCGGCGGCGGTCGGCAGCTATGGCGTCACGTTGAACATCCTGCCAGGAGAGACAGCTTGCCTCGCCTGCGTCTTTCCTGATCCGCCGCGCGGGGCTGTCGAAACCTGTGAAACAGCCGGCATCTTGAATTCCGTGGTGAACTTGGTGGCGGCGATCGCCGCCGCCGAGGCACTGAAATTTCTGGTGGAGGCTCCCTCAAAGATGAGGCGGACTCTGCTCTCCTGGGACGTCTGGACAAACGAGCGCGCAGAGGTAGCAGCAACTCGGCCGCGGGCTGGCTGCCGGGCCTGTGGAGAGCGCAACTTCATCCACTTGGCGGGTGAGGGCCGCCCGCACATCACGCTCTGCGGGAGGAACTCGGTGCAGATCCACGAGCAGGAGCGCCCGGTGGACTTCGTCGAGATGACCACCCGTCTGCGCCCGCACGGTACCGTGCGTCACAACGAGTTTGTCCTGAAATTCTGGCACGAGCCCTATGAAATGACCCTGTTTCCCGATGGGCGGGCCATCATTAAGGGGACGACGGATACGGCAATTGCCCGGAGTCTCTACGCGCGGTATGTCGGCAATTGAGATGCGCAATGCGCTGGCAGTTTTGCGCATAAGCTTGCATCTCCGTTGTGCCCGCCCCGCAGGCGATCTCAGTCCTTTAGCCGAGAGCGCCGTAAATCTCCGAACATCTCGGACTCCGGGGGCCGGTCTACACTGGCCCGCAAACTGCACACATACCACCGATCTGTACCCTCTGTGGAGGCTGTATGCGACCCTATTTGGTTCTGTGCACGTTAGTTCTGATCGCGGTTGCGGCATTTGGGCAACAGCCCGTTCCTCCTCGCGTTTACGGTCCCTGCGTTTTCGGATGCGGTCCGTTTGTCCCGCTAGTGACGACCCCCATGGTGTCGTTGCAGCAGGTGTCTCCCAACCCGGTAGGCGCCTCGAATGCCACCACCGGACTGATCGCCGGAGCGACCAACTCGACCCTCTCACAGGTTTCCGGCAACACCAGTTCGGTCTATACCGAGCCGGTGTGGTACCAGGGCGGGGGTGCTCCGCTGACGACCTCGGCTGTGCATCTCTGGCCAGAACCGGTTGGACACCCCATGCACGCGATGCATGAAGAGCATGGTCGCCGGGAAGAAGCGAAGGCGGAATGGATTTATTTCGGTGGAGTTGAGCACACGGCGAACGCCGTGACCGCATCCGCTGCCGTCAAGGGCGGCAAGAAGGCTACCCGGACTTACACCAACGATGACGTCGAGCGCCAGAACCAGAACAACGGGAACGTGAAAATCAAGGGTAAGGCGGAGAAGCTGTAAGCTCCGCGTCCGAACTGGAATTGCTTCGAGGCTCCCGGCTGCGATTTCACACTGCTGTCGGGAGCCTTCCCATTTGTCTGAGGGGCGAAGACCAGCCCTATTTCTTCTTCAATTCATGCCCGATGCGGTTCGCCTCGCGATCCATCGCCTGCATCATGCTGTCGGAGACGTTGCCTTAAAGCTGGTGCGAGATTCTGATATTCACAACCGGCTTCGGGGAGCCGGGACGAAACACTGCGAAATTTACCTCGAGACTATCGCGGTACGGCGAGCCGGACTGCCCTCCCATAGGATCGCTGGCATCGACGCTCGGCACTTTTCCACCGATCGAAATCGGCGGGATGACCGGCTCCGTAGGGCGGGATTTCGGGTCCGCCACCTGCGTGAGGACCATGTAGTCGCACTCGCGTCGCTTCAACTCCTCAGAATTTTCGAGCGTTGGATGCAGGTCGCGGTCGTTGGTTGTGGTTGAGTCCATAACCACCGCAATCAGCTTACTGTCGCGGAGGCCGTGCGCCAGGCGGTCCGTCATACGTTCCACAAACAGAGACTTGGCGGTGCGGTTGTTCACCCCGGCCACGCATACTTTCGCCCCTGACTCGGGTTGCGGCGAAAGCTCCTCGGACCCGGCGAACGATGCTAAGGCAATCGAGACAATCAAAGGCAGGAACAACGCGAAACAGCTCCGGCGCATGGGAGCACCTCGCGGCTCATCCAACTCTACGCCGCCTGGACGGTTCTTTCTCCAGCCATCCCGCTCGTCAATCTGCTATCTTCGTGCGGTTGACTCTCTTGACAATTGCGATACAGGCGCCGTGCCGCGCCGAGGATGAGTGCCTTCATGGGTGAGCTTGCCCGTCCTGAACCGTCCCGTATTTACCGCTGGATCGTGCTGCTGTTTATCAGTCTCGCCCAGGGCGGGAACTACTACATCTACGACAGTATCAATCCGCTGGAGCGGATTTTCATCGATAAGCTCGGCTTCTCCGCTACCGCTTTTGGATGGCTGAACGCGAGCTACAGCGTGGCAGCGGTTCTGACTCTGCTGATCGGCGGGATCATCATTGACCGCATCGGTACGAAGAAGGCGCTGACTTTCTTTGCCGTGCTTTGTCTGGTAGGAGCCGCTCTCACGGCGGCTCGGGGAAATGTCGCGCTCATGATCACCGGACGCACCGTCCTGGGCCTAGGCGCCGAGTCGATGATTGTTGCTGTGACGGTTGCGCTGGCGAAGTGGTTTAAGGGCAAGGAACTCAGCTTCGCCTTCGGGATCAACCTGACGATTGCGCGATTGGCGTCCGTTGCTGCTGACAACTCTCCTACATGGGCCAGGAGAGCTTTCTATCCGCAAGGGCCTGCGGGCGAGCCGAGTTGGCAGAATCCGCTATTCATTGCCGTGGGCGCCGGAGTGCTTGCGTTGGTCTGCTCTCTTGGGTATTGGCTCCTCGAGACGAGCGCAGAGGGGCGCTACGCGCTGGGCAAGGGCGGATCGGTCGATAAGCTGGAATTCAGCCAGATGTTCGCATTCGATAAGTCGTACTGGTATGTCGTGGGGCTCTGCTTCACTTTTTATTCCGCAATTTTTCCGTTTCGAACGTTTGCCATCGATCTGTTTACGAACAAGCTTCTTGCCGCCCACGGAGGGGCCTCGGCTTCGGAGGCAGTCCATTTGTCGGCCCTTCAGCAAGCGGGAACACTGAATAGCCTGCTTCCACTCTCGGCCATGATTGCCACGCCTTTGTTTGGATTGCTAGTCGACAAAGTCGGCAAGCGGGCGCTCTTCATGATGTTCGCTTCCCTGCTGCTGATGCGCGTCTACCTGTTGATTGCCTATGGACATATTTCTTTGTACCTGCCGGTGATTCTGATGGGAATCGCTTTCTCGTTGATTCCGGCGGTCATGTGGCCGGCTGTGGCCTATATCGTGGACGAGTCGAGACTCGGCACCGCATACGCTCTGATGACCCTGATTCAGCAGATCGGGTTCTTCCTCCTGAACTTGATGATTGGCAAAGCCAATGATTTTGCACACGCCGGACCCGACAATGCGGGCGGGTATGCCCTCGGGATGTGGATTTTCTCGATTCTGGGCCTTGTCGGGCTGACTTTCGCAATTCTCTTGCGGAGGCGCGAGACCGGTCCGAGTGGGCACGGGTTGGAGACGATCAGGGCTAGGGGTTGATTTCTTGCTGTTCCAGATGGTTACGAAGGTGACCGGCCCGGCAAACTCTAAACCAAAATCCCCATAACCCGTCGGGAAGCAATGGTTTTTGGTATTCTGGAGGTTCCTGGGGTGGCGGTTGCCATTAGCGGCTCCGTCCGCAAAGCGTACAACGAAAAGAGTTTGAAGCCGCATCTGACATACTAAGCGGCCGGAAAAGGCGACTTGACCGACCCGAAACAAGCCAAGGCTACAGAAGCAGAGGCAATTGAGCGAGCTAAGCAGGGAGACGAGGCAGCTTTTGAGGTCTTGTACAACCTGCACAAGCGGCGCGTGTACTCGCTATGTTTGCGCATGGTCTCCAATCCCGCACAGGCCGAAGATCTGGCCCAGGAAGCATTTCTTCAGCTGTTCCGGAAGATCAGCACATTTCGAGGCGAGTCCGCTTTTTCGACCTGGTTGCACCGGATGACGGTTAATGTCGTCCTGATGAACCTGCGCAAGAAAGGTCTGCCCCTGGTTTCGCTGGAAGAAACCATGGAGACCGACGAAGAGGCGCCGAGAAAAGAGCTGGGAGCGCAGGACGTGAAGCTCACCGGCTCCATTGATCGCCTCCAGCTGCAGCGGGCGATCGACAAGCTGCCGCCGGGTTACAAGACGGTTTTTGTCTTGCACGATGTAGAAGGGTTCAAGCACAACGAGATTGCGGAAATGGTCGGGTGCTCGATCGGTAACAGCAAGTCGCAGCTCCACAAGGCACGACTAAAGCTGCGTGATTATCTGAAGTTCATGAGAGCCGAAAAGGCCCAAAGCACGTAAGCGCGATCGCGGTATTGGGGAGAGAGGAAGTATGAACTGTGCGGATGTACGGCAAGGTCTGCCGGAGATCATGGACGGCGGGCAAAACACTGCGTTTCAAGCTCATCTGAAATTGTGTCCCGCGTGCTCGGAACTGGTTTCGGACCTGGAGTTGATTGCCAACGAGGCGCGGCAGTTGGCGGAAACCGACGAACCGGCGCCGCGAGTCTGGGTAAAGATTGCCGCCGAGTTGCGCGCGGAAGGGATCATACGAGAACCGGAACTTGCGCCGTCGCGCCCGGTTCTCGTGCCCAATACCGGACGACGCTGGAATGCGTGGTGGCTGGTTCCGGTCGCAGCGGCCTTGGTCGCAGCCGGTACCTACGTGCTGAAGCCCAAGTCCGCGCCGCAAGTGGCGCAGCAACCGGCCGTGACTACTCCGCAAACAGTGGTGCAGCCGGTCGACAAAACTCCCGCGGCGCAGCAACCGGCTCAGCGGGTCTTGGCCGACAAAAAGCCTCCCGTGATCCTCCCGTTCCCCAAAGAAAACCCGAATCTGGCCGACAAGGACGATGAACAACTGCTCGACGAGATGTCGCAGTACGCCCCCATGATGCGTGCCACTTACGAGAACGAGTTGCGGTCGGTCAACTCGTATATCCGCGACGCGCGGGCCTATGCGGAACAGAATCCCGGGGATGAAGATGCCCGCCAGCATCTGATGAACGCGTACCAGCAAAAGGCAATGCTGTACCAGATGGCGTTAGATCATGTTCAATAGCAGAGTGTAAACTGGATCAGTTCCAGAATTAGGGGCGTTTATGGAGAGCATGCAGCGCACGACAGTTGTCGGTTTGGTTCTGGCCACCTGCCTGGTTTCGGCGGCGCTCGCTGAAACTCGGAAAGAGTTCCGCTTCACCGTTGGCCCCAAGGCCAACGTCTCCATCGATACCCTCTATGGAGGAATTACCGTTAAGCCGGGAAGCCCAAGCCAGGTGATCGTCGTCGCTGTGATCCAGTCCGACAAAGTGCAAGTGGAGCATTTGCAGAAGGGCAGCCGAGTTGAGGTCGAATCTCACCTACTGCCAGGCGCCGACCGCCAGAGCGGACGCGTGGATTACGAAGTGACTGTTCCTCCCGACGCCAACGTAGATCTGCACTCGTCCACCGGCCCGCTGAACGCCGAGCGGTTGCACGGCGATCTGACACTGGAAGGCGCAGACGCTCCCGTTGAAGTGCGCAACGTCAGTGATGGCCATGTGCACATCAAGACCATGGACGGCGTGGTCCGGGTCACGGATGCGCACGCCTCTCATGTCGAGATTACTTCCATCAGCGGAGACGTTTATTTGAAGTCGGTGACCGGCCCCCTGGTGCAGGTGAATTCCGGCAAGGGCAAGATTTTCTTCGATGGAGATTTCGGGTCGGGAGGAAATTACTCCTTCACCACCAGCACCGGGGATATCGAAGCCTCGGTCCCTGCTTCCGCTTCGGCGGACTTCCGTGCCCACTCCGCGCATGGCCAGGCCGAGAACGAACTCTCTCTCCGATCCAGTCCGAGCACGGCCGCGCCTAATGTAGGGAGTTCCTTCATTGCTACGGTCGGCAAGGCCGCATCCAAGGTCGTGTTCCGTTCACTCGGTGGTAAAATCCACCTCAAGCAACGCTAAAAATCAACCCAGCAGTGGGAGGCCGACGCAATGCCCGCGGGCACGCGTTCTTGCGTCACGGAGCGCCATGGGAGTGCGCGCTGTGTTTCTTGTGGGATTCATGGCTTCGGGTAAGACCAGCGTGGGGCAGGAACTTGCCCGGCGCTTGCGCTGGGAGTTCGTGGACCTGGATGCCACAATTGAAGCTAGGGAGCAGCAGAGCATTCCAGAGATTTTCCGAAACAAGGGAGAACCGGGATTCCGGCGGGTTGAAACCGCTGTGCTTCGGGGTCTCACCGATTCGCTTAACCGCGACAGCGTAGTGGCCCTCGGCGGCGGGGCCTTTATCATTGAGGAAAATCGCAAAATGCTTCGCTCTTGGCCGTCAGTCTTCCTGGAAGCTCCGGTGGAGGAACTTTGGCGGCGCAGTTCGGAGGATCAGGAAGTGAGGCCACTGCGAAGGGATCGAGAACAGTTCGCCCGGTTGTACGCCGAACGGCTTCCCTTCTATCGGCAAGCGACGCTGGTCTTGGCAACTTCCGGCAAGCCGTTGCCTTCGATCTGTTTGGAGATCGAATCCGCCCTGCAGCTTGTGGAAGCAGCAGAGACGGGAAGAAAGACTGGCACGTCTCCGACCCGCAATTCTGACTCTGAAACAGGAGGATTACAGTGAAGTTGTCTCGCCGGCAATTCGCCTTCGTTCTGGCCCTTGTACTGCCCGGAATTACCTCGGCTCCTGCCATGGGGAAAGAAGGGGATGGAAAAAAGGTGGACTCCGGGTCCTTTGGCGTGTTCATGAACGGCCGCCGCGTCGGGACGGAGACCTTCACGATCACCCAGAATCCAAACGGCAGTGTGATCCAATCGGAATTCAAAGCCGAGGGTTCGGCGGGCCAGGCCGTCCAGCATTCGGAGATGCAGCTTACGGGCAACGGGGAGATTCGTCGTTACGAATGGAAAGAGCAAAGTCCAGGGAAAGCACAATCTCTCGTCATCCCCAACGACCAGTTTCTGACGCAGAAGTGGAGCACCGGACCGGATGAAAAACCGCAGGAGCAACCCTATCTGCTCCCCGCTTCCACCAGCATTTTGGACGACTACTTCTTCGTGCACCGCGAGGTGCTGGCCTGGAAATATCTCGGTTCGGCATGCTCTCGCGAAAAAGAGGGTTTACGATGCCCACGCGCCCAGTTCGGAACAATGAATCCGCGCCAGCACACATCGGCTCCGGCCAGCATGGAGTACCTGGGCCGGGATAAGGTGACCGTTCGCGGTACGGAACAGGAGCTGAACAAGCTGGAACTGAAGAGCGAAACCGGGAGTTGGCTGATCTGGCTCGATGAACAGTTCAAGGTGTTGCGCATTTCTATTCCGTCAGAGAAAACGGACGTCATCCGCGACTAGTCGGCCGGGTCGCGGGATGTGATCCTCGAAAGTAAGGGGCAGTCCCTTTCGGAACTTGGACGAGGGTCCAATCGGCACGTTAAGATAACCCCATCACCGGCTGGGGCCGTCCTTGACGATTATCGACTCACGTACTTCGCGCGTTCTGTTTACGGCCCTGTTGTTTGCTCTGGGACTGGGTTTTCTCTACGCCGCTCGGCAGAGCCTGATTCTTTTTCTGTTCGCGATTTTTTTTGCCTACCTCATTAACCCCGCCGTGCTTCGGTTGGAGAAGCTGGTGCGCGGACGCGGACGCGCCATCGCTCTCATCTACCTTGTTTTGCTCGTCGGCCTTTCCCTGGCGGTGTTTTTCGTCGGTCCCAGGATCACTCGACAGGCGGCTCGGCTCGGGGAGGCTTGGCCGGGCCTGATGGAAAAGGTCCGTTCGGGGCAGATCGCGGTCGATATCGGCCAGCAGCGCGGATGGAGTGGCGCCACCCAGGACCGCATTCAGGAAGCCCTGAAGAACAATAGCGACCAATTGCTGGTTCTCGCGCAGGGCATCGGGGTGCGCATTGCCGAAACCGCCAAGGGAGTTTGGGTACTGTTCCTTGTGCCAATCCTGGCGGTGTTCTTTCTGCGCGATGCGGGCACATTCAACGAAGTTGTGGTTTCGTTGGTGCAGTCCCGCAGCCAACGAGAGTTTCTTCAAGACGTGCTGCGTGATTTAAATCAGATGCTGGCCCAGTTCATTCGCGCGCAATTGACGCTAGCGGGATTGTCGCTGCTGGCTTACACCGCGTTCCTGGGGGCTCTCCGCGTGCCTTACGCCATGGTCCTGGGAACCGCCGGTGGCGCGCTCGAGTTCGTTCCGGTGGTGGGACCGTTAGTTGCCGGCGTGGTCATGGTCGTGGTAGCAGTACTGACCGGCTACTCATACTGGCCCCTGCTGTTGTTGTTTCTGGTCGTCTGGCGGCTGGTTCAGGACTATGTCATTTCGCCCCGGGTGATGGGTGGAAGCGTCCAACTGCACCCGCTGGCGGCGCTGTTCGGTGTGCTTGCCGGGGGAGAGATTGCGGGTGTCCTGGGCGTTTATCTATCCATCCCGGTGATGGCCAGCCTGCGCATCGTGTGGCGGCGCTGGCGCATTTATGCGGAAAAGCGCCGGTTCGGCCCCCTCAACGAGAACTTCTTCCCGCAAGAACTAGGGCGAGGCAAGAGCTGAGCTCGTCTTCCTGGCGGTGTCCGCGAAGCAATTCTCGCCAAAAATCTCTCTGTTATAAAATTGCAGTTTAGCCATGCCAAACAAACTCTCTGTAGGAATTCTCGGTGCCACGGGCATCGTCGGGCAGCGGTTCATCCAGATGCTCGAGCATCATCCGTGGTTTGAAGTCTCCTGGCTGGCCGCCTCGGATCGCTCCGAAGGCCGACCATACGCAGAAGCGGCACGCTGGCGGCTGAAGACCGCCATTCCAGACAAGGTCGCGAAAATGACAGTCTCGCCGGCCAAGCCCGAAGGCGCGCCAAAGATCATCTTTGCCGCCCTGGACGCCGCCATTGCCAAGGAACTGGAGCCTCAATTCGCTGCTGCCGGGTGCGCCGTTGTCTCGAACTCAAGCGCTCTGCGCATGCAGTCCGACGTGCCCCTGGTGATCCCCGAAGTCAACAGCGATCACATTCGGCTGATCGAAACGCAACCGTGGCGACGCGCGAGCGGCGGGTTTGCGGTCACGAACCCGAACTGCTCCGCCATCGGGCTGGTACTGGCACTGGCGCCACTTTACCGACGCTTCGGAATCGAGACGGTGATGGCCGTAACCATGCAGGCCGTGAGCGGCGCGGGTTATCCCGGGGTCGCCTCGCTCGACATCCTTGGCAATGTGATTCCCTACATCGCCAAAGAAGAAGAAAAGATGGAGGAGGAAACACAAAAGCTGCTCGGGACGTTGAACGGTGCCGGCATCATTCCGGCGCCTTTCGCAATGAGCGCGCAGTGCAATCGCGTCGCCGTGGAAGATGGCCACACCGAATCGGTGTCCATTCGCCTGAAGATGAAGGCCCGGCCGGAGGAGATCATCGCCGCCTGGAATGAATTCCGTGCCGAACCGCAGCAACTGCGGCTGCCCAGTGCTCCTGCGCAGCCCGTCGTGTATCTAGAAGCCGCTGATCGTCCCCAGCCGCGCCTTGACGTGGATTCCGGCGGAGGCATGACCACGACGGTGGGCCGCTTGCGCAAATGCAACGTGCTGGACTGGAAGTTCACCGTGCTCTCGCACAACACGATACGTGGCGCCGCCGGAGCGGCACTCCTTAACGCCGAACTCCTCAAGGCGAAGGGATATCTGGGGTGAGAGAACCGTTCACCACAGAGACACAGGGATACAGAGAAAACCGTGGACCGGGGTATGTCTGCCGCTTCGTTTTGCTTTTCTCTGTGTCTCTGTGTCTCCGTGGCGAAAAGGTGTTCTCGCTCAAGGAGCGCCGCCGCTTATGATCGTCATGAAGTTCGGCGGGACTTCAGTCCAGGATGCGAAAGCCATCGACCGCGTCGGCCAGATCGTGCAGGGCCGTCTGGCGGATCGCCCGGTGGTCGTGGTGAGCGCGATGGCCAAGGTGACCGATTCCCTGTTGGCCATGGGCAAAGCCGCTGGCAGCGGCGATCGCAAGACGGCACTCAAGATGGCCCGCGCGCTTCGCGAGCGCCACTATGAGACCGCCGGCGAGTTGCTCGGCACTGCGTTGTTCACAGAATTCCACAGCGGGCTGGGCGCCGACTTCGAAGATCTGGACGAATTGCTGCGGGGCATCGGCGCAGTCGGCGAGATCACTCCGAGGACATACGATTCCGTCGCCGCCTTCGGCGAAATGCTTTCCAGCAAGATTGTGGCGGCCGCATTCGTCGCCCGCGGACTGCCCGGGGTCCACGTCGATTCGCGCCAGTGCCTGGTCACCGACTCGAGCTACACCAAAGCGGTTCCGCTGTTCGACGAGACCAACGAGCGCTTGCAGAAAAGGGTCAAGCCGCTGCTGGACGCCGGTAACGTGCCGGTCATGGGTGGCTTTATCGGGTCGAATCGGGCTGGCGTTACCACGACCATCGGTCGGGGTGGCTCTGACTTCTCTGCCGCCATTCTCGGCGCTGGACTGGACGCCACCCGCATTGAGATCTGGACCGATGTGGACGGCATGATGACCACCGATCCCCGCCTGTGCCCCGACGCCCGGCGTATCAAGGTCATCAGCTTCGACGAGGCAGCTGAACTCGCCTATTTTGGAGCGAAGGTTTTGCATCCGGCCACCGTTCTTCCGGCGATTCAGAAAAATATTGCGGTCTATGTGCTCAACTCGCAGAATCCGACTTGTGAAGGAACTAAGATCACGGCCCGCGCACCGCGTTGTTCCAACATTTTCAAGGCCATTGCGCTCAAGAAGAAAATTACGATTGTCGACGTTGCCGCGCCCCGCCGGCTGTTGGTGCATGGATATTTGCAATCCATCTTTGCGGTCTTCGATCAGCACAAGGTGGCCGTGGACGTGGTCTCTACATCGGAAGTGAGCGTCTCGGTGACGGCCGAGACCAACGAAGCGATTCCCGCGCTGGCCGCCGATCTCGCCAAGCTGGCCGACGTGAAGTATGAAGGGCGAAAGGCGATTGTCTGCCTGGTAGGGGAGAGTTTGCGCGATACTCCAGGCATCGCAGCCAAAGTCTTCGGCATCCTGGAAGACGTGAAGATCCGGATGATTTCGCAGGGCGCGTCTGAGATCAACCTGACGTTCGTCATCGAGGAAGACGATGCGGTTGAGGTGGTGCGAAGACTCCACAAGGGATTCTTCGCGCAGGCGGATCCCGAAGTATTCGCGTAAACTTTTCTTCGCGCTCTCTGCGGCATTTCTTTAGCGTCCTTTGCGGTTAAAGACGTCTGCATGAACCTCCTGATCCTAGGCCGCGGCAAAACTGGTTCGCTGGTAGCCGAGGTCGCCCGCGACCGGCGCCATCATGTTCGTGTTCTCTGCGCAGACGAAAACCTCAACGCGCGTGCCCTAACCGCGACCTTTCTCTCTGAGGTCGATGCCGTCATCGACTTCACGTCTCCCTCAGCGGTTATCGCCAATGCCGAGGCCTGCATCAGCGGCGGCAAGAGCATGGTCGTCGGGACCACAGGCTGGTATGACCAGGCACCCCCGCTTCGGGAAAAAGTATTGGCGGCGAGGACCGGGTTCCTTTACGGACCGAATTTCTCGATCGGTATGAACTTGTTTTTCGAGGTTGTTCAGGCCTCCGCACCCGCTCTGAGCTTTGAGTATTCGGGCCAGATTTTCGAGCGTCATCACGCGCAGAAAAAAGACGCGCCTTCGGGAACGGCGATCACGCTCCAGAAGATCCTCCGCGAGACAGGTCGTCAGGAATTGGAGATTACCTCTTTCCGCGAGGGCGACGTTGTCGGGATGCATGAAATAGTCTTCAATTCCCAGAACGATCGTATCTACCTCTGCCACGACAGCAAGTCCCGCCGGGGTTTTGCGGAGGGCGCGGTGCGAGGAGCCGAGTGGCTGGCTGGTAAACAGGGGTTTTTCGAGTTTCGCGAAATCTGGAAGCAACTCTAAACGAGACGCCACAGTCCAATTTCGAGAAACGTGGCTTCCGCTGCGTTCAATTTTCTCTGGGTTCGCGTTATCTTATTCCTATGCAACTACGAGGCTGTGGTACCGCTCTCGTCACACCGTTCTCCCAGGACGGCGCTATCGATGAAACCGCACTGCGCAACCTGGTGGCCTGGCAAGTGGAGTCGGGCATCGACTTCCTGATTCCTTGCGGCACCACTGGCGAAACACCGACTCTCACCCACGACGAGTGGCTGCGTGTGATTGACGTGACCGTCGAAGTGGTTGCCGGGCGCGTGCCGGTCGTCGCTGGGGCGACTTCCAACTCCACCCAAGACGCTGTGGCCAAGGCAAAGGAAGTAGCTGCGCGACCGGGCGTGGACGCCATCCTGACCGCTTCTCCTTATTACAACAAGCCCACGCAGGAGGGCCAATACCGTCACTTCCGGGCGATCGCTGAAGCGGTGGACAAGCCGCTAGTCCTCTATAACGTCCCAGGACGAACCGGCGCAAACCTGGAGCCCGCAACTCTTGCCCGCCTCGCCGAGACTCCCAACATCGCGGCGGTGAAAGAAGCCAGCGGCAATATGTCGCAGATCGCGGACGTGCTGAGTGTGGTCCCGGAGACTTTTCTGGTTTTCTCCGGTGATGATGCCATTACGCTGCCGGTGATCGCCCTCGGCGGCGTCGGAATCATTTCGGTTGCTTCCAACGAAATTCCGCGTGAGATGGCTGATATGACGCGGGCCGCCCTGTCGAATGATTGGGACGCCGCGCGGAAGATTCATCGTAAGTATCTGGCCTTGATGCAAGCCAACTTCATCGAGTCAAACCCGCTGCCGGTCAAGGCGGTGCTCGCGATGATGGGAAAAATCGAAGAGGTCTATCGCCTGCCGTTGCTGCCCATGCGGCGAGATACTCGCTCCAAGCTTCAGAAAGTTGCCGCCGACGCCGGGCTGGTTGCTCGCGTTGCCGCTCCGATTGCCGTGGCTGCCGGCGAATACTATGTCTATGAGAACTGGGCTGCAGGACCACACAAGGCGGTGCTGCACCGCGGCTCCTGCGGACAATGCAATGCCGGAAAAGGGCGCCCCGCCGGCCATGACGCGAATCATTCCCGCTGGCACGGTCCTTATGGCAATCTAAACGAGGCGCGCACAGCGACTCACCAGATGGCGGGAGTTTTGATTCGCAGCGAATGCAAGTGCGTGGCATCGTAAGCTGCTGGCTCCTGGCTTCTCGCTACCGGCTTTTGGCCGCTTGAGATTTTCTGCCACTCGCTAGCGTCCAAACTGCTAGTCTTTCTTCCTAAAATCCATGTCAGACTCCTCAGCCGCGCTTAAGTCCGCCATTCAAAG
>JACXTT010004989.1_pt1 | contig 19468 bp, 18 predicted proteins | sample 9270951 | NCBI WGS metagenome assembly JACXTT01 (sample SAMN15532306, study PRJNA645909) | rock metagenome | isolation source: weathered quartz diorite | place: Puerto Rico | collected 2017-06-21 | reverse complement strand
TCCCGTCAGAAAAAGTGATCATGTATGATTCCTCGAACTGTATGGTGAATGTGCCGGGCGAGAAGCTGGTAATTTTGCAGGGCTTGCATGATTTTATCGTGGTAGAATCCAACAACACGTTGCTGATCTGTCCGCGAGATCAGGAACAAAATGTAAAACAAGTAGTGGCTGATGTAAAAGCTAAATTCGGGGCTAAATATATTTAGCCCCAACCCCCTAAAGGGGAGCTTTTGAATCTTATTTAAAAAAAACAAAGCCCAGTTTAGAAATAAACTAGGCTTTGTTTTTTATGTATGAGTTAGAGAGAATTCAAGCACATCAAGAGACTTCCCCTTTAGAGGGCTGGGCGGATCTCTGTCTTATAGCCTCGTACAATATCACGCCGGTTGATACGGATACGTTAAGGGATTCGATCTCACCGAACATCGGGATCTTGGCCAGATGATCTGATATGCGAATGATCTCGTTACGGATACCGTCTTCTTCCGATCCCATAATAATGGCTGTTGGGGCGGTATAATCGGGCGAGTAAATATCTTCTTTTGTTTTTTCGGTACAGCAAACCAGCTGCAAGCCCGATTCCTGTAAAAACCTTACTGTTTGCATAAAATTATCATGGCGGCAAACTGGTATCTTATATAAAGCCCCGGCTGAGGTTTTAATAGCATCAGGATTAATTTGTGCCGAGCCTTTTGCCGGGATAACAATAGCGTGTACACCTGCACACTCGGCAGTACGGGCAATAGCGCCCATATTACGTACATCGGTAATAGAATCTAAAACAAGTATCAGCGGCACCTCCCCTTTTTCAAATACTTCCGGGATAATATTTTCGATTTTTTGATAGGTTATAGGCGAAATAAAAGCCACGGCCCCCTGATGATTTTTAGGAGTAAGGCGGTTTAGCTTTTCAATCGGCACCTGCTGTGCGGTAATGTTATATTCTGTAAGCAAAGCCTTTAGCTCATATGATAGGCCCCCCGCAGCTCCTCTCTGAATATATAATGCTTCAATTTCTTTGCCCGAAGTGATAGCCTCCATGATCGCCCTGATACCAAAAACCATTTGGTTGCTTTCCCGCTGAGGTCTTGAATTAAATGCCATTTGTAATGATCTGTTTTTCTGCAAAAGTAGCTATATTAATTGATTAAGCACTTATTGAACTGATAACCCTTTTCGGTTTTTTAAAAGTATGGGGCGATAATAGTTAACATTATAAAACTTTATTAACATAGGTTTAAATGTTTGTAAATCAGCATAGCTGATATTTTATTAATAAGTTATCAACATAGGTGTGTTTATTAAAAAGCTTAAAATTATAACGCTGGATATGATTGTTTTAAAATCTCGATACACTATGTTGATTGAAATGTAGCTCCGCAAAAACATTTTTTGTATATTTTTGTCGCCTTATGAATTTTGAGAACGATAACCTACCGAGCAAGCCGAACACTAACGATCGCCGGAGCCGAATCACTACCCCGACACCGTATAGCGGACTGGGGAAACTTCCGCCCCAGGCTACTGATCTGGAAGAGGCTGTTTTAGGGGCGCTGATGTTAGAAAAAGATGCCCTTTCATCGGTTATCGATATTTTAAACCCTGAGGTTTTTTATCGGGACAATCATCAGAAAATATTTTCGGCCATAAAACAACTGTTTGAAAAATCTTCTCCGGTTGATATTCTTACAGTTACTGCCGAACTACGTAAACTTGGCGAACTGGAAATGATTGGCGGCGCCTATTACATTACCGAATTAACCAGTCGTGTAGCCTCGGCCGCAAATATTGAATTCCACGCCCGCATCATCATTCAAAAATACATCCAGCGTGAGCTGATCCGCATATCTACAGATGTTATTCAAAGTGCTTATGAAGACACATCTGATGTACTGGACTTGCTAGACAGAGCCGAGAAAAATCTTTTCGAAATAGCGCAGAATAACTTAAGACGCGATGCGCGTAAAATGGATGATCTGGTGCATGAGGCTTTAAGAGATATAGAAGCACTTAAAGATAAAAAAGATGGTTTGACCGGTGTAGCATCAGGCTTTACAGCGCTTGACCGGATGACTTCAGGCTGGCAAAAATCAGATTTGGTTATTATTGCTGCCCGTCCTGCGATGGGTAAAACGGCTTTCGTACTGAGTTGTGCCCGAAATGCCGCAGTTGATTTTGATAAACCGGTTGTTGTTTTCTCACTCGAGATGTCCTCTGTTCAGTTGGTTAACCGTTTAATATCCGGTGAAACCGAAATTGAGCAGGAAAAAATCCGTAAAGGAACTCTGGAAGAATGGGAATGGCAGCAGATTCACTCCAAAATTGGTCGCCTGGAGCAAGCTACCCTGATTATCGACGATACTCCGGCATTGAATATATTTGAATTCAGGGCCAAATGCCGCCGTTTAAAATCGCAGCATGATATCCAGCTTATCATTATTGACTACTTACAGTTGATGCATGGTAAAGGTGAAGGTAAAGCCGGCGGTGGTAACCGTGAGCAGGAAATTGGTAGTATATCAAGAGCTTTAAAATCGGTAGCAAAAGAATTGAACGTGCCGGTGATTGCCCTGTCGCAATTAAGCCGTGCGGTTGAAACCAGGCCAGGTAACTCCAAAAGACCGATGCTATCGGATTTGCGTGAGTCTGGCTCTATTGAGCAGGATGCGGATATGGTACTATTCCTTTACCGCCCTGAATACTATGGTTTAACAGAAGACGAAGATGGTAACCCAACCAATAACGTGGGTGAAGTAATTATAGCCAAACACCGTAATGGTGAAACTGGTACTGTACGATTGAAATTCGTAGGTAAATATGTGAAATTTGCCAACCTGGAAGAGAGCATGGATGGCTTCCCTCCTGCTGCAGGCAGCGCATTCTCGGGCCTGGCGCCATCGCAGGATTTTGAAAAACAAAGTAACTTCATTATCCGTCCATCACGAATGGATGATATTGATGATGAACCACCATTTTAGCCCCATAGCCCCCTGAAGGGGGAACTTTGGATATGCTAATTACAGATATCAAAAAACAAAGCCCAATTTTTTTAAAAATTGGGCTTTGTTTTATATAAATAAAACGTAAGATCTTCAGAAGTTCCCCCTTCAGGGGGCTAGGGGGCTAAAAAAATATCCCCAGCAACACCCCGATGATGATAATTACCGGGGTTTTTATTTTGGTAAAGTGTAGCAGTAAAAAAGTGCCAGCCATAAGGCCATAAGCTATCCAGTTGCCACCAAACGGTCGTACAAGTAAGATAAAAGCTGTGGCCATAAAACCTACCGCTACTGCGCTGATCCCGCTTAATGAGTTTTTGATACGGGTTATTTTTTTGAGATCTTCCCAAAATGGTACGATAAACAGGATTAGAATAAGACCAGGGGTATTTACGCCAATAACCGCTACGATACTGCCGATGATCTGCCCGCCAATGCCGTATCCTTTATTGCCTAAAGTAATACCCCCTAAAAATGAAGTAAAGGAAAATGTAGGCCCGGGAAGAGCCTGTTGCAAGGCATAGCCAGAAAGGAACTCCGAATTGCTGAGATAGTGTTTAACTTCTACAAATTCAGTATACATCAAAGGAACCATTACCTGCCCGCCGCCAAATATTAATATACCATTACGGTAAAAATTCTCAAATAAACGAATAGGTAAACTAAATGGTGACGTTTGGTTAATAATAGCCCCCAAAACTGCAAATAGCAATAATATACCGATAAAATAAGCCACTTTATTTGGATTTACATTGGCGTATAACTTAACACGCAATTCGTTTTCCTGAGGCTGTGTTTCCAAGGCTGATGATATGATGCCCCCTAATAAAACCAAAAGAGGAAAGGCATAGGCATTTTGCAGAATAAGGGTGGCTATAAACGATGCGATTGCCAGCATGGTACTTACACGCGTTTTTAGGAACCTGTGAGCAAAGCTGTAAGTAGCATAGGCCACTATACCTACCGCCATAGGCTGTATATAGCTAATGATGTGGGCAAATTGAGCATGGTTAGCAAACATTTTATAGCTAATTGCAGCCATGGCCATGATAGCAGCCGAAGGTAATATCCATATCAGGAAGGTAATAAGGGCTAACCTTAGTCCCCCTACTTTCCAGGCTATCCCCACCAGTGTTTGAGTTGATGATGGCCCCGGTAACACTTGCGACAGCGCATTAAGCTCCATCAGTTCATCCTCGGTAATATAGTGCCTCTTCTCCACAAATTCCCGCAATAAAACGGCTATATGCGCCTGCGGGCCGCCAAAAGCCGTAAAAGTATAGATCAATACATCGCGAAGAAATAAAAGGTGCCGGTTTTTCATTAATTAGTTAGTTCATAGTTGATGGTTCATTGTTCATAGTGATAAGTAAATGATATAGTACTAAGACCATGAACCATCAACTATGATCTATAAACTATTTAATAATCATCGTCATCTTCTTCAATGCCTTTGGCCTGCCGGTAAACGGCCTGTAATTCCGAAAATGCGTGGTTATCGCGCTTCTGTTTGGCTATGGCCATGCCGTTTTCGTAGGTGGTAATAGCATCCGGTTTACGGTTCAGGGCCTCATATAATTTACCTAAATGATAATAAGTGCCCACATAATCAGGATGATTTGTCACCAGATCCTCATAATAAGTCAATGCCTTATCTGCCTGATTCAGACGTAGATATTCGGTCGCGAGGGCGTATTTTAAAAATTCGTCCTCCGGTTCATTCTTTATAAATTCTAATAGCTTATCCAATCTGCTCAACTCCATTTTAAACTCTATCTTTTTTAATTAAATTTGCAAAAACCTATTGATATGAAGATCCTGGTATGTGTAAGTAATGTTCCTGATACCACCACAAAAATAACCTTTACTGATAATAACACCCAATTTAATACAAATGGTGTTCAATTTATACTAAACCCTTATGATGAGATAGCACTTTCGCGTGCTATTGAGTTAACCGATGGCGGTAAAGGGGAAGTAACGGTTATCAATGTTGGTGAAGTAAATACAGAGGCTACCATTCGTAAAGCGCTGGCTATTGGCGCTACAGACGCGGTACGTATTAACGCCAAACCTCACGATGCCTGGTATGTAGCGTACCAGATAGCAGAATATGTGAAAGCCAATCCGTTCGACCTTATTTTAACCGGCCGCGAATCTATTGATTACAATGGATCGAAAGTAGCTGGTATGCTCGGCGAGTTGCTCGATCTGCCTTCTGTATCTATCATTAAAAAACTGGATGCTGCTGATAAGGAGGCTACGGTTGAACGCGAAATTGAAGGCGGCAAAGAGCTCCTGACTATTCCCTACCCTTTTGTGGCCGGTACGGCAGAGGGTGTTGCCGAGCCCAAAATACCCAATATGCGGGGTATTATGTCGGCCCGCACCAAACCGTTAGCGGTGGTTGAACCGGTGGAGGTAAAAACGTATTCGGAAGTGCTTAGCTATGAAACACCGGCGCCTCGCGGACAAGTAAAACTGGTACCTGCTGATGAAACCGCCAAATTGGTGGAGCTTTTACATACCGAAGCGCGCGTTATTTAATTCATTTAAATCTATTCCAAGAAACACATCATATGTCAGTTTTAATATATGCGGAAAATGCCGGCGGTAAATTCAAAAAGTCAATCTTTGAAGCCGTTACCTATGCCCGAGCCATTGCCGATCAAAATAAAACCAATCTGGTTGCCATTTCTATTGGCGATGTCAGCAAAGATGAATTAGCCGCTTTAGGTAAATACGGCGCCGAAAAAGTGCTGAACGTATGTGGCGATAAACTCAAGAACTTTGTGAACCAGGCTTACGCCTCTATCATTGCCGAAGCTGCTAAAAATCAGGGAGCCGATATTGTGGTATTATCCAATACTTTCTCCGGCCGTGGCTTATCGCCAAGATTAGGCGTAAAATTGCAAGCTGGTGTTGCCGATGGTGCTGTAGCGCTACCGGAGCAAAATGGTGGTAAATTCACCATCAAAAAAACAGCATTCTCTGGCAAGGCATTTGCCATTGTGGAATTAACGTCGGCCAACAAGGTTATCGCTTTGGTACCTAATTCCTATAAGGTAGTGGAAACCGGCGGTACTGCCCAGGTAGAAGATTTCGCTGCCGAAACTAAAGATTCTGATTTTAGAGCGATAATCAAGGAGATTGTACGTTCAACAGATAAAATATCCCTGCCTGATGCAGAAATTGTTGTTTCTGCCGGACGTGGCCTTAAAGGACCTGAAAACTGGGGCATGATAGAAGAACTGGCCGAACTACTCGGCGCTGCCACAGCATGCTCTAAACCAGTGTCAGACGCCGGTTGGCGCCCACACAGCGAACACGTTGGTCAAACCGGAATAGCTGTCAGTCCAAATTTGTATATTGCGATAGGAATTTCAGGTGCTATTCAACACTTGGCAGGTATCAGTTCTTCAAAAGTTATTGTGGTGATCAACAAAGATCCGGAAGCTCCTTTTTTCAAAGTGGCGGATTACGGTATTGTTGGCGATGCGTTTGAAGTGGTACCTCAATTAATAGCGGCCGTTAAAGAATATAAAGCTTCAGCATAAATTATTAGGTGCGATGGGTAATAACATGAAAAAAATTAAGCTGGATATTGTAGGGTTATCGTACAGTCAGACACAATCGGGCGCTTACGCTTTAGTTTTAGGCGAGGTAAGCGGCCGCCGCCGGCTCCCTATCATTATCGGCAGCTTTGAAGCACAGGCCATAGCTATCGAGATAGAGAAAATGACCCCAAGCCGTCCGCTTACGCACGATTTGTTCAAGAGCTTTGCGCAAGCATACCAGATTGAAGTACAAGAGATCATCATTTATAACCTGGTCGACGGTATATTCTACTCTAAATTGATCTGCAATGATGGTAAACGCACAGTAGAGATCGACGCCCGTACCTCAGATGCCATTGCGGTAGCTGTAAGGTTTGATTGCCCAATTTTTACCTATGAGTTTATCTTATCTACCGCAGGTATTGTAATTGAAGGTAATGATTTTGTTTATCTAGAAAATATCAACGAAACCCAGGAAGAAAAATCTGTAGGCACAGCCGTTGGCAGTGGATTTTCATCATTAAGTGTAGATGAGCTTAAAACTAAGTTACAGGAAGCGCTTGCCGAAGAATCATATGAAAAGGCTGCAAAAATTCGCGACGAATTGAACAAGCGCAAAGCATCTTAGAGATTGTCTGAACCTTGATTATAGGATTATATGATTACCTCGATTTTAATTCAATAATAATTAATCATTTAATCCCTTAATCAGGAAAATCAAGGTTCAGACAAATTTTCAAATCACCAAATTCTCAAATTTCCTGATTTACATTAATTTCACTACTTTCCATTTTTAATTTAACACTGATTTTTATTATTTAAACCCGTCGTAGTATGAATATTAAGTTTCGCTTAATAGTGATGAATTTTATGCAGTATTTTATATGGGGTTCGTGGCTGCTTACTATCGGCGTATACTGGTTTCAAAATAAACATTGGTCGGGCGAGCACTTTGGGGCTATTTTTTCAACCATGGGTATTTCGGCTATCTTTATGCCTGCCCTTACAGGTATCATTGCTGATCGCTTTGTAAATGCCGAAAAATTGTATGGTATAATGCATATTTTAGGGGCAATGACCTTGTTTTCCCTTCCCTTGGTAACCAATCCGTTTACTTTTTTTTGGGTGATGCTGCTTAATATGGTTTTTTATATGCCAACCTTGTCATTATCCATAACTGTGGCTTATTCGGCTTTAAAAAAAAGTGATAAGGATATTGTAAAAGACTATCCTCCTATCCGTATCTGGGGAACTATCGGTTTTATTGCTGCTTTGTGGACAGTAAGCCTCACCCATAATGAAACCTCGGCCAATCAATTTTATATTGCATCGGTTATGGCACTTACATTGGGTATCTATTCATTTACGTTACCAAAAGCCCCTCCGCTTTTAGGTAAGGTTGCCAATAAATCATTAGCAGAGTCACTGGGTTTAAAAGCTTTTGCTTTATTCAAAGTACCAAAGTTCACTATATTTTTTGCCTTCTCACTGCTGTTAGGCGCTGCTTTACAGCTTACTAATGCTTATGGTGATACTTATATTCATGATTTTGCTACCGTGCCTGCTTATAAAGATACTATAGCGGTAAAGTATCCTGCCATTATTATGTCTATATCCCAGGTTTCCGAAACATTGTTCATCCTGGCTATTCCTTTTTTTCTGCGCAGGTTTGGTATCAAATACGTTATGCTGTTTAGTATGCTTGCATGGGTGTTACGTTTTGGCCTTTTTGCCTTTGGCGATCCTGCCGGTGGTTTATGGATGATCATTGGCTCTTGTATTGTATACGGTATGGCCTTTGATTTCTTTAATATCTCGGGTTCATTATTTGTAGAAACGCAGGCAACTCCAGAAATAAGGGCAAGTGCCCAGGGGCTTTTTATGATGATGGTAAACGGCTTTGGTGCCTTTTTTGGGAGCATCGGAAGTGGATTCATCATTGACAAATTCTTCACCCATGCCGATCACAGTAAAAACTGGCATGGTATCTGGCTTACCTTTGCTGCTTATGCCCTGGTTATAGCCGTTATCTTCCCATTTGTATTCAGGTATAAGCATAATGCGGCATTAAAACATGCCATTGCGCATGCATAAAAGCAACTGTCTGAACCCGAATTTATCGAATTAAGGGATTTATTGAATTTATAATCATTCTGTTAATTCTTAAATTCCACAAATTCGAGTTCAGACGACTACTATTTTTCCCCTATTGCATATTGTATGCCACCCAAAAGGTGTTTCAGATACAAAGGATCTGCATATGATTCATCAGTGTGGCCCAATTCGGTATAAAATGCCCTGCCGCCATCAAAGCTGTGATACCAGGCCATAGGATGATTATCGCCATTTTCGCCGCCGGTATAGCTTTTCTCATCTATTTTAATCAGTACATGCAAATCATCAGCTATCCATTTATAGTTGTACCATTCGTCCCAGCGTTTCCAGGTTTCAGGTAGATGTTTGGTGGCTATAAAATTACGGTCGATCACATGCAAAGTAGCTTCCTGTTGTTTGGGGTGACTTTTAAAATAGGCACCTACCAGCTTGCCATACCAGGCCCAGTCATACTCGGTATCAGTAGCCGCGTGTACACCTACAAAACCTCCTCCTGCTTTAATGTATTGTTCAAAGGCGGTTTGCTGAGTGTCATCCAACACATTACCGGTAGTACTTAAAAATATTACTGCGGCATATTGCTTTAAATTGGCTGTGGTAAATTTCCGGGCATCAGTGGTGCTATCCACCTCAAAGTTGTTCTCTTGTCCCAGTTTCATAATGGCCGGTACCCCAACAGCTATCGAGTTATGATGAAACCCTGCGGTTTTACAAAAGACCAAGACTTTGGGTTTGGACTTGGCATATAGTAGTGTAGTGCCCAGTAGTAAATAAATAAAAAATAGTTTTTTCATAGTTGTATTGTTTTATGTCATGCTGAACTTGTTTCAGCATCCCACATGCATGGCCGTTCTGTATGAGTAGCCTTGCTTGTGGGATCCCGAAATAAATTCGGGATGACGTGTAATGGTGGATTTGTTTTTTATCCTTGCTCCTTGTTCATTTTATCTTTGCTCTTCCTAAATATTCCCCTTCTTCAACTCCCCAACAGCAAAATCTGCCGCACGGGCAGTTAGTGCCATATAGGTTAATGATGGGTTTTGGCAGGCTGACGAAACCATGGCTGCACCATCGGTACAGAATACATTTTTGGCATCCCATACCTGGTTGTGTGCATTTAAAACGGATGTTTTAGGATCAAGTCCCATGCGGGCGGTACCCATTTCATGGATGCCATCACCTACATTGTGGCCCCGATCGTGCGTTTTAACATTTTTGACACCTGCACTTTCCAGCATTTCTTTGGCTTCTTTTACAATATCAATCCGCATTTTATGCTCGTTATCCCTGATAATCGCATCCATGGCTAAAATAGGCAGCCCCCATTTGTCCTTCCGGGTTTTATCAAGGGTGATCTTGTTATCATGATAAGGCAGCAATTCACCAAAGCCCCCAATGCCGATCTCCCAGCCTCCTGGTTCTGTTATGGCGTCTTTATATTGTGCACCGATATTTAACTCCGCTATCTCCCGGCTCCAACCTGTACGGCTCGCTCCGCCCTGGTAGCCAAAACCACGCAGGTAATCACGTTTGTCGCCAAATAAATTAGCAAATCTTACCACATAGATACCATTAGCCCTGCGGCCATAATAATATTTATCTTCAAAACCATCTACCTGACCGGATGCGCCCAGGTTGTAATGATGATCCATAATGTTATGCCCCAGTTCTCCGCTGCTGCTACCCAATCCATCGGGCCAAACATCCGTAGCCGAGTTCATCAATACCCAGGCACTGTTTAATGCCGAGGCGTTCAGAAATACGATCTTGGCGTAATACTCATAGGTTTGGTTGGTTTCGGCATCAAGCACTTCAACACCAGTGGCTTTTTGAGTATCCTTATCGTACAATATTTTAGTAACTATAGAGTATGGTCTAACGGTTAGGTTGCCCGTAGCCAAAGCTGCCGGTAAGGTTGAAGACTGTGTGCTAAAATATCCGCCGAAAGGACAGCCTTCCCAGCAACGGTTACGGAACTGGCATTTGGTACGGCCCGGTATAGCGGCAGTAAGATTGGCCGAGCGACCGATGATCATATGTCGGGTGCCGTTATAATTCTTTTTAAGTCGTGCTGCTACATCTTTTTCTACCCAATTCATATCCATAGGTGGCAGGTAATGCCCGTCGGGTAATTGCTCCAAGCCTTCTAATGAGCCACTTACGCCTGCAAATTTCTCTACATGATCATACCAGGGTGCCAGATCTTTATAGCGAATTGGCCAGTCAATTGCCCAGCCATCTTTAGCGTTGGCTTCAAAGTCATGATCGCTCCAGCGGTAGCTTTGTCGGCCCCACAAAATAGAGCGACCGCCTAACTGGTATGATCGCCACCAATTAAATGGCTTAACTTCGGTATATGGTGCATCTTGCTCATTGGCCCAATAATCCATAATTGGTTCATAAGCACCCCAGCCACGTGATATTACGGGTCTGACCTTGCGCTGTGCCTGTGTAGGGCTGCCACGGTGCGGCATATCCCAGGGATTATTATTGGCCGTTTTATAGTCTTTGATATGCTCAAAATTGCGTCCGCGTTCCAGCATAATGGTTTTGAGGCCTTTTTCGGTTAATTCTTTAGCCGCCCAGCCGCCGCTAATACCCGAGCCAATAACTATAGCGTCATAGGTGTTATCGGCTTTAGCCTTGCCGTTTACATTGTTTAATGGCATGATTTCAATAAAATTAAAGGTTGGTTTTGCAATTGGATAAACAATTATATCAATTAAAATTTAACAAAGCAATGAACTGTCAATAAAAAAACAATCGATTGTAATTATGAAGATACAAAGCCATTAAAGTAAAGTATCATGCAGATCACATATAATCATATTCTGGTGAAATCACCGGGCAAAACAACTCCAGTTTTCCTATTTTTACCTTCTCTATCCTGTTGCCCATGCTTACTGTAAGTGAACTAAATATTTATCCCATAAAATCCTTAGGCGGTATATCATTGCCGTATGCTGAGGTTACCGATCGCGGTTTTAAATATGACAGGCGCTGGATGCTTGTTGATGAACAAAACCGTTTCCTTACCCAGCGGGAATATCCTCAAATGGCTTTGTTAAAGGTGCAGATTGAAAATGATGGATTGTTAGTCACCCATTATCTGAATGGATCAGTATTGATACCATTTGAACAGCATGGTCGGCATAAACAGGAAGTAGCCATCTGGGATGATTCCTGTGCAGGTGTATTTGTTGATCAGGAACTGGACAACTGGTTTAGCGCAGTATTGGGTATAAAATGCCGGTTGATTTATATGCCCGAAGATACCCATCGTCAGGTTGATCGGCAGTATGCACCTGAAGGCGTGATCACCTCCTTTGCTGATGCTTATCCCTTTTTATTGATCGGTCAGGCTTCGCTCGATGACCTGAATAACCGCATGGCCGAACCATTGCCCATGAACCGGTTCAGACCCAATATTGTTTTTACGGGCGGAGATGCTTTTGATGAGGATCTGATGAACCATATACAAATAGCCGGTATTGATTTTTATGGGACCAAACTTTGTGCACGCTGTGTGCTCACGACCATTGATCAGCAAACAGCAGTTAAGGCTAAAGAACCATTAAAAACATTGGCCAGATACCGTTTAATGAATAACAAAATCTTGTTTGGGCAAAACTTGGTTCATGAAGGTACGGGTCTTATTTCTATTGGCGATACATTAGAGGTACTAAGTACTCATACCGAAGAAAGATTTCTGGTACCTCAAAAATGAAAAGGTATATCGCCCATATCGCTTTAGTAGTGGCCGATTATGATGAGGCTATTGCTTTTTATACGCAAAAGCTCGGCTTTATATTGATAGAAGACACCGTTTTAAGCGAAACAAAAAGATGGGTTTTAATAGCTCCCGGTAAAGATACCCAATGTGCTGTTTTGCTGGCAAAGGCTGCTAATGAGGAACAAAAACAGGCCATTGGCAATCAATCGGGCAAGCGCGTATTTCTGTTTTTATATACCGACGATTTCTGGCGCGATCATGAAGCAATGACTGCTAAGGGGATTAACTTTGTGCGACCACCAGTTACAGAAGATTACGGTATAGTTGCCGTTTTTGAAGATCTTTACGGTAATTTATGGGATCTGATACAGCCATCTGAAAACAATAAACCAAATGAAACCAACCATCACCATTGAATACTGTCCCAAATGTAACTGGATGATGCGTGCCGCTTATATGGCACAGGAACTGCTTACCACTTTTACAGATGATGTGTATGGCGTAACCCTGCACCCCAGCGAAACAAGTGGCAAATATACCATCAGCGTTAATGACAAGATATTGTTCGATAGAAAAGAACAGGGCCGCTTCCCGGAAATCAAAGAATTAAAGCAATTGGTACGTGACCAGGTGAATCCCGATAAAAGCCTGGGGCACTCTGATAAAAAAGAATAAAGAATCGTGAGTCAAGACGAATAATGGCGATGGATTAACTTTCCCCCTACCTTGGTTTTTGACTCTTATTTCTTGATTATATATCAATATACTTGTATCCTATAGTATTACTCGATATTTTTATTTATAATTAACAAAATTGTTATTTACCTTTGTTAGTTTTATTTTAGAAAATGCTATCCAAAAAAACAAAGTACGCAATTAAAGCATTGGTGATCCTGGGCAAGAACAGAGATCAACCGCCAATGCAGATTTCAAAGATCGCCGAGGCTGAACGTATCCCCAAAAAATTCCTGGAGCAAATACTGCTCGATCTGCGGAATGCCGGTTTCCTGTACAGTAAAAAAGGTGCAGGTGGTGGCTATAGCCTGAACCGCGATCCCAAGGAGATATTCCTGGTAAGCATTATGCGTATTACCGACGGTCCTATTGCCATGGTACCTTGCGCCAGTCTTAATTTTTATCACAAATGCGATGAATGCCACCAGGAAACTACCTGCGGTATCCGCGATGTATTTGTTGATGTGCGCGATGCTACATTAAAAATATTAAGTGAGACCAGCATAGCCGATATCATATCTCGCGAACAGACGCTTATCCACACCTAAAAAATCTCACCAAACTGTAAAAAGGCAACTTTTTTTAATTAAATTCTACCATTTCCGTATAGTATGTATATATTTGGGGAATGAATACCCTCAACAGGAATATTTACTACAAAAATCTGATGTGTTATTGCGTGAGAGACAATAAGGCCAGGCTATAATTTTTGTATTAACCATATACGCCTCTTTAGCCTAAGCCAAAGAGGCTTTTTTATAATTGATAAAACGATAAGATATGCAGAGCTTCAGAACGGAACTGGAGAACCCGATAGTTGAGAAAGATATTATTGATCTTGAAAAAAAGATCAGGGCTTTTCGTGAAGGTAAAATTCACGACGAAAAATTCAGGAGCTTACGTTTGGCCCGCGGCATTTATGGGCAGCGCCAGCCTGGTGTGCAAATGGTACGTATCAAACTGCCATTTGGTAAAGTCACTTTCAAACAGCTGTTGCGTATCGCCGAGATATCTGACGAGTACGGAAGCCGTAACCTGCACCTGACCACACGTCAGGATATCCAGATCCATTACGTAAGTTTGGAGCGAACGCCTGAGCTTTGGGCCAAACTGGAGCAGGATGATATCACCCTGCGCGAAGCTTGTGGTAATACCGTGAGAAACGTTACCGCCTCCCCTGCCTCAGGTATCGATCCGCAGGAACCGTTTGATGTGTCACCTTATGCCCATGCTACATTCGAGTATTTTTTGCGCAACCCGGTTTGCCAGGAAATGGGCCGTAAGTTCAAGATCTCCTTTTCATCAAGTGATGCTGATACCGCTTTTTCTTATATCCATGATATCGGTGTTATCCCCAAGCTCAAAAACACTGGTGAGCGCGGCTTTAAAGTACTTTTAGGCGGTGGCTTAGGCGCGCAGCCTATTCTGGCCAACATCGTAGAAGAGTTTTTACCCGAGGATCAGTTGATCCCTTATATCGAGGCCATCATCCGGGTGTTCGATCGCTATGGCGAACGCAATAACCGTAACAAGGCCCGTATGAAATACCTGATCCAGAAATTGGGATTGGAAGAGGTTTTACGCTTAGCCGCGATAGAACGCACAGCTATCAAAGTAAAAAGTTACCCCATTAACCGCGATGCGGTTCCACAACCGGCCGTTCCCGAAGAAACTGCTTTTGCCGAAGTAAGCATCAGCAATCCGTTCCGCTATGAGCAATGGTTGGCTACCAATGTATTTGAGCAAAAGCAAAAAGGCTTTTATGGCGTATACATCAAAGTTCCGGTTGGTGATATCTCCTCAGATACCGCCCGCGAACTGGTCAAAGTTTTACAGCCACTGGTTGCCGACGAAATCCGTGTTACCCAAAATCAGGGCTTACTGTTGAAATTTGCCCGCAAAGAAGCATTACCAGCTCTTTACGAAGGTTTGGCTAAACTGGAACTGGCCGCTCCGGGTTTTGATAGCGTAGCCGATGTGACTACCTGCCCTGGTACCGATACCTGCAACCTGGGTATCTCCAACAGCATGACCATGGCCCGGGTACTGGAAGACCTGATCTATAACGAATACGAAGACTTTATTTATAACCGCGATATCAAAATAAAAATAAGCGGCTGTATGAACTCCTGCGGTCAGCATGGTTTGGCGCATATTGGTTTTCATGGCAGTTCGCTAAAAGCCGGTACCAAAGTGTTACCGTCTGTACAGGTAATGCTGGGTGGCGGTACCGTTGGCGATGGCATTGGTCGTGCTGCCGACAGGGTGATCAAAGTGCCATCAAAAAGAGCTACCGACGTTTTACGTACCCTGCTTGATGATTATAAAACCCTCTCAACAGAAGGCGAACTTTATAATGACTATTATGACAGACAGGGTAAAGACTATTTTTATCGCCTGCTGAAACCATTGGCCGATCTTACAAACCTTACTGATGACGAATTTGTTGACTGGGGCCACCAGGAAACTTTTGTTACCGCCATTGGCGTTGGCGAATGCGCCGGTGTGATCATTGACCTGGTAGCTACCCTGCTCTATGAGTCGGAAGAAAAACTGGGCTGGGCCAATCAGTCATTCCAGGCCGGTGCATGGTCTGATGCTATCTATCATGCTTATAATACACTGCTAAGCTCTGCAAAAGCGTTATTGCTGGATAAAAGCATCAACACCAGTACACAAGCGGCAGTTATCCGTGAATTTGATGCCAATTATGTAGAAAAAGGCGAATTTGATATCGAAGGCAGCTTTAACGATCTGGTTTTACAGATCAACCAGCATGAGCCTTCTGAAGAATTTGCTACTGCTTATTTAGCACAGGCAACCGCGTTTTTAGAAAAAAGTAAAGCAAAAAGAGAGGCTTTGGTACAATAATAAAATTGTTAAAGGATAGTAAACATGTCATTATTGCCCAAAGATAGCAGCATAACCAAGGTCCAGAATCAGGATACCGGGGGCAATCAATTGTTCCCCGTGTTTTTGAAACTGAACGATCTGCATACTGTATTAATAGGTGGAGGCAAGGTTGGTTTGGAAAAACTCACCGCTATTTTAAGCAATAGTACACAGGCCAAAGTAACCGTGATATCCCGTGAGTTTTTGCCGGAGATACATGAACTGGCCGCCCGATACGATGGTTTAACCATCATCCAGAAATCATTTACCGATGATGACCTGAACGATGCCGAAGTAGTGATAGCAGCCACCAACGACAGCGACCTGAACAAATACATCCGCCAGGCCGCGCATGATCGTAAGTTACTGATTAATGTGGCTGATAAACCGGAGCTTTGCGATTTTTACTTAGCATCCATCGTTCAAAAAGGTGATCTTAAACTGGCGATATCTACCAATGGTAAATCGCCAACCATAGCCAAACGTTTAAAAGAGGTGCTGAACGAAAGCATTCCTGACGAGCTGGATACTACCCTGCAGCAAATGAGCGAACTGCGCAATACCCTCACCGGCGATTTTGCCGACAAGGTTAAAACTTTAAATAAAGTAACCTCGGTGCTGGTTGAGCCAAAAATAACTATCAAAAAAAATTTTATCTGGCTTATCTGGTCAACCATTATTATTTCGCTGGCTATAGTTATTGCGGCATTATATTACAGGGAGCCTCAGTTTAAGTCGTTTGTAGAAGGTGTACCACCGCAATTCTATTACTTTTTAGGGGCTGGTTTCCTTTTTGCCCTTGTCGATGGGGCAATCGGTATGTCATATGGTGTTACCTCTACCACCTTCTCCCTTTCCATGGGTATCCCACCGGCATCAGCCAGTATGGGCGTTCACCTGTCAGAAATTATGAGCTGTGGTATTGCCGGTTGGATGCATTACCGCATGGGCAATATCAACTGGAAGTTATTTAAACTGTTGGTGATACCGGGTATTATCGGCGCCGTTACCGGTGCTTACCTGCTATCATCATTAGAACATTACAGTCAGTATACCAAGCCGGTAGTGTCTTTATATACATTAATACTTGGACTGGTTATCCTGTCAAAAGCGTTTAATATCAAACGTAAAAAATCGGCCGATAAAGTTAAACGTATTTCGCTTCTTGGTTTAGGTGGCGGTTTTATCGATGCTGTTGGCGGCGGCGGCTGGGGATCTATCGTACTGTCAACCCTGATAGCCGGTGGTCGTAGTCCGCGTTTTTCATTAGGTACAGTAAAACTGTCACGGTTCTTTGTGGCTATCATGGGCTCGCTTACCTTTATCAGTATGGTGAGCAGCGACCATTGGCCTGCAGTAGCCGGTTTAATATTGGGCAGCGCACTGGCATCGCCTATCGCGGCCCGCATCTCCAATAAAATATCCACAAAAACCATTATGGTTTCTGTCGGAATTATCGTAATACTGGTGAGTATCAAATCGATAGTTGCCTTTATTACCAAAGTTTTGTAACATGAGCGAAGTAGTAAAACATATACAAAAAGTAATTGCAGGTCTCAGCCCTGTTGACGCCCTGCGTGAGCTGGCCGAGCTGTTTCCCGGCGAAATTGTATTCTCCACCAGTTTTGGATGGGAAGATCAGGCTATCAGTCACATGATATTTGCCAATAATTTGCCTATCAAAGTTTTTACTCTGGAAACAGGTCGCCTTTTCCGTGAAACCTACTCCGTTTGGAGCAGCACTATGGACAGGTATAAACAAGCTATCCACGCCTATTATCCCGATCGTGACCTGCTGGAAGAAATGGTGAATAAAAAGGGCCCTAACAGCTTTTATGAGTCTGTAGAGAACCGTAAAGAGTGCTGCGGTATCCGTAAAATAGAGCCATTGAAACGCGCGCTGAAAGGTAATAAACTATGGATCACCGGTATCCGTGCCGATCAATCAGCCAACCGTCATGATATGGAAAATGTAGAATGGGATGAACAAAACCAGCTAGCCAAGTTCCACCCTATTTTCGGCTGGACGCTTGACGATGTAAAAGACTATATCAAACAATACAATATTCCATACAACTCATTGCACGATAAAGGTTTCCCGAGCATTGGTTGTATGCCCTGTACACGCGCCGTTGCCGAAGGCGAGGATTTCCGTGCCGGTCGCTGGTGGTGGGAAGATCAATCCAAAAAAGAATGCGGCCTGCACGAAGTAAAGCAACATTAAACAAAGACGTTTTTTAATAATTATACACCCAAAGCCGGTATGATCTTCTGATCATCCGGCTTTTTTGTTTTAGAGTTGTCCACCCCATATTCTCCCACTATGTCATTGCGAGGAGGAACGACGAAGCAATCTCATCGCGTTCAATACCCGAACGAGGAGATTGCCACGCTATCGCTCGCAATGACATGTTTTTTAATAATTCTACATGTTGTCATTTCGAACGAGGAACGAAGAGAAATCTTTTACAATAGATAGTTTAACCAGGCAATGCTTTCCATGTATGAAGCAGAAGATTTCTCCTCGTTCCATCTGCTGCCGCGGGCTTCCAGCCCGTGGTAATCATGATCTCAGCTTTCAGCTGAACTAACCTTACAATTTAATTCTCTCCCTGCACCCTGAGTTTTCGCAAATTCCAGTATTTCTGAATCATTTTACCGGTTGCAAATTCGCTCAACCAGATATTTTTCACCTGGGGATCCAAATTAAGATCATCCGGCAAATAGGTCAAAATATACCTTGCCGATAAAGAAAATTCAATAAAATTGCCCAGTCTTTTTATATAAGTTACTTTATAAAAACCAAGACTATCCCTGAGCTTATTTAGCGCTCCAAGTTTATCAAACAGATTTGCCGATTTAAACACATCCTTAAATCTCAAACTGTCGGTCAACAAATGGCCGCGCCCAACGTTGTCAACCCCGATGATCCGAATTGTTTGATCATATTTTGAAATATTGAACCTCTGGTACTTTGTTATATCTAGTATATAATTTGTAGGAAAGTCTTTCTCAAATTTATTGGGTTCACCGATATATATATTTAGCTTCACGGTATCCTTATCTGTCCGGTAAAGACAATTATAATAAACGCTATCGTTTGATATTCTGCTCCAGATTCCCGCTTCACCCCTTTGAAAATAGTTCCATTCTCTAAAAACTTTTATTGAATTACTGTCCAACCGGTTAGCTATCTTTCGCGCCTGGATCTCCCTTTGCTTATCCTCCAATTTCGGGTCGGAACATCCAGTGATAACCGCATGCAACAACATTAAAATGATTATTAACCGAAATTTAGCTTTCATAATTACAATTCAGAAATGATATGGCTGTAATTTAATTAAAATTGCCCATTTTACATCCCCTCCCCCCCAAAAAAAAAACAAAAATAACAACCGCACCCACCCCATTTAAAAATATTAAAAAAATTATTAAAA
>JACXTT010004988.1_pt1 | contig 19469 bp, 16 predicted proteins | sample 9270951 | NCBI WGS metagenome assembly JACXTT01 (sample SAMN15532306, study PRJNA645909) | rock metagenome | isolation source: weathered quartz diorite | place: Puerto Rico | collected 2017-06-21 | reverse complement strand
AAGAGCGATGGCGAGCCCGGCGTGAAGACGATATGGCTTGGCCTGAAAGAAGTTCATGTCGCTGCGAAGACTCTGCGAGGATTACGAGCCGTCGATGATGGGGACAATTGTGTATAACCGGATGCCTATAGGGACTTTACCAGCCCAATCTCAGCCGGATCGGCATTGCCAGGAATGCGGCATAGTTTGCGTTGTATAGGGGTAGGAAACGGCTTTCGCCGTCCCCTCCCTCCGAACCCGGTGTGCGGTTTTCCCGCGACGGGCTCTCCGGTTAGTTGTTTCCGCATCGGGGTTGGCGCGCCAATCTAAGGGCCTCGGACATCGTGAACAGCCCTAGATTAGCGAAGAAGGCATTTGGCCATCGGGTGTGATCGCGAAGGCAGTGACCCTGCCCCGGACGATGAAGCTGTCGGCGCAAGATCGCTCGCAGACGGCGACGAACAAAGCCGTCGACCGACGAGAAGGTGTAGCGGTGGGCGTGCTGGAAATAGCCGAACCAGCCACGCAGGATCGGGTTGATCGACGCAATGATGCTCTCGATCGAATCGCCCCTGTTACGCTTGGTCAGGGCCCGGATTTTATCCCGCAACCCCATAAGACTCTTCTTGCGCACCCACCGTTGTCCCGCCTCGAACCGGTAACCGAGAAACTCGAACCCATGACCCTCCACCCGGCAATCCCCAACGTGGGTTTTGCCGGGATGCAATGTCAAGCCGTTCGCATCCACCCAAGCCCGCATGCGAGTGAGCGCAGCTTCCGCTTCCTCACGTGTGCGGCATAACACCACGGCGTCATCCGCGTAGCGCACCATGACCAGCCCTGCCTGACGCATTTCTACATCAAGCTCGTGCAGGTACAGATTTGCCAATAGGGGACTGATAACTGCCCCTTGCGGACTGCCAGAAGTCGGCGTCCAACGCGTCATGTCTTCCATGATGTCTTGCTTGAGAAAGGACTGGATGAGTTCCAGAACCCGGCCGTCCGAGATTCGCCCGGCCACTCTCGCGAGAAGGGGCAGGTGTGGGATCGAGTCAAAATAGCTTTGCAGGTCGGCATCGACCACCCAGCAGTAGCCCGCTTTCACATGTCGGTCCACTTCGCGCAGTGCATCCTTGCAGCCCAAGCCCGGGCGGAAGCCGTAGCTTCGCGGCTCGAACTCATGCTCAAAGATTGGCTCGATAACCAGCTTCAGGGCCGCTTGAACCACGCGGTCCTTCACAGCGGGTATACCGAGCGGGCGACGTCCTTTGCCTTTCGGGATGTAGACGCGCCGCACCGGCTGCGGGCGATAGCTACCATCCTGCAATGCATGCGCCAGTTCAGCAAGATAGCGGTCCCGCCCTTGTGCGAATCGCTTCACACTCATGCGGTCCACCCCCGCCGCTCCGGCGTTCTTCTCGACCTGAGCCCATCCCAGCGCGAGCGTGTCCAGGCGAAACACCTTGTCAATCAGACTGTGCCATTTACCTCCCTTAACTCCGTTTTGTAGAGCAGCCAACATAGCGTCCGTCCAGATTGAAGCTGACGCGAATTTCCGCTGCACGCAGCTTCCCAGCGCGTTTGCATCTCGTCTAGTCGTTTCCGACACTGGCGATGCTTCGATCTTCATCTCTGCTTCCTTCTGGTCTTTTGCTATCAACTTTCCTGCCCCGCTTCCCTAGTGCGCCTTTTGCTCTGACGCAGGTCTCCACGGCTCTACTCTTCCGTGTGCAGTACTATCGGGACTCTGACTCCTGCCAGCGTTCACCTCGCCGACAGGTCTCCCCGCTTGCTTCGTGCCACCATCCCATCGTTCCGTCCTCAAACACGTGGTACGCCACCGCACCGCTTTGTCCGCCACGACAGCGTGCTGTGTTACTTCCAGGCTTCGCCACTTTAGTGCAGGCTCGCCGCCATACCCCGCCGAAACAGGTTCGTTAACCTACGGACCGACAGTTCGCTTCCGGTTACTCCCCACCCCGCCTCGCGACGACGCAGTTACCTTCAGCTACGGAGCTGTGGCCAACTCCGACAGGGACTTTCACCCTGCAAATGGCACGCCATCACGGGCGTACACTAAACCGCTGACGCGGTAGTGGGAGGTGGGCACAGGACTATGGCTGACGTTTCATGAAGAGGGTTGTCTGGCGCTGAACCCCAGCGAGGTGGTGAGCGGTGTCGCCAGGAGCAGTATGTGAACGCCCGGTTGGGCATTCCACCCACTGCTTCCAGGAGGCTCGCCATGACGCCACTGCGCCAACGCATGCTGCATGACATGCAGATCCGCAACCTTGCAGAGAATACCCAGAAGTCCTATCTGATTCAGGTATCGAGTTTCGCCCGGCACTTTCGCCGTTCGCCCGAACTGCTAGGTCCCGAGGAGATCCGGGCCTGGCTCGTCTATCTCCGCGAAGAACGCAAGCTGGCACCCGCCAGTCTCGGCGCAACGATCGGCGCACTGCGCTTTCTCTACCGCGTGACGCTCAAACGCGACTGGAGCGACGAGGACTTTCCCTTGCCGAGGAAGCCGGTCCGACTGCCAGTCATCCTCAGCCTGGAGGAGATCACCACCTTCTTCGAGGCGATCGCCAGTCTCAAGCACCGCACCATCCTGATGACCGCGTACGCCGCCGGACTGCGGGTGTCAGAAGTCGTGCATCTGAAGGTCACCGATATCGACAGCAAGCGCATGGTCATCCGTGTGAACCAGGGGAAGAACAGGAAGGATCGCTACGTCATGCTGTCGCCAAAGCTGCTTGAGATCCTGCGAACGTACTGGCAGGATGCTCACCCGCGGGACTGGCTGTTTCCGGGCAACATTCCGGGACGGCCCATCAGCCGCGATGCCGTGGGCCAGGCATGCCAACTTGCACGTAAGCGCAGCGGCATCACGAAACCCATCACACCGCATTCACTGCGGCACGCCTTCGCCACGCATTTACTGGAGGCCGGCACCGACGTGCGCCGGATCCAGCTGCTGATGGGCCATAGGTCCCTTGCGACCACTTCGCGCTACTTACGAATCGCGACCAGCACCGTGTGCGCGACCCCGAGTCCCTTCGACCTGCTGCCGCATCCCGCACCCATCCCGCCTGAGCCCACACCGCCCACATACTTCTGAAGCCGGCGATGCGACCGGCGCTCGAGGTGGCGGACATCTTCCGCCGCTGCGGCCCACAGTACCGGCAGACCCATGCCGACGCCCTCAGTCGTGCCCAGCGGCGCGCGATGAGCGCCATCGAGCTGTGCCGCACCGCCGCGCTCGGCGGCCATGTCGAGCAGTGTGATGCCTGCGGCCATCAGCGCATTGCCTACGACTCGTGCCGCCATCGATGCTGTCCGAAGTGCCAGTCGCTCGCCCGCGCGCAATGGCTCGAGCGCCGGCAGGCCGAACTGCTCCCCGATGTCGAGTACTTCCATGTCGTCTTCACGCTGCCCGAACCCATCGCGGCACTCGCGTACCAGAACAAGAGGCTTCTCTATGACATGCTGTTTCGCACCAGCGCCGCGACGCTGCGCACGATCGCCGCCGATCCGAAACACCTGGGCGCGGAGATCGGCTTCCTCTCCGTCCTGCACACGTGGGGGCAGAATCTGCTGCACCATCCGCACATCCACTGCGTGATACCAGGCGGCGGCATTGCCCCGGACGCCGAGCGCTGGATCGCGTGTCGACCGGGCTTCTTTCTGCCCGTGCGGGTGCTCTCACGGCTGTTCCGGCGTCTGTTTCTCGAGCAGCTGCGCCGCGCCTTCGACACCGGCTTGCTGCGCTTCCATGGCCAGCTCGAGCCCTTGCGTGATCCGCCAGCATTCGCGGCCTGGCTCGCGCCCGCTGCTTACGCCGAGTGGGTCGTCTACGCGAAACCACCGGTTGGCGGCGCCCGACAGGTGCTCGACTACCTGGGCCGCTATACGCATCGCGTCGCCATCTCGAATAACCGGTTGCTGCGCCTTGATGGCGACTCGGTCCTCTTCCGGTGGAAGGACTACCGTCACGAAGCCCGCCAAAGGACCATGACCCTGACGGCCGATGAGTTCATCCGCCGCTTCCTACTGCATGTCCTGCCCGACGGCTTCAAGCGCATCCGCAGCTACGGGTGGCTCGCCAACTGCCACCGGGCGGCACGCCTGGCCACCTGCCGGCGGCTGCTCGGCGTCGAGCCGCCTGCCCCTGCGTCACCCGTCCTCGCCGAAGACTACCGCGACCGTTACCAGCGGCTCACCGGCAGGTCACTGCGCGATTGCCCCGTCTGCGGCAAGGGCCACATGGTCCGCATCGAAGGCGGTGTGCCTGGCATCCTGCCGCGGGCTCCACCTGATCCCAGCCATGGACACTGACCGGCATCAGCACCAGCCGCCAGCACGTTGGTCTTCCCCATGCGGCCAACGCGAACCGACTCGTGCTTTGCCGTCTTCGCACCATCACAATGTCGCGAAACTCCGCACTATCTGGCCGTTGACCCGCGCATTCCCGCTGTCATCGCGCTACCGGCTCTGTCAGATCGCACGGTTCCGGCGTGCCACCGCCACGTGCCGGGCATCGCGAATCATCGCGTCGTTCATTCAATGCCCATAGAAGCGAGCGCCTGCGGAGCGGTTTAGCACAAACGTTTTTTTGATTACCGATCGCGGACTGGCCCCGACCGGCGGGCTCACATGTGAGGGGCCGCGATCGCCAATCAAAAAACCCTCTGCATCATGCAAATATTTTCATGATCGAAAGGAACGCTGTATCCCGCTATGGGCCAGCACCTCACAGGTACTGAAAACGTGGTTTCGTGAGTTGGAGTCCTGTCGCACGCCGATCGCGTTCCCAAGTCATCGCGGTCGGCAGCTGTCACGCAATGGCGTCGACTACATCCTCCAACAGGCTGTCGAGCTGGCTAGCTCGCGATGCCCGAGTTTGATCGGAAAACGGATCTCGCCGCACGTCGTTCGCCACTATATGCCCTTCCCGACTATATCGGGTAATGAGGATGAGCTGACCCTGCCTCGCTTTCACGTACAGCAGCTCATGCAGCCATGCGCAGGGATTCGTAGTCGACCGGGGTAAGGAAGTCGATCGAGGTGTGCAGGCGCTGCCGATTGTAATAGCCTTCGATCCAGTCGACGATATCCAAGCGGGCTTGTGCCCGGGTTTCGTAGTGCGTTTGATAGATTCGCTCGACCTTCAGGGTCTTGAAGAAGCTTTCCATCGGCGCGTTGTCCCAGGCATTGGCACGCCGGCTCATGGAGACTGTCATGCCCCATGACGCGGCCAGCGTTCGGTGGGCTCGACTGGCATATTGACTGCCCCTATCCGAATGCAGGATCAGACCCGGCGGGGGCTTTCGTTGCCAGTAGGCGCTGCGCAAGGCCTGGCAAACTAGGTCGGCCTGCATCCGCTCGGACATCGACCAGCCGACAATGCGCCGGCTGGACAGGTCCAGGATCGCCGCCAGGAACAGCCAGCCTTCGTCGGTGGCGACGAACGTGATGTCGCTGACCCAGGCCTGATTGGGCTGCCAGCCACCAAAGCGTCGATTGAGGAGATTCGGCGCCACCGGCAGGCTGTGCGCCGAGTCCGTGGTCACCCGGTACGGGCGCTTGTAGACCGGGCGCAAGCCTTGCCGTTGCAGGCTGCGCCGCACGCGTTCTGCACCCACCGACAAGCCTTGGGTACGCAACTGCCGCACGATGCGCGGACGGCCATAGCTGCCACGACTGCCGCGGTGAATCGCTGCCACTTCGGCATCCAGGGCGGCATTGGCCTGTGCCCGAAGACTCGGCGGGCGCGCGCGCCACTGGCAATAGCCGCTGCGCGACACCGCCAACACCCGGCATAGTCGGCTCACACTGTACTGGTCGCGGTATGCGTCGATCCAGGCGTACTTCACCGCGACCCCTTCGCAAAGTACGCGCTTTTCGAAGGATTTCGATATCCAGCTTCGCGCTGGCCAGTTCCTTGCGCAGGCGACTGACCTCGGCCTCCAGATCGCTCACAGGACGCCGACTCGGAAGCTCGCCCGCAGGCAAAACGGCCGTCGGCTTGGCGCCTGCATCGCGCTGGCGCCGGCACCAGTTCCCCATCGTGGCCACAGGCACGCCTAGCCTGCGAGCTGCTTCATGCTGGCCGACGGTTTCGGCCAGTCGGACCGCCTCCGCCTTGAATTCCTCTGTGTATTGCCGTTTCGGCACCAACTTCTCTGCCATTCCTTCCTCCATACAGTCAGAAACCTAACAAACTTCTGCTGTACGTGGAATCGAGACAGGGTCACACGTGGGTGCACGCAAATCCCGTGCAGCGCTGCTCTCCAGGAGAGCCATCAAGGCTAGCGGTTCGAGCGGCCTCGAGTAGAAATAGCCCTGTCCAAAGTCACACCCGAGCGACTTCAGATGCGCGACCTGTCCGGCCGTCTCTGTGCCCTCGGCGACCACCTCAATGCCAAGGTTTCGGGCCAGGCTCATGATGGTTTGCACAATCTGCAGGCCGTCGCCGCCTTGGTCGAGCTGGATGACAAATGAGCGATCAATCTTCAGTATGTCCAGCGGGAAACGGTGCAGATAGCTCAGCGACGAATAGCCGGTGCCGAAATCGTCGATGCTGATGCGGACCCCCAGTTCGCGCAACTGCTTAAGCTCGGCGACGGTCCGCTCCGAATCGCCCATGGTCACGCTCTCGGTAATCTCCAGCCGGACCGTTTGTGGATCGATTCCCGTCTCGGCCAGGACCTCACCGACCTGCTGGACAAAGTCGTGCTGCGCGAATTGGCGCGCCGACACATTGACGCTGACGGTCAACGCCGGTGTACGCGGAAATTCGCGGTGCCAACGGGCCGCGGTCGTGCAGGCCTCGCGCAATACCCAAAGGCCAAGGAACAGGATGAGGCCGGTCTCCTCTGCCACCTGAATGAAATCGGCAGGAGGAATCAGCTCCGATTCGGACTTTCGCCAGCGCACCAACGCTTCGACGCCGACAATCTGATCGTTGTCCAGAGTGACGATGGGCTGGTAGTGCAGGACGAATTCGTTGTTCTGCAGCGCGCGGCGCAGGCTCGTTTCCAGCGCGAGGCGACTCACGGCCCGTTCATGCATGCTGTGGTCATAGATTTCGTAGCGCCTCTTGCCTAACGTCTTGGCCCGGTACATCGCCAGGTCCGCATGCCCGAGGATTTCCTCGGCGGACACACTGACCAAGCCGCTGGCTGCAATGCCGATGCTGGCGCTCACGTAAAGCTGCTCGCCCTCAATGCGGAAAGGCGGCTCGAGCGCTTGCATCAGACGGTCGGCAATCCTTACCGCGTCATTGACGTCCACAATGCCGTCCAGCAGGATCGTGAATTCGTCGCCTCCCATGCGTGCCAGCGTATCCTCTTCCCGCAGGCAACTTGTCAATCGGCGGGCCACCTGGACGATGAGGGTGTCGCCGGCGAGATGACCGAGGCTGTCGTTGACGAGCTTGAAGCGGTCGAGGTCGATGAATAGCACTGCAAACCGTCGCTCGGGATGGCGGCTGCTGCGTGTGACCGCATGCGCCAGCCGGTCGGCAAACAGGGCCCGGTTGGGCAGACTGGTCAGGGGGTCGTGGAGGGCATCCTGCATCAGTCGGTCTTCGGCACGTTTGCGCTCCGCCACCCGGCCCAGTTGCGTTCCGACCTGCGCCATCAGGTGCAGCAGAGTTTCGTCAGGCTCCAGCACACGATTGGCAAAGAACTCGAGCACTGCCGTCACCTCACTGCCGAGCAGCACCGGGAAGGCGAAGGCGGCCTGCAGGCCGACCCGCTCCGCAACGCCCGCCCGGACGAAATTAGCGTCGTGGGCGATGTCCATGACCCAGGCCGGGGCCGCGCTGGCCAGCACGCGACCGGGCAGACCGGCGCCGACACGGAAATCGAGGGCGTCGGTGAGTTGGTAGAACTCCCGGAAGTGCTCACCCTCGACGCCGTGCCAGATGGAGGTCGGCAGCAGCCGTGGCTCCTGGCTGGCGCGGTCGGCTAGATAGGCATGCCCAACCTGCCATCCCGTGAACTGGCAAACCGCCCGCGCGGCAAATTGCAGCACCTCCTCAACCGATGTGGCCTGATTGGCCGCGTTCGCGATGGCCTCCAGCAGTTGGAGCTGCTGCTGTTTTTGGTAAAGGTCGCGCAGCCCCTTCTCTGCAATCCCCTCGGCTTCCAGCCGTGATTGGCGTTCGCGCTGCAGGCGCCGCTGCAGTTTCCCGATCTCCGTCTCGAGTTGCCGAACCGTGTCCATGGCCCCTCAGACCAGTTTCGCGCCGAAAAAGGTAATGCGACACAGGCAGCTCGGGTCGCCTTGATGCATGCACTGCAGATGGTCAAAGCTCAGCCATTCACCAAAATGGTCGGCGGCCCCTTCGACGAAGCCTTGTGCCAGCGCGCACAGACGCCGCGCCGAGCGGTAAGTCATCAGGAGCGAGCCGTCCGCCTCGTCCCGAAAGCCGAATGTCGGAACATTCGCGCCCGGATAGACCTTGCGGACCTCGGGGTGGATGATGTGGTTAACGCTGAGGATGAATGGCCGCGTCGTGGTGTGGGCGTCGAAGTAGGCCGGATAGCGCGTGGCCAGGGACGGCATCGCTTCGCGTCCGAACCACCGCAAGACGTCGAAGGCGGGAATGCCCAGCATGTCGGCAGCGACGCCGGCCAGTTTGTAGATGTCATCGTCGGGATAGCTGCCAAGAGAGGTGTATGCGCCCGCGAGATCCGCACGCGCCAGCAAGGCATCCCAAGCATCCTCGCCATGATGCCGGACGACCACCTCTTCCAACAAATTGAAGACAACCCCTTTCATGCCCGCTCCCCCTTTCCTTTGGCGATCTCGCTCTTCCTGCCACCGGATGCTTGGAGGCGCGGCGGGCCACCAGCGGCATCTGCTGCGGCAGCATAACAAAGCGCGCAACGGTTGCGCCAGCCCCCCGGGGAATTCCCGCAGTGGACGATGGCTTCTATCGCGCCGCCCGCGGTCAGATGCGATGGTCTTATCAATGACCCGCTTCTCGGTGGCAAGCGTCCCCCACGCATTCGCAACAACAAGCCAACCTACTGGAGCCGATTTTTCCCCGCCAGAGCAGGCGACGTTGCCGGGATGAGGCGCGATTGTTCCCGCGCATCCCCATCCATGGGGTCGACCGCAGGCCGCGTCGATCCGGCCCGGTACGGCGTCAAGCATCGCTGATGCCCAGGAAACTCGGTCATCCACGCCTGCGAGCCAGGCGCGTTGCTGAAGTGGACGTTGCAGCTACCACGGTGAGGTGCAGTTCCAGGGCTGCTTCGCGAGCTTCAACGGCACGTGCTACCGCCGCTGCTGTTGTCACCGCTCGGCTGGGGGCTCCACCTGGCCGACGAGTCCATTGGGCAACCGTGCCAACAGCGCGAACGTGATGAATTCTGGCCGCGACGAACCTTGAAGCCCTGCGTGCCTTGTCTCCATCGCACGACGCGCCCCCAAATGGAATGCTACCGGGTCGATGCGCGGCCGGCGCATCAGCCATTGCCTTCGGGCTTGTCCTCGACTGCGCTAGTCGCTCGTTGCAGTTCCTCAGTCGGGATGAAGCCTTCCTTGCAGGCCGGGCACTTCCACATGTGGAGAATGTGCTCGGTTGAGTCGGGGCGCACCGTCGCAGGAAACGGGAGGGAGAGCGAGACAGTAATCAAATCGGCCTGATCGCAATTGGGGCACCGCATAGTCGGGGCCTGACGTGTCAAGTCAACGCCGTCAGAAGCGGTGCCCCCACCTTCGTAGGGCAAGCGAATCGTTGCCATGTGTTCGATTATGTACTTCAATTCACTCCATGAGTTTACAAGAACTCATGCGCGCGATTGCCTGATCTGAAGCCGCTCCGCTACGTCTGATGCCGAATCATCACCGACTTCAGTTCGGTATAGGCATCAATGAACGCCCCGCCAAATTCCCGTCCAATGCCGGAGCGCTTGATGCCGCCAAACGGCACCGCCGGGTCCAGCAGTGTGTGCATGTTGACCCAGACCGTGCCCGCCTCGATCCGCGGGATCAGCCGCATGGCGCGGTCGAGGTCGTTGGTCCACACGCTGGCGGCCAGGCCGAATGGCGTGCCGTTCATCAGCGCCAGCAGTTCTTCCTCGTCGTCATAGGGCAGAAAGGTCGCGACCGGGCCGAAGGTTTCCTCGCCGAGCAACGCCGCGTCGGGGCGGGATGCGCGGACCAGCGCCGGCTCGAGGAAGCAGCCGGGGCCCGGCAGGACGCCGCCGCCGTGCACGACCGTGCTGCCGTCCTGCGGCGCACGCGCCAGCAGCGACGCCACCTTGTCACGGTGGGCTTGGTTGGCCAGCGGCCCGAACTCCGTTGCTTCGTCGAGCGGATCGCCGATGCGCAGGCCGCCAAGCCGTTCCGACAGATGGGTCAGCACGTCGTCCAGCCGCGCACGCGGCACGAAAAAGCGCTCCCCGGCCGCGCACACTTGCCCCTGGTGCACAAAACCGGCCTCCATCACGCCTGCGACGATGCGCTGCACCGGCACGTCGGGCAGGAAGCCCACCGAGTTCTTGCCGCCCAGTTCCAGCGTGGTGCGCTTGAGCCCGGACTCGATCGCCAGCCGGCCCACCGCCGTGCCTGTGGGCACCGAGCCGGTGAAGCTGATCTTGGCCACGTCGGGATGGCGCACCAGCGCCTCGCCTACCGCACCAGCGCCAGTCACCACGTTGAGCGCGCCCGCCGGCACGCCGGCTTCGAGCGCCAGCTCGGCGATGCGTAGCAGCGTTAGCGGTGTGAATTCGCTCGGCTTGAGCACGATGGTGCAGCCAGTGGCCAGCGCGGAGCCCAGCTTCCAGATGGCGATCAGCGTGGCAAAATTCCACGGCACGATGCCCGCTACCACGCCCACCGGCTCGCGCCGGGTAAACGCGCTGTAGCGCTCGCCCCGGAACGACGGCAACGATGGCGCGATGGTTTCGCCATGAATGCGCGTAGCCCAGCTCGCGTAGTGGCGCAGGAAGGCGCAGGCCTGGTCGATCTCGAACGCGCGCGACAGCGCGATCAGCTTGCCGGACTGCAGCGTCTCCAGTTGCGCGAGCGGCTCGCGATGGGCCTGCAGCAGGTCGGCCAGCCGGTGCAGCACCGCGGCGCGGCCAGCCGGTGACACCTCCAACCACGCACCGCGGAATGCAGCGCGCGCTGCCGCCACGGCAGCGTCCACCTCGGCTTCGCCGCCGGCGGCAATGCTCGCGATAGCGTTGCCGTCGGCCGGATCGACCACCGCAATGCGCGGATTGGCTGGAGCGGCCACGGCACGGCCGCCGATAAAGTGCCCGTGCTCGCGGGCAAGGAAGTCACGGACCTCGGGAAGGATGGTTGGGCGCGTGGACATTGAGTCGGTATCCGGAAAGTTGGTCAGGCCACGGCCATGTAGTGCTTGGCAAAGCGCGGCGTCAAGATGGTCCACACCACCGGCGTGCCCTTCTGCACGAACCAGGCATCGCCCACGCCGTAGCGAGTCGATTCGCCGGTGTTCTCGTTCAGCAGCACGCATTCGCCCGCCACCACCACAGCGTGCTCGTCGAACGGATAGGTCATGCGGAACTTGCCCTGCGTAACCGCGAAGAAGCCGGCGCTGACCGGTGCGTCGGGCGTGCCATAGTTGAGCTTGCCAAATGCAAGAGCGTCGCCTTCGAGAATCTCCGAGCCGAGGTCAGCAACCGTGCCCCAGGCGTCGAGTTGGGCGGGGACCTGGCCGTGTGGAATCGGGAACATGGGAATTTCCTTTACAGAGTGGTTGATCAAAGCAAATCTGGTGACCGCGCTCAGCGCCGGCCGTTGAAGTAGCCGCCGAGTTGGTTCCACGCCTTGCCGGCCGTGGTCATCACGGCCCGCAGCGAATCCTTGCCGAAAATGTCGGCATGCGGCACCGAGCGCATCAGGTCGTAGCGCGCCGAACCTTCGGCCATGCCCTCGGCCAGCACCTTGCAGACGATATGGCTGGGCGTGACGCCAAAGCCGGCATAAGCCTGCACGTAGTACACATTCGGGTGTCCCGGCACGGTGCCAATCTGCGGGAACAGGTTGGCGCCGCAGCACAGCGGGCCGCCCCACGCCAGGTCGATGCGCACGTCCTTCAGGTACGGGAACACCTTCAGCATCAGGCTTCGGTTCCACCCCTTCAGGTCCTTGGGGATGTAGTCCAGCAGGGCCGTGGCCGAGCCGAACAGCAGCCGGTTCTCCGCGGTGACGCGGTAGTAGTCGATGATCGGGCGGATATCGCTGTACGCGCCGCGAATCGGGCTGATGCGGCGGATAAGGTCGTCCGACAGCGGCTCAGTGCAAAGCTGGAAGGCGTAGGTGTTGACAGTCTTGCGGTAGATCGACAGTTCCATGCCATCGAGGAAGGCATTGCATGCCCACAGCATCTTCTGCGCACGTACGCGGCCCATTGCCGTGTGCACGGTGACGCGGTCGCCGTATTCGACACGCTTGACTGCGCTGTCCTCGAAGATGCGCGCCCCGTGGCCGTGCAATGCCCTGGCTTCGCCCAGCAGGAGGTTCAGCGAATGCACGTGCCCCGCGCCCATATGCAGCAGCGCGCTGCCGTAGACGTCTGAGCCGACCACCTTGCTGACCTCGCTACCGGTGTAGAGCCGAACCTCGGTGTCGGGATCGGCGGCCTGGAAGTCCTTCTCCCACTCGCGCAGCGTCTTCTCCTGGCGCCGGTTGTAGCCGAGGTAGGCATAGCCATGGTGGAAGTCGGCGTCGATGCCGTACTTCCTGATCCGATCCTTGATGATGCCGGCGCCCAGGTTGCTGATGCGGAATAGCTCGCGCAGGCCATCCTCGCCAACATGCTGCTTGACCCGGTCGAGGTCGTGGCCGATGCCGGCCATGATCTGGCCGCCGTTGCGGCCGGTGCCGCCGAAGCCGAGGTGCCTGGCTTCCAGCACCACGATATTGGTGATGCCGCGCTCAGCCAGTTCCAGCGCCGTGTTGATGCCGGAGAAGCCGCCGCCCACGACCACCACGTCGGCGTCGATATCGCCTTTGAGCGTGGGGAAGCGCAGGTCGTACTTGCGCGTGACGGCGTAGTAGGTGGGAGAGTCGAGTTGGTTCATGGCAGTGATACAGGTAGTTCGCGTAAGGCGTCACGCTTGCATGCGCGTACGGCCGAGCTGGCAGAACAGCACGGGGTTGCGGCGCTTGAGCCGGGCCGCGACCCAGCAGCCGGCGCCGAAGAAGACAAAGGGCACGCAAGCCAGGCTCTGCGACAGCGACTCGCTGGCGCCGGTCAGCACCGAGAAATGCCGGATCGCCATCGCCAGCACCGCGGCCAGCGCGAGGCCCGACAGTGCGGGCAGCAGCTGCACGCGGAGCCAGCGCCCTTGCGTGCCCTGCCGGCGGAAGAAGGCCATCACCGCCAGCGAGGTCAGCACCATCAGCGCCAGCACGCACAGCGTGGCGATATTGCTGAGCCAGGAGAACATCACAAACACGGGGTCAGTGCCCAGCAAGGCGAACACCACCAGCACCGCCAGACCGATCGCCGACTGCAGCATTGAACCTGTATGGGGGCTGCGGTGGATGGCGTGCACCAAACCTAGCTTTGGGCTCAGCAGCCCTTCCCGGCCGGCGGCAAAGAAGTAGCGCGCGGCAGCGTTGTGGAAGGCCAGCAGCGCCGCATACACGCTGGTGATGAACAGCAGGCTGATGGCAATGGTCAGGCCATGGCCTGCGTATTGGTCAGACAGCACGTAGAGCAGCATGGTCGGGTCCGGCAGCGCGGCGATCTGCTGCACGATGGTGTCGGCACCGGCGCCGACCACGATGCACCACAACGAGAAGGCATAGAAGCCCCCGATCAGCAGGACCGACAGATACGTCGCCAGCGGGATGGTGCGCTCCGGGTCCTTCGCTTCCTCGCTGTAAAGCGTGGTCGCCTCGAAACCGATGAAGGTGGCAAAGGCGAACAGCAGGCCGATCGCGGGCGTGCCGGATGCGATTACCGCCGGCTGCCACGGAGCCGACACCAGCCCGGCCTTGCCGCCGGCACGCAGGATGGCGATATCGAGCACCAGCACCACCAGGTATTCGCCGATTACCAGCACCGACAGCAGCCGGGCCGACAGGTCGATCTGACGGTATCCCAGCACCGCGATGCTGGCCAGCGCCAGCGCGCCGTACAACCACCACGGCAGCGTCACGCCCGCATGGGTCGAGGCAAAGCTCGACACCACTGCGCCGAACAGCCCGTACAGCGCCACCTGCATGGCGTTGTAGCCAAGCATGGCCAGCGCCGCAGCGCCGCCGCCGGGGGTGCCGCCCAAGCCGGTTGCGATCAGCGCATAGAAGCCGCCGGCATGGGTCGAATGGCGCGCCATCGCGGTGTAGCCTGCGGCGAACGCCAGCAGGATCAGCAGCGCAAGCACTGCCAGCGCAGGCGTTCCGGCACCGTTGCCGAGCAGGATGGCAAGCGGATAGCCGCCGGCGATCGCCGTCAGCGGTCCCGCGGCCGAGATCACGAAGAAGACGATAAAGCCGAGCCCAAGGGCTCCGCCACGGAGGTGCTGCGATGTGCTGTCGTGTGCATGGGGGGCCATGTGCAGTCCTTTGCTGTCTATCGTGGATGTTCGGGGGATGTCTGTGAGACATCTCTTGGACGAATTGGGAGCGTGCGCAGGGATCGCGCGGCCGTCCGACGGACTGGCAACGCCAACCGTGGGCAAAGTCTAGGAACTAGGCGGCTGCGACCGGCAGCACAAATCGGCAACACGTCGTCGCAAGGGCTCAGGGTTTTCCCGGCGTCAAAGGGGCGTCGCGCCTGTACCAGGACATTCCCCGCGATGTCTCATCGTTCGCCATCGGGCGCCCCCGCCACATACGGTGCGCACCGGTATAGGGATTTCCCGGTAAACCGACATCGGGGCACGCGGGCACGGGCATTGCCTCCTTATAATCGTTCCCCGCCCTTTCGTTCCGCCCCTAAGCCGCCGCTTCCGTCGTCCGCCATGCAGCTCGAAACCCAAACCCTCGTCGACGTGCACGATCATTCGCTAGCCGTCGACGGCTGGCGCCAGCAGTACCAGCAGATGACCTCGGGGCGTTTCGAAAGCGTGCTAATGCAGGCCCGCGGCAGCGACTTCCACTTGTTCCGCGAGCGCACCAACCGGCAGGTCGTGCAGCGCGGCAAGGCGCCGGACGGAGTGTCGTCGATCGCCGTGCCACTGGAGCCGCTGGCGGCCACGTTCCAGGGGCAGCGCGTCGACGGGCTGGCGCTGCTGACCCTGCCGAGCGGCACCACCTTCGAGTTCTATACACCGGAAACCACGCATTTCGTCGGCATCAGCCTGGCCGCCAGCGAACTTGAGGCACTGATCGAATTGAGCGCAGGCGCCACCGGCCTACGCATGTTCCGGCAAGGCGTGATCCCAGTGCAGAGCGACAGCGCGCTGCAGATGGCGCGACGCCTACGGATGCGCCTGGATGAGGCGCAGCGCTGTGATGCCGGCTTCTGGCACTATGCCTGTGCCGAGAAAGATCTGCGCGACGACGTGGTCGCGATGATGCTCTCGATGGTCGAGGCTGGCAGCGCCGAGCCCAAGCGCGACCTGACCCACCGCACCTATGTCGATATCGTGCAGCGCTGCGACCGGCTGCTCGACGAGCGCGGCGACACGCCCGTCTCGGTGCTCGATCTCTGTCAGCATTTGCGCATCAGCCGCCGAACGCTGCAGACCAGCTTCCAGCGCGTGGCGCAGTTATCGCCAGTGACTTACCTGCGCTCGGTGCGCCTGAACCGCGTGCGCCAGCTGCTGCGCTGCACCAGCTCGCACGCTGTGCCGGTGGGCGATGCGGCGGCGCGCTGGGGCTTCACGCACCAGAGTTATTTCGCCAGGGAATACCGAAAGCTGTTCGACGAGCTGCCGTCGGCGACACCGCGCCTGAGCTGATCGGCGCACAGTCCACTAGCTGACTTCATCTCGGGGAGAACCCGAAGGCAGGCGTCTCTTGCCAATCCGTGCTGTCGGCCACGCTACTTTTGCCTTTACGTTGTTTCGCAGTCCTTCATTCGCTGCGAATACAACATGGCTCAACGCAAACCCCGAACCGCAAGACAAATTACCGCCACGCTTGGCATCGCTGCGCTAAGCTCCGCCGCACTGCTGCTCTCGGCGCCCGGGCTGGCGGCCTCGGCGCCAGATGCCGGCGACTTTGTCGCCTTGCCCCCCGGCACCAACCTGATGCTGCTGTATGCGCAGCAAACGCGCGCCAATGCCGTCTACGACAGCCAGCGCAAGGTCGCGGACGACCTCGGGCTGCGCGTCGACACCGGCATCGCGCGCTACGTGCGCTATGAACAGGTCGGCGGCCACATCGTCGACTGGGAGCTAATCCTGCCGTTCGGCCGCCAGCGCGTGCAGTCGGCCGACAGCACGCAGCAGGGTGTGGGCAGCGCGATCTTCGGCGGCACCTCCTGGGCCATTGCCGACGACGAGCGCGGCGAGTACCTGGCCGGCGCGGCCTATGTCACCACGCCGACCGGCTCGCACAAGACCGAGGGCTTTGCGCTTGCCTCCAACCGCTGGGCCGCCGATATGCAGATCGCCTACATCCGCCAGATCAGTGGCCCGTGGTTCGCCGAATTCCTGGCGCAGTGCGAGGTCTACTCACCGGATCGCACCACCGGCATCCGGCGCGATCCGTTCTGGCGCGGCTTTGCGCACCTGCGCTACGCCTATGCGTCCAACTCCCACCTCGCTCTGTCGGTCCGCCACGGCGTAGGCGCGCGCGAGACACTGGACGGGCAAACACTGACGCCATCGCGACAGGAGACTAATGTAGCGCTGACGTGGGCCGTGGCGCTGAACGACCAGGCGCAATTGCAACTTCAATACGCGCGAGACGTGCGGGTGCGGAATAGTCCGCGTTCCGACATCTACACAGCGCGGCTCGCATATGCGTTCTGAGACGATTTACAGGCATGCGAAGGGGCACCTAATACGGCGGGCATTCTGCCGAACGACATCGGCAAATGCCACGAGCATCCACTTTGCGACGCCGGCTCAACCCTGCCGAAGAAGCTGCTCCGCTCGTTCGTAGACTTTGTCCATCGCGGCGTTTAATGCGACGCGCTCGGATTCGCTCAGTGCAGAAAGCAGGAATTCCTCTCTGGCCTGCACCATCGGCACAATCTTTCGGTACAGGGCCGTCCCTTCAGGCTGCAGCGCGACCAGCCATGCCCGGCCGTCCTCGGGATCGGGCGTTCTTACAATCAGCCGATCCGCTTCCAATCGCGCAATTGCGCGACTCACACGCATCTTGTCGAGCGTCGAGCTCTCCATGACGCGTACCGTCTTCACGGCTCCCTGTCCGGCGAGTGCGGCTACGATCCGCCACTCATCACGCGTCAGGCCAAAGCGTTCTGAATAGACCTGGGCCGTGGCTTGGCTGACAACTTCCGCGAGACTGGCCAGGCGATAAGGGAAAAACGCGCGCAGCTTCATGATCGGTTATCCACGATTTGATATCTCATGTTACCAAACGTCCGGCTGCCTTGATTTGGATCAATTGGACTCATTTTTAGAAAGCCCTACCAGCCTCCCAGACATTGACATCACCGTTGTCGCCCCATAAAGTAACATGCGTTACTATATCGCGCACAGGAGCGCATTCCACACTGGAGACAAACCATGCTGATTCAGCGCATTCACCACGTTGCGTACCGCTGCACCGATGCCAAAAAGACGGTTGAGTGGTACACAAAGCACCTCGACATGAAATTTCTCCTGGCAATCGCCGAAGACCAGGTGCCCTCGACCAAAGAGCCCGATCCCTACATGCACATCTTCCTGGATGCCGGACAAGGTAGGGAGCGTGCCGGGATACGCCTTATGCGCTGCAGCGCATAAGGCGTATTAGGCGCGGTTGCTGGTTATGTTCAGCCTGTCGCCGACAGCACTGCTCGCGCTGAATCATCGGCGACAAGACTGCGCATAATCAGAGCTGCTGCAGGAAGGCGAGCACGCTGTCGGAGGGCTTGAACCGGAACGAAGTGGCTTCGGCTGGCGCCAGCTTCTCGAGAGCCCGTTCTTTGGCGGCAAGGTCGGCTTCGATGTAAATATGGGTCGTTTCGATGCTCTCGTGCCCGAGCCAGAGAGCAATGAGGGTGATGTCCACGCCCGATTGCAACAGGTGCATGGCAGTCGTATGGCGAACGACGTGCGGCGAGATCCGTTTTCCGATCAAACTCGGGCATCGTGAGCTAGCCAGCTCGACAGCCTGTTGGAGGATGTAGTCGACGCCATTGCGCGACAGTTGCCGACCGCGATGACTTGGGAACGCGATCGGCGTGCGACAGGACTCCAACTCACGAAACCACGTTTTCAGTACCTGTGAGGTGCTGGCCCATAGCGGGATACAGCGTTCCTTTCGGCCCTTTCCCCACAAGTTGATCAGCGAGCTGCTGCCGAACTGTACCTGCTCTTGTCGAAGCGCGGTGATTTCGGAAACGCGCGCGCCGGTCTTGTACATCGTCAGCAGCAGTGCGTAATCGCGCCGCCCTCGCCATTGGGCTTGATCTGGCGCGGCCAACAGCGAATCTATTTCGGCTCGGGTGAGCGACTGCACGATCAATCGATCCGTCCGCTTGATCGGGATCGCGAGTACCCGAGTGGCCAAGCCAACCGACTCCGGGTCGCATAGTGCAACCCATCGGAAGAAGCTGTGGATGGCCGCGAGTCTGGCGTTGCGCGAGCGTACCGAGTTGTTACGCTCAGTTTCTAGATAGTCCAGAAACGACAGAATGACCGGCGTATCCAGTGCCGCCAACTGCAAGGAGGCCGGCTCAATGTGGGTCTTATCTCGTACGAACTGAAGCAGGAGGCGGAACGTATCCCGATAGCTTGATATCGTTCGCGGGCTGACGTGTTTATGGGCAAGCAAATGATCAACAAAGAAGCCCTGCAGCAGAGGGCCGATCATGGTGGTGGTCTTCATTGCATCTCTCCCAAAGTTGCATACGGGTCAAACGCCGTCGCAGCCGGAACCAGCAATGCAGGCGTTACCGTCAGGTACCAATACGTCTCCACCGGGCTGACATGCCCGAGATAGACCGACAGGTTTGGTATCCATTGCTGGGCCGGTGCGCCTTCCCTGCACCATTGCGTCAACCGCTCGACCGCGAAGGTGTGACGCAGACTATGCAACGTTGGCGGTCGCGCGTTGGAAGACGGCAACATGCCGAGCCGACGAGCTGTGCGCGTGAACCAGGTCGAGAAGAATCCGTAGCTGATTGCTGTTCCGATCTCGGACATGAAGAACAGGTCAGACAGTCCTGCATATCCGAGCTTCTGGCGCAGAAGTGCGTAGGCCTTGAGCTTCGCGGCAGTTGTTGGATGCAGTGGCACGATTCTCGATTTTCGACTACGCCGCTAGCGGCGTAGTCACAACTATGCCGCATTCCTGGCAATGCCGATCCGGCTGAGATTGGGCTGGTAAAGTCCCTATAGGACGTCATTCTTAGGTCGCCTGGATCG
>JACXTT010004987.1_pt1 | contig 19472 bp, 19 predicted proteins | sample 9270951 | NCBI WGS metagenome assembly JACXTT01 (sample SAMN15532306, study PRJNA645909) | rock metagenome | isolation source: weathered quartz diorite | place: Puerto Rico | collected 2017-06-21 | reverse complement strand
GGTGGTGTGATCCTTGGCGTCCTCTCCGGGTGGGCGCTGGCATTCGTCATCGTGAAGATCCTGACCGGCGTGTTCGATCCCCCGCCCGAGCACCTGTTCGTGCCGTGGTCCTACCTCGCCGTGGTTGGGGCGGTGACGGTGGGCGCGATCCTCGCGGCGGGGCTCGGCATGATCCGGGCAACCCGGCGGCCGGCCGTGGAGGTCCTTCGGGACCTGTAGCGGCGAGTCGTGTTTCATCGTCCTCTCATCCGCACCTCGCTAGGCTGCTCGAGGGGGTGAACCGCCCTGCGAGTCCTGGTCGTTGAAGACTCCACGAAGATGGCCCGACTGCTGAAGCGCGGGCTGGAGGAGGAGGGGTATGCCGTCGACGTCGCCTCCACGGGCCGGGACGGGGTCTGGATGGCGGCCGAGAACGCCAACGACGCTATCGTCCTCGACGTCATGCTCCCCGACGTCGACGGCTTCGAGGTGTGCAGACGGATCCGTGAGGCCGGAGCCTGGTCGCCCGTGCTCATGCTCACGGCGCGCGATTCCGTCGACGATCGCGTCCAGGGGTTGGACGTCGGCGCCGACGACTACCTGACCAAGCCGTTCTCCTTCACCGAGCTCGCCGCCCGGCTCCGCGCGCTCGTCCGCAGAGGAGCGGCGGAACGCCCGTCCGTCCTGCAGGTCGCCGACCTCACCTTGGATCCGGCCACGCGCGCCGTCCGTCGTGGCGAGACGGTGATCGAGCTCACGTCGAAGGAGTTCGCGCTCCTCGAGTTCTTCATGCGTCATCCCGGCGAGGTGCTCACCAGGGCCAGACTCATCGAGCACGTGTGGGACTTCGCCTACGAGGGCGGATCGAACATCGTCGACGTCTACGTGAAGTACGTGCGCCAGAAGATCGACCGCCCGTTCGATCGACGCTCGATCGAGACCATTCGTGGGGCCGGCTACCGACTGGCTCCGGGCTGAGCCCGTGCACCTGCCGATCCGGCTCCGGCTGACGCTCGCCTTCGCGATCAGCATGGCGCTCCTGCTCGGTCTGAGCGGGGCTTTCCTCTACGCGCGCTTGGGCGCCGAGTTGCTGCGTGCCACCGATGCGGCCCTGAGCTCGCAAGCGGACACGGTGGCCGCTGGCATCGGTCAGCAGAACACGAGCTTCGCGGACCAGACGGGGAGCTCGACGCATGGGTTGGGGGCCTTTGCGCAGGTCCTCGACGCGATGGGCCGAGTCGTCGAGTCGAGCGACACCGTGGCGTCCGCCCCCCTCGTGCCCCCCGCCGATCTCCGCTCCGCGGCCGGCCCGACCTACGTCAACCGCACCGTGAAGGGGGTCGATGGCTCCTCGCGGCTGCTCATCGTTCCCGTGTCCGAGGCCGGCGAGCGCAACTACGTCGTGGTGGGAGCCTCCCTGGCGGGCCGGCACGAGGTCCTCTCCCGGTTTCTCCTTGTGCTCCTGCTCGGAGGACCGCTGGCGCTGCTGGCGACGTCGGCGGCGGGGTGGGCCCTCGCGGGGGCAGCGCTGAAGCCCGTGGAACGCATGCGCGAGGAGGCCGCGGCCATCTCGGTATCGGAACCTTCCCGGCGACTCCCCGTGAGCGGGACGGGAGACGAGATCGCCCAGCTGGGAACGACGCTCAACGCGATGCTCGACCAGCTCCAGGCCGCCGTCGAGCGGGAACGGCGGTTCGTGGACGACGCGAGTCACGAGCTGAGGACCCCCCTTGCCATCTTGAAGACCGAACTGGACATCGCCCTGTCGCGCTCTCGGACCCAGCAGGAGCTCGAGAGCGCCCTCCGGAGCGCCTCCGAAGAGGCCGATCGCCTCACCGCCCTCGCCGAGGACCTGCTGACCTACTCGCGATCCGGCGGGGGGCGGGTCCCGCTCTACCGAACCGAGGCCCGCCTCGACGACCTCCTCCGGAATGCCAGCGCGAGCTTCGCGCGAACAGCGAAGGACTCGGGTGTGGCGCTGCGTGTCGATGCGTCGGCACACACGGTGCATCTGGATGCCGCTCGCGTCCGGCAAGCCGTCGAGAACATGATCGACAATGCCCTGACCCACACACCCTCCGGCGGGGCCATCCGCGTGGTGGCTACGCGCGAGGCGGAAGGTGTCCGGCTCATCGTCGAGGACTCGGGGTCGGGATTCCCTCCAGAGTTCGTCGACCGTGCGTTCGAGCCGTTCGCTAGAGGCGGATCGGAACGCGCTGACGGACGCACGGGGGCCGGGCTTGGATTGGCCATCGTGCGCGCGGTTGCCGAGGCTCACGGTGGCCACGCAAAGGCCGAGAACCGACTCGAGGGCGGCGCTCGCGTTACGGTTGTGCTACGCGACAGCGATGACGAAGCCTGTCGGGCGCGAAAACCCAGTTCGGTCATGCGGCGGGCTCGTGATACTCGTTGATCAGTCCGCCGAGCACCGTCCGTCGGCGGACATCTCGAGGACGAACTGGCCCCCGCTCGACCGGCGCTCCGTCCGGGACTGCCAGCGCAAGGCCTCGATGAGGGCGCTCGCGGTTGTAGTGGTGCACGTAGGTCCTGAGGATTCGTTCCAGGTGGCGGCGACCGAGCACTAGCACGTGGTCGAGGCACTCGGCCCGGACGGTCTGCACCCACCGCTCGGCATAGGCGTTCGCCTTGGGAGCTCGGATCGGAGTGCGGATGACCCTCACGTCTTCGGTCCGGAACACCTCGTCGAACGGGCCGGAGAACTTCGCGTCTCGGTCACGCAGGAGGAACCTGGCCGGCTGGTCGCGCTCAGAGAGCGTGAACGAGAGGTTCCTGGCCTGCTGGGTCACCCAGGCTGAGTCGGGGTGGGCCGTCACGCCGGAGAGACGGACCCTCCGTGTGGCCAACTCGATGAAGAACAAGACGTACAGGGTCCGGAGCCCGATCGTCTCCACGGTGAAGAAGTCGCAGGCCAAGATGCCCCTGGCCTGAGCTCGGAGGAACTGCGACCAGGTCGGTCCGTTCCGTCTCGGGGCTGGGCCCATGCCGTGACGCCGAAGTAGGGCCCGGATGGTCGTCGCACCGACGCGGATGCCAAGCTTCCGAAGCTCACCGGAGATCCTGACGCAGCCCCACCTCGGGTTCTCCCGGGCGAGCCGCAGGACCAGGGCCTGGACCTCCGGGTCGAGCGGCGGCCTCCCCGGTCTGACTCCTCGGCCGTATGTCCACTTCCGGCGGACGAGTTCCCGGTGCCACCGAAGAAGGGTCGTCGGAGTAACCATGAACGATGCCCAGCGGTCTCGCGGCAGGACCCGGCTCACCGCAGCCAGCAGTACGCGGTCGAGGGGCCGGAGCCTCGGACGACCGGCCTTCCGGCGAAGGACCCGGAGCTGGTGGCGTAGGACGAGGATCTCAAGGTCCTTGGTGCGGTCGTCCGCGCGGCCACCCGAGAGCGGTCGAGCGAGGGCTCGGATCGCCATAGAGAGAAGAAAGAGCATCTGCGCATCCTAGGGATGCACCAGTGGGAACGGGAAATCTTGGTTTACGACCCCGACAGGTCGGCCAAGGGCGCCGAGTTCCTAACAGAGCCGAAGGATCATGGGCGAGAGATCCGCGCGTACATCCGTGACCCCGACGGCCATCTGATTGAGGTCGGGCAAGCGAGCGGCATTCTCGACTGATCAAGCTGAGCGCTCGGAGTGCGTTCACCCATATTGCGGAGGCTCTTCTAAGAGGGCCACCGTGTCGGCGCAGGCTACCGGAGGCGAACCAATACTTCCTCGATGGCGTTGTTCCCGTAGCCCAGGCGGTTCCACTCCTGCTCCTCAGGCTGCGTGTGGCCCGCGAGGTCGGTTGCCCGAGCGCGTACCGTGGTGCTGCGCTGACGGTCGATCGTCGTGATCAGCTCCCACCGCTGCCACGCATGCCGCCTCTGCTCGCCCACCAGCCGGCTCTGTCGCCACGGACCCCCATCCAGGCTCACCTCGACGCGGGCAATCGGCGCCCCTCCGGACCAAGCGACCCCGCGAATGGCTACGTCGCCACGGTCGATCGCCTCATCCACCCTGGGCTCGGTGATCAGGGCGCGTACTCGCTGTAGGGTGACCGGTTCCCTCACCATCCCCCCGTCGCGCTCACACTCGAAGATGTACACGTCGGTCTGGAAGTGCCCGGTGAAGTCCTCGTCGATGACTTCGATCTCCGTCAGCCATTTCACCGAGGCCACCGCGTACCAGCCGGGAACGATGACTCGCAGGGGAAAGCCGTGGCGGACAGGAAGCGGCTCCCCGTTCATGGCATAGGCCAGCAGGGCCTGGGAGTCTCGCGCATCATCGAGCTTCAGGCTCCGCTCGAAGCGGATGGTCCCCGTTCGCCCCTGCACCGGTCCGCCGTCAGCGCCCCGGAACAAGACCTCACGCGCTCCCGTCCCAATGCCGGCCCGGTCGAGCACCTCGACCAGCGGAACTCCGGTCCATTCGGCCGTGCTCACCGCGCCCAGGCCCCACTGCTCTCCGTCCACGGGTGGTCTGAGTAGCGACCGGCCGTTTCCGGCACACTCCAGGGTCACTATTAGCGTTTCCGAAGGCATCCTGCCGAGGTCCTGCAAGCTCAGGCCGAGCGGGCGGTCGACGAGGCCGCCCACCTTGAGCCGCCAGGAGGACGGATCAAGCCTCGGGATTTGAAAGTGGTTGCGCACGTAGAAATGCGAGTTCGGCGTGATGGCCCCGCCGATTAGCGCCGGGATGGACGTCTCGCAATTGAGGGGATGCGTCCCATGAACCACAAGGCCCGATTGGAGAACTGGCAACGCCAGAGACCAAGGACCGCTCACCTGCGGACTATCTCCTCCGCGAAGACCTCTTCGCCGTAGTCGCCTTCGCCACGGATCTCTTCGCAGTGGACCTCTTCGCCGTGGTCGCCTTCGCCACGGATCTCTTCGCGGTGGACTTCTTCGGCGTAGCCGCCTTCGGGGTTGACGTCCTGATCACCGGCCAGCGGCCCGTCCTCTTTCGGTCTGCGGCGGGTTCGATCCGTGCCGTGCCCGCCCCGGGGGCAAACAGGCTCTCGTGTCCATCGTTCCACCGGACCCGGTACTGGACTCGAAGTTCTCCTTCCACCACCTCCAGGATCTCCCCCTGCCGGGGTGCCCCGCCCACTCTCGCCGGATTGACGACGATGACATCGCCTTTCTTCGTCATCGGACCTCCCTCCTGACAGACTCAGGACTCAGTATGGCCGTCTAGTCCACCTTGCTAATCCGTCGCTCCGATCTTTCGCTGCGGAGATCTCCGTGGTCCTCGGTCGGGCTCGATTTCGACACCTGGCGCTGCACCCTGCCGGACGGTTCGCCGCTCCTCCTTGGCCGCTCGCCCCCTCACCTTCGCCTCGGCACGTTGTCTCTTCCCGAACGTCTCACCCATCAAAGCGATGCTATCCGGAAACACACTATGCGGCGGTTCTCGGCTTTCGCGTTGGGGATGTGTGGGTTGCTGGGACCTCGTGGACTTCAAGGACTCCCGCAGACTCAGCCATGAGCATTGGGAAGGGTCCGTCTAGCGGCATTCTCGTTGGCTCCCGGTATCACCACAAGGGGAGGGCGTTACCCTGGATTGTCCAGCGATCACCGGTTCAGGTTTCGAGCGCACCGAGGTACTTGGCTCTGCGGGACTCTGTCTATGATGCCTTCGCTCCCAGGGACGCCAGTTTGGCCTGGACTCTTCGGCTAGTGATGACCGCATCGATGATCCCGTAGTCCCTCGCCTGCTCCGGCGTCAGGATGAAGTCGCGGTCGGTGTCCTGGTGGATCTTCTCGACCGTCTGGCCCGTGTGCCCGGCGACGATCTCTTCCAGGAGCGTACGTTGCCGGATGATCTCCTTGGCCTGGATCTCGATGTCGATGGCCTGGCCCTGGGCGCCGCCGTAGGGCTGATGCAGCAGCACCCGAGAGTGCGGGAGCGCATAGCGCTTCCCCGGCGCCCCCGCGAGCAGCAGGACGGCGGCGAACGAAGCAGCCTGGCCCATACAGGTGGTGGCGACGTCGGGCTTGACGAACTGGATCGTGTCGTAGATGGCGAAGCCGGATTCGACATCGCCGCCGGGCGAGTTGATGTACAGGTTGATGTCCTTCTCGGGGTCCTCGCTCTCCAGGTGCAGGAGCTGGGCCATGATCAGGTTGGCCACGGCGTCGTCGATCGGGGTGCCAAGAAATACGATGCGGTCCTTGAGCAGTCGGGAGTAGATATCGAAGGAACGCTCGCCGCGGTTCGTCTGCTCGACTACGACCGGAACCAGATAGTTCTGCACGTCAGTCATCGCCGCCCTCTTGGCTCGGGCAGGTCTTTGACCCGGCAGCCGCCGCCCTCGGCGCCGTAGGCCACTGTATCCTCCGTCGCTTGCCACGTCCTCGACCCCGGCCAACCCTACACGGATCTCGGCCAGACCGATGCCCCGCCTCGACTGACAGAACATCCCCTGCCAGGAAGGTCACAACGCCATTGTGCAACGAGCATTCCTGCGGTGTTCCCGTCGTGAGCCTCAAGCCAGACCGCTCAATCGGAAAGTCAGGCTCCCCCCGCCAACCGCCGATACACAAGGCGTGGCGGTGCCCGAGGTAGCGAGCCGAAGAGCGGGCCGGGTCGCTGTCGAGGCGACCTCGAACGCGTGCTCCCGAGTGTCCTGTCGGCGCCCTAGGACCTTCTCCGCGAGTCCCCTTTCGCGAGCGTCGGCCGAGCGTCGTCCAATACGAACGTGAGCGTCGGGGCCGCCGCCAACGAGGCGAGCTGGCCGTCATGATCTGAGGTGGTGGCCTCGGGTCCTTGTCGCGAGGGAAAGCAGGCCGCCAAGCAGGGCCATCACCTGGAGCTGGAGATCCTCAGCCGGAGGGCCGCTGAGATCGGCGGCGGGCCCTGGGTCGAGCCTCGACACGAACTGAGCGCGCGGGTCATCAAGGATCTACTGATCCGTGGGGTGGCCACGTGAAGATCCTCATGGTGGACGACCACACCCTCGTTCGGCGCGGGCTGGCCCGCCTAGTGGAGACCTGCCTCACGGGCGCGGGCGTCACTGAAGCGGGCAGCGCCGACGAGGCCATCGAGACGCTTTCGCGCGAGCCCTACGACGTGGCGCTCCTCGATATCAGGATGCCCGGCCGCGACGGCCTGGCACTCCTGCGTGAGATCAAATCGTCCTGGCCGAGCCTGCCGGTGATCATGCTCTCGGGCTACAACGACGGTGAGCACGTCAGGATGGCCCTTGCCGAAGGCGCGGCCGGCTACCTGCTGAAGGACACCACACCCGCGAACCTGGCGCAGGCCATCGTGGTGGCGCTGTCGGGGGCGGGCAACATCTTGTCGCCGCAGGCCGTTGGAAACCTATTTGCAGGCCCAGACCCTCGGGATGAGGCCGCCCCCGCTGGACACCCCATCCAGGACGCGGGCCTTACCCGGCGCGAGTTGGACGTCCTGCAGCTGCTCGTGCTGGGCCTCAGCAACCGCGAGATCTCGAGAGAGCTGTTCCTGTCTGAGAAGACCGTGAAGGCGCACCTGGTGGCTGTGTTCCGCAAGCTGGGCGTCTCCAACCGGACCCGAGCGGCCCTGGCGGCGATCGCCATCGGCATTGGGACGCGCCCCGAGCCGGCTTCGCTCAGAATCTAGAGCCCGAGCGCTACGGTCACGAAGGAGAGGGGAAGACGGGCGAGCGTGCGATCGGTGATGAGCGTCGGTCGGGCCCGCGGAGATATGGCAGCGGTTTCCAAGCTCGCCAGTCAGCGGTCTTCTAGACGGTGGGTTCCGTGACTGGCGTAGTCTCGACGATTTCGACCGTCGCACCGACGTGCTTGACGGTAGAAGGTCATGCTCGTGTCCGGGCGACGACATCTCGTGCGGCTCCTCGCGGAGTACGAGTCGCACTACAACTCGCACCGTCCACATCGAGCGATCGGACTGGAAGCACCGGGAGGGCTTGGGGTCGCGGCCTCTCTGGTCCCCCCAGCCAAGGTCCGGCGAAAGACGGCCGTCGGTGGCCTGATCAGCGAGTACCAGCGGTCCGCAGCGTGACTGGAGCAACAGTTTCCGACCCCTTCAGGCATTTGTTCCGGTTTCGCGCCTCAGAACCTCTTCTGGACCGCACGGAAACATCAGTCGGCAACAGTTCAATCGGTTTCCCGCGCTTCCAGGGGCCGAAGAGCACCCGCAAACTCGAGCCCGCGCTCGCTCGTACTGCCCCTAGTCGGTGGAGTCCGGCACCAGGCGGATCCTCCGCCCCCTCCTCCGGCGCAAGGAGGTCGAGGTCATGAGGCGAATCATCCCCGCAGCAGCGCTTCTGGCAGTCGCGATGGTTCTGGGGACAGCGACCCAATCCTTTGCGTCAAACCCCAACGGCAAGGGTGGGGACATGCCCGCCTACTACGACGCACAGCTGTTCACGATCAACTTCAAGCTGCTCAAGCCCGATCTTCATCACAACCCGTCCTTCAACACGATCTACCAGTGCGACTCCTGCGCGGCCTCAGGCTTGAGCTTCGTCTCAGTGCTGGACGCGATCCAGGGCGATGGGTTCAACCCCATCTGGGAAGAGGTGCAGATCACCTTCAACCCGGGGTTCACCCCCGTGCAGTTGACCTCAGACACCGACGTCTTGGCGGCAGCGGCCCAAGGGGAGATCACCCTCACCGACACCGAAGAGTTCTACCGCTGCTCGGTCGTGGGTCACAAGTAGCGACAAAAATCTCGAGACCGACAACGGTCGTCTGAAGGTCGTTGATGAGCAGGAGAGGAGCAGCCGTGGTGACACAGCTACCAGTTCCCAACCGATTGAAGAAGAAGACCACGCACGATGCCTCTGGCCTGAGCTCGGAGGAACTCCGACCAGGTCGGTCCGTTCCGCGTCGGGGCTGGGCTCAGGCCGTGACGCCGAAGCAGGGTCCTGATGGTCGTCGCGCCGGCCCGGATACCGAGCTTCCGAAGCTCACCAGAGATCCTGACGCAGCCCCACCTCGGGTTCTCCCGGGCCAGGCGCAGGACGAGGACCTGTACCTCCGGGTCAAGCGGCGGCCTCCCCCGTCTGACTCCTCGGCTGTATGTCCACTTCCGGCGGCCGAGTTCCCGGTACCACCGAAGGAGGGTCGTCGGGGTAACCATGAACGATCCCCAGCGGTCCCGGGGGATGACGCGGCTCACCGCAGACAGCAGCACTCGGTCGAGGGCGGAGCCGTGGGCGACCGGGCCTTCCGGCGAAGGACCCGAAGCTGGTGGCGCAGGACGAGGATCTAAGGTCCTTCGCGCCCTCGGCTTGTGGCCCACCGGAGATCGCTCGGGCGAGGGTTCGAATGACGAGGGAGAAGAGGAAGAGCATCCGCGCATCCTAGGGGCGCGCTGGGTAGGAGCGCGAATCTAGGGTTCTCGACCCCCACAGGCTCGGGAGCCATCACCAAGAGCTCTTCGAGGAGGAGCTTCACGGGTGTCCTTCACGGCCGCGTGGTCTCTAATGCGAGATCGGGAAGCAGCGCAGCCGGCTCGCGTCTAGGAGAGCCGAGCGGGGGACTCGACAGGCCTCAGCTTAGGGGTCGTGCCCTCGGCTCCGATCACAGTGAGGAGCAGGACGGGAATGCTGGACCGCTCGAGGACACGGCGAATGACCCTCGCCCGTTGAGGGGATAGGTCCTGCGCCCAGCCCAGCGCGATCATGTCGACCTGGGACTCCCGCGCCACAGTCAACACCTCCTCGCTCGGCTCCCCCACCCGCAGTTCCAGGCGCACTGCGTTCTGCGGGAGGGGCACATGGCGGGCCACGAACTCTTGGGCCCAGGTGTCGGTCTCGTGCTGTGGCTGGTCGGTGAACGCCGGGAGTGAGTCCTCTGTGTCGACGTGCAGAACGATCACCTCGACGTCCCGAGCCTGGACGACCAGGATCGTGGTCTCGAGCGAGGCCGCCGACGCGGCATCTCCCGCCAACGGCACGAGTACCCGGTCGACCTTGTACGGAACAGTGAACCCGGGCGGCACCAGGACAACCGGTTTGTTCACCGACGTGATCACCTCTTTGGCCACGGAGCCGACCGGGCGGGCCCCTCCTGGGGTCCAGCGGATCCCCATCACCAGCGCGGCGACGTCCGGTTCGTAGGCGACCTGGCCCAGAGCCTTGCCGACTGGGCCAAACACGATCCGGAGCGGCATCCCGGCCCCTTCCGTCGCTGCGGGATCCGTGAGGTCTCCGTCCTCCCGCACGTGAACCGCCTCCGCCGTGGCATTGAGCACGCGGGCGAGGGCGCTGGTCACATCCAGGACTGGACGCGCGGCGGCGCTGTTGTCGATTGCGGCGATCACCTTGGTCATGGTGCTTGCACCTCCCAGCTTCCATCCGAGAACCGCAAGTCGATCCCGGAGGGGCCGATCTCCACAGGCTCTCTTTGTTCGCCGATCACCACCGGAATGGGTCGATCGGACTCGACGCGAGCGGACGCGGCTTGGACCTTCACGCGTACCGGGCTTCCTCGGAACCGGACGTTGACCTCCAGGCCGTTCCATGTAGGGGGGAGGGCGGGATCAACATGCAGCGCCTCTCCGCACGGCCGGACGCCAGCGAACCCGAAAACCAACGCCTGCCACACGCTCCCCATCGTGGCAAGATGTAACCCTCCAGCCGTTGTACCTGTGAGGTCGTCCAGATCCAACCGGCTCGCCATGTGCAACAACTTCATGGCCGCGTCGAAAAGACGCGCCCGGGCGAAGAGCGCGGCGTACACCCCCGGCGACAGGGAGCTGCCGTGAGCGGTCCGGGGCTCGTAATACTCCAGGTTTGGCAAGAGCGAGCCGGGCGCGACCTCGTCGGGGACCATGTGGTGAAGCATCACCACGTCGGCTTGCTTCACTACCTGCGCTCCTCGTAGCCGGTCCTCGCCGAGCAGGAGGTCGGCGGACACGGGCCGGCGCCGGGCGAAGTCCGCGATGACCAGCGGCTCCAGACCGTAAAACCCGGCGAACTGCTCGTAGAGCCCGGTCCTCGGATCGAACCCGTCGACGAGCGCATCGGCGAGCTTCAGCCATTGGAGCCGCTCGAGAGAGCGCACCTCTTCGTCGCCCGCTGCCACCGCGTGCGCGGCGCGCCGCAGATTCCATCGGGCCATCACGTTGGTGAAGGCGCTGTCGTCGACAGCCTCGTGGTACTCGTCGGGTCCGATCACCCCGTAGATATGGGCCTTTCCCTCGGCGTCGAGTCTCGCCCGCGAAGCCCAGTACCGCGCGGTCTCGACCAGGAGCCGCAGTCCCGGCCCCTGAATGAAGACCTCGTCCGCGGTCCAGTCCATGTAGCACGCCGCGGCCCATGCCACGTCTGCAACGATGTGCTCCTCGAGCAAACCGGTCCGGATGGCGACCCGCCGACCAGTCCTGTCCCGGGCGTGGGTCGGGGTGACGTCATGTCCACTGGCGGCGGACTCCCAGGGGAACCGGGCCCCCGCGCGTCCGATGGCCCGCGCCGCGGCTAGGGCGGCCGGCAAACGGCGGATGCGGTACTCGAGCATGGCTCTTGCGGCCTCTGAGTGTGTGGCCGCCAGGAACGGCATGACAAACACGTCGCTGTCCCAGAACACGTGTCCCCGGTACGCACGGCCCGAGAGCCCCCGGGCTCCCACGCCAGCTTCGCCGCCGTCGGCCACGGACGCCATGAGATGGAACAGGGCGAACCGGATCGCCTGCTGCAGCTCGGGGTCACCGTCGACGGCGACGTCTGCCTCCTCCCATCGGTGGGACCACGCCTCTCGCTGTTCGGCGAGGAGCCGCTCGAACCCCGCATCCCTCGCCTTCCGTAGATCTCGGAGCGGCGCGTCCGCCCTCGGTGGCGCGGCGGCGTCGGCGACGTATGCGGCCACCCGGTCAAGCCGGACAGAACCGTGACTGTTCACCCGGGTCTCGATCGCCGCCGCTGCCACGCCGCCGTTTGCCCCATCCTCTCGCATCCACTGGACCCCCCCTGTCTCCCCGGCCTCACCTGTGCTTCCGTTCCCCGGGAGCAAGGTCGGCCCCTGACCGAGCAGTTCGGCCGGGCCTTCCGTGCGAAGGGCGGCGATCCCTGGGCGGGACAGGGATGAGAACAGCACGGCACTGAGCGATCCTCGGGCGGAGGAGAACTCGCGTCGGAGCATCCCCGTGCGAAGGTCGAGGACGCGGCGGAGCCCCGATCCCTCGCTGCGGTGCAAGGGGAGGCGATTCCAGAGGGGGCAGGGGAGGAGCTCCGTTGCCGACCCTTCGCCCGTGTAGATGCCCGATGCCAGGACAGAGTGCTTAGCGGCCGGATCATCACCGAGCGCGCTCCCCCGGGTACCGATGCGACCGTCGGCGATCGTCAGGAGCGACTCGTGGACGCGCTCGAGCTGTGGATCGAAGCCTTGGATGGTGATCGTCCAGACGGGCTCCTCGCCGATGCCCGGGACCTCCCCCTCCCTCCTCCGCCTGAGCTGGTCTTCGAGGATGCCGAGGAACGCCTCCGGCCCACCGCCGAGGGCGAGAACGCCGGCTGGAACCCCAGAGGGCTCCACGCCAACGGACACGGCGGTGGCCGCGGCGGCTTCCTGGACGAGCATGAGGGAGTCGCTTCCGGGCAATCCCCCCAGAGGGCCCAGCTCGTCCCCCGCGATCAGGACCTGGCCCGCACGGACCCCCCTGTGCCACAGATCTGCCAGGCACCACCGGGCTGAATCCGACTTGTCGGTGAGCCCGATCTCCACGTGCTTGGCGTCGCTCGTCACCCTCGCGCGGGGCAGGCCCGCCTCCCTTGCCGCTTGTTCCGCGATCTCCACGACCTGGGGCAACCCTCTGAAGCCGGCCCGGTGCAAGCGGTCCTCCACCGCAACGACCAGCTCATCGATCTGCGCCTTCGGTGGATCCGCCCACGCGGGCTCTGGGATAAGGTCGATCTTCCTCCGGTTCAGGCGCTGCGAGACGATCTCAGTCCGAAGCCCGGCGTCGCTCAGCTGGGACACGGTAAGGTCGGCGGCCCGCGTCAGCGCTTGGTCTTCCTCTTCAGTGGCCATCCGCCGGTACACGAGTTCGATGCCGCCGCGCGTCGCTCGGAACACCTCCGAACCTCGGTTCAGGAGCAAATGCAGACGGCCAGGCCCGTCGGGTCGCGCCTGGAGTTGCCCGTCGACGTTGCCCACGTGGGTTCCGCTGACCACTGCAAGGTCCATGCCTGCTGCACACAGACGCTCCACGAGCGTTCGGGCCCGCGTGGCGTCGGCCGATCGATCGGGCACCGCGGTGCCGTCCCAGTCGAAGAGGATCACCTCGAACCGTCGGTTCAGCGTCGAGGAATGGATACCTGCGTCAGGAGTTCCTGTTACGCTCATACTTGGCTCGGCGGGGCTGCAGAGAAGAGAGGCCGCGGTACCTCTGAGGCGACAAGGGTGCGGTCGGCGATGACAAGCCGCGGCGAGTGGCACCGGCGCCTCAGCACGATCAGCGCGTCGTCAGCGAGGGGCAGCACGGGATCGATCGGCTTGGCCAAGATACCAATCGGAATCTACTCGAACGACGCGTACAACAGAAATCGCTCTTACCCCTTGGCCGGCCCTTCGAGCAAGGAACAGCGCCTTCCCTTCGGGCTTCGGTTGGTCTTCAAACCGATGGAGGGGCAGCGGCCTCTTGTGAGTTGTGAACTCCCGGGCACGCGTCTGGAGGTCCTGCCGTGACCTCGGTCGGAGCCCAAAGGTCGAAGGAGCCGCGGAGACCGCCCTGATAGCATCGCTGGGAGATGCGGATCGCGGAAGTCGCCCCTCCGTGGCTCGCCGTCCCCCCCAGGGGCTACGGGGGCATCGAATGGGTGGTCGCCCTGTTGGCGGACGGACTCACGGAGCGCGGCCACGATGTCACGCTCTTCGCCACAGGGGACTCGGTCACAAAGGCCCGCCTCGACTACGCGTTCGAGCGCGCACCGGGTCCGCAGTTCATCAACGACATCTGGCACGACACCATGCACACCGTCCACACGTTCCGCGGCCCGGACGTGTTCGACGTCTACCACGTGCATTCCCCGTGGTCGTCCTTGATCCTTCCTGCAGCGCTTGGGGTTCCCACCGTGCACACGGTCCACGGCTCGCTCACGCCGGAGATGCGGCGGTTGTACTCGGCCTTTGGGAACCGAGTGTGGTTTGTCGCGGTCAGCGAGACCCAGCGAGACCAGATGCCGGGGCTCAACTACGCGGGAGTCGTTTACAACGGGGTCGACGTGGGTCTCCACCCCTTCCGAGAGGACAAGGAGGACTTCGTGCTGTTCCTGGGCCGCGCCGCCCCGGAGAAGGGCGTGCTCCGGGCGGTGCTCGCGGCGAGGGAGGCCGGCGAGCGCTTGGTGCTCGCGGTGAAGGTCGCCCACGAGACCGAGATCGAGCACTGGAATCGCGAGGTCCTCCCGGCGCTTCCCGAGGATGCCACGGTACTGACCGAAGTGACGTCCGCGGAGAAGCTCGATTTTCTCTCGCGGGCAAAGGCCGTGCTGTTCCCGATCGACTGGGACGAGCCATTCGGCCTGGTGATGGTGGAGGCCATGGCGTGCGGGACGCCAGTGATCGCCACGTCCCGGGGGTCGGTGCCGGAGATCGTCGTCGACGGCGAAACCGGATTCATCCTGCCGGTCGAGGACTTTCCGCAGCGGGCGGCGGAGGCCCTGCGGAGGGTCGGGGAGCTGGATCCGAAGGCTTCCCGCCGGCGGGTCGAGGAACGCTTCAGCAAGCGGGTGATGATCGAAGGCTACGAGCGTGTCTTCGAGGGCGTGCTGGCCCCCACCTCGGTCCCAGCCGCCGGGTTGGCCGCTGCCGGCGGGTCCTGAGACGGTTCGACAATCGCCTCCCTCAGACTGAAGGAGGCAGGGCCGTGCCGATGCCACACCAACAGAAGGGATTTGGTTGTCCTAATTCTGGCACCTCGACATGACCAAGGTCTGGACGGCCCAGCACGGCTGGATCTACCTGCACGCGATCGTTGACTGCTGCACCAGGGAGATCACCTCCTGGTCGCTTGAGCTCAGGTGCCGAGACGACGAGGCGATCGAGGTCGTGGAGGCCGGCGTTCGTTCCCGTCGGGTCGGCCCGGGCGTGCTCCCCCTCGGCACCGACAACGGCTCGCAATTCACCTCACGAGACTTCCGCAAGCACCTCTCAGCCCGAGGGGTGACCCACCGCCGCGGCGGTTACCGGGACCCCGAGTCCCAGGCGTTCATCGAGAGCTGGTTCGGTCAGTTCAAGAAGCGCTGCGCCTGGCGCTCGGAGTGGGAGTCGATCGAGCAGGCGCGAGAGGAGGTGCAGCACGACGTCGAGAGTTACCAACGCCGTCCACACTCGGGCCTTTCCTACCGGTCTCCCCTGGAGGTCGCCCGGATGTGGGCGGACCCGAGTTCTCTACAGATTCGAGCGACCTGAGGTGACAACGGTGGAGGGGTCCACGTCACCAGGTCACCTTCGAGCACGTCGGCGGACGAGTCGCCGCCTAACGGGGTGGCGCGGGTCCGTTGGAACCGCTGAGCCACGATGGTTCCGGCGCCGGCCTCGTACCGCACACCGCAATGTCGCCGCAATGTACCGTGGTCCAGGACAAGAGGGCCTTCGGGCTTCGTAGGAGGACGGGTCAGTGCGGCTACGAACATTTCGGGCTCGGGAGCTCTTCTCGTTCGATCGCCTTGACCTCGAGGATCTGCCAGGGGGCACGCTCACGGTGGTGGGCCCAAACGGGGCCGGGAAGACGAACATCGTGCGGCTCCTTGCGATCATCGGGACGGCGATCGACCGAGCGGCCACCTATTCGCAAGAGGCCTACTCGAGCCTTGTTCGCCACGCGGCCTCGCGGCGATTCGGCGCCCCGACCGCCTCGGGCTCTATGGTGAGCCTGGGCCTGGCCCTCACCGAGGATTGGGAGCGCGAGCTCATGGTCCGGTTCGTCCGCGCGGCGATCTTCGCCCAGCTGATGCAGGGTCAGCCGACCAACACCGATCCAGCGCCCTTGGCGGCGTGGCTCCACGACCATGTAGATGCTTCGAAGCTCTCGCCGTTGGCGGCAGGTCGAATCGTGGTCGATCTCGTGGACCCCTCGGCCGGCTCCTGGTCGATCGGATACGAGTTCGTGGCGAACGGCGAGGCCTTCCAGTGGACACTGGAGGGGGGGCCCTCGCCGGGCGCCATCGCGCGGGCGGCCGATCCGGGAGTCGGGGTGCCTACTTACAGTCTGGACCAAGGCTGGGAGCTGGACTCTAAGCGGGTTCCAAAGCGACCCTTCGAGCTCGCTCAACTCCTCCCGAAGCCGGGTGAGGCGAGGGCACTCTCCCTGCAGGGCTCGTCGCTCCCCGCGGCCGAGTTGATGCGCGAGTTTGCCCAGGCCGCCGCAGTCCCTGTGGCAGAAACCCAGAATCGGGCCTATTCGTTCGCGTGCGTGCTTCGGGTCGTCTTGAGTCGTGCGCTGATTCTGTTGAGCGACTTGCGCGAACCACCTCGCTCGACCTACCCGATGAGCGAGGTCCGGGGACCGTCGCTCGGGGATGCCAGCCAGATCCCTCTCCGACTGTTCCGAGACAAGAACGGCGACCCTGATGGACGCGCTCGGTTTGCGAGGGTGCAGCGATTGTTCACCCAACTCACCGGCGCCACCTTCGACGTCGTCCTTGCGGGCTCCGGGAATCCGCCCAGCGACGAGTCGGGTCCCTCGCTCATCATCTCGCCGGTGGTGACGCGGGAGGGTCACGACCTCCCCGTTGAGTTCGCGGGGGCGGGGATCTGGGAGGCGCTGCTGCTGAGCGATTCGCTCAGTCAACCTCGGGGGTGCGCGATCGTCCTGGACGAGCCGGCGCGCAATCTCCATCCGACGCTCCAGCGGAAGCTGCTGAGCGAGATCCGGGGGGCCAGTGCCCAGGTCGTCCTCATTACCCACTCCCCGTATCTCGTGTCGACGCAAGACGACATTATGCGAGTGGACAGGCCCCAGGGCGTCACGGTGCTCCGCCGCTTGGGTTTGCACCCCGGGGCGGCCGGCGCGGTGCGTAAGGCTCTGGGCGAGTCGGCGGATGCACGTGCCCTGCTCTTCGCCCGGGCGGTCGTGCTCGTGGAGGGCGGTACCGAGCTCGGCGCGCTGCCGGTGTGGTGGACCACGAGCCCCACCTCGGAGCAGACTGGGGCGCCGGACGCGCTGAACGTCGCGATCTTCTCCGTGGACGGCGACCGAAACTTCGGGGTCTTTGTCCATTTGCTGCGTTCACTCGGGATTCCGTGGGCGATCGTCTGCGATGGGAAGGCGTTTCGCTTTGGGACAGGCAATGGCCGGCAGATCTTCGAGCAGATCCTCACCGCCGGTGTAGAGGACGTCGAGCTGGCCAGCCTGGTACAGGCGTCTGCCGCTCGGCAAAGTACGTTCGAGGAGCTCCGTGCTATGGGTTCGAGGGTGGGGGTCTTCACGCTCGCGGCCGATTGGGACGACGGCGAGAGCTTCGAGGCGTTCCTCGATCGAGTGGCTCCGGGGAAGCTCGCGGAGGCGGGGCAGGCGGTGGGCGCGAGCAAGCCTCGAAAGGGAACCTACGTGGCCGAAGCGATGGTGTGCCCGAAGGAAGTGGATGGGTTGTACTGGGAAATTCTTCAGCGCCTTGGAGTCACGAGTTAGCCGCCTCGACCGATTTGGTTGTCATGCTCCGTTGCCTATGAGCGGCGCGAGTCTCGCTCTTGCCAGGAGGCGTCTGACTACGGATCAGAAGGTTGGGGGTTCGAGTCCCTCCTGGCGCACAGACAGTCCAGCCTGGGAGGGGGATCCCACCGCGCCCGCGGCTCCGCCCGTCAGGTCCTCTACCTCTTGACCTCGGCGTTCACAAGCATGCAGGTCGACGCGACAAAGCACATCGCCGCCTTCGTTGACCCGCAGGGGAACATGTTCGGGCTGTACTTGACGGTGAGCTAGGTTCCCGGATCACGAGTGGCGCGCTTCCTCTCCCGCATCGCGTCACACAACGTACGCAACGCCCTCCCAGTAGACACGAACTCGGTCCTGGCGAAGTCCACCGAGCTCCACCTTCAGCAGGTCGGGTAGCCCTCGGATCGCGGGATGCAGGAACACGAGGATGGGTCCGGCCTCGATCCGTCGGTACTCGAGCGCCCTCATGGGCGGATCGGTCGAGGCATCCAAGAGCGTAAGCGCCAATCGGAAGGATCGATGCTCCTCGGGCCACACGAAGAGCTGACCACCGTGTTCCAAGATGAAGGCGACCGCGGCGGGGGAGGCTTCGACTCGCATGTGCTCACGGTAGCAACCAGAACCCAGGACTGCTCCAACCACTCTAGGTGAGGCCCCGGAACTCTGCTACTCGCCCGCTGTCTGCACCAGCGTCGAGCGTCACGCGGTGGTGGGCGACCCTGCCCCCGCTCACGTAAGCACAAGCTACTTTGAGCGACAGAGCTTGACGATGAGGATGCACCTGCGGCGCTACACGCCACTGACCAATGCGTTCAGCCGGAAGATCGGGGAACCACGCGGCGCCGTGGCCCTCCATTTCCAGTTCTACAACTTTGCCCGACCGCACAGGAGCCTGAGGAACCCCTACTCCCAGACACCCGCGATGGACGCGGGCGTGGCCGATCACGTCTGGACGCTGACGGAGATCGCTCAACTCCTAGACTGATGACCATGGGCGCCCCGTCACGGAGCGGTCGGATCGTGGGCGATCTCGCGGCTGCTGTTCTTCTCGTGTTGGGGTGGACCTCGTTCGTGCTGGCCATCCTGATCGTGGCCCTCGTGCTCGCAGCAGCGAGCGCTTACCTCGGCATCCGCTACGACCGGAGCCGGAACCGACCCGACCCAAACTGAGACACTACCGCCTGTCGCCTAATAGGAGAATGGGTCGACGAGGAGGGATTGGCAGAACTACCTCGTTCCCGTGGTCATCGAGGAGACCGGCCGCGGCGAGCGCTCCTTCGACATCTACTCCAAGCTGCTCAAAGAGAGGATCGTCGTCCTTGGGACTCCCGTCGACGACGCGGTGGCGAACCTGATCATGGCCCAGCTCCTGCACCTGGAGAGCGAGGACCCGGACAAGGACATCAACCTCTACATCAACTCGCCCGGGGGCGACGTGGCATCCGGCTTCGCCGTTTACGACACGATGCAGTACGTCAAGCCCGACGTCTCCACCATCTGCATGGGCCAGGCCACCTCCTTCGCGGCCGTCTTGCTCCTTTGCGGTGCGAAGGGAAAGCGCTACGCGCCGCCCCACTCGCGGGTACTTCTGCATCAGCCCTACGGCGGGGCAGAAGGCCAGGCCATCGACATCGAGATCCAAGCCAGGGAGATCATTCGTTACGGCACGCTCCTCGAGCAGATCATCGCCGAGCACACCGGCCAGCCGGTCGGCAAGGTCCACCAGGACACCGACCGCGACTTCATCATGACCCCGGATCAGGCCAAGGAATACGGGATCATCGACGAGGTCCTCACGAGCCGGAAAGCCCAAGCCAAGCTCGCCTCCGTGGCAGCGAAGGCTTCATAGAGAGGAGAAGCGTCCGCTTCACCCCGGGATGTGTC
>JACXTT010004986.1_pt1 | contig 19474 bp, 17 predicted proteins | sample 9270951 | NCBI WGS metagenome assembly JACXTT01 (sample SAMN15532306, study PRJNA645909) | rock metagenome | isolation source: weathered quartz diorite | place: Puerto Rico | collected 2017-06-21 | reverse complement strand
ACGAGCACGTAGTTGGGCCGCACGCTTCCATTTTGCAGCCAGGCGACCGGATAGTAGCGCCACCCGGAACCGCCTTTGACGTGTTTTAGGAGATTCGCTCGCCTGTTCATAGCCTCCGGAGCCTCTCAAATGGACTCCATCGGCTAGGACGCCTGGAAAGGAAGGTTTGCGACGGCCAGGTCGAGAAGAAAAGGAATCGAACCTAGAATCGAACCGAGCTAAATGTCTGCAACCAAAGGAGTGGCGGAGAGGGAGGGATTCGAACCCCCGATACCCGTTAAGGTATGTCCGCTTTCGAGGCGGATCGTTTCAACCACTCACGCACCTCTCCGGAAAACAGTCGTTGGTCGTTTGTCCTTGGTCGTTGGCTTTCCGCCAAGAGACCTGAACGGAATTTCAAGATCGCCGGGACAAGGGTTTTGGCCAACGACCAACGACCGAGGACCAACGACAAACACTAACGCCGGCTTCTAAAAAAATCCTGTAATACCTCCGCGCAGCGGCCTGCCAGCACGCCCGCGCGAACTTCCATCCGGTGGTTCAAACTGGGGTGATTCAGCACCTGCATCACCGAACGGATGGCGCCTGCCTTTGGGTCATCAGCGCCGTAAATCAGGCGTTTGAGCCGGGCATGGACTAGCGCGCCCGCGCACATGGCGCAGGGCTCAATTGTAGCAAACAGTTCGCAGTCTTCCAGGCGATGGTTGCCGAGAGCGGCACCGGCTTCGCGCAGGGCGACGATCTCGGCGTGGGCGGTGGGATCGCAGTCTGAAAGATTACGGTTGCCGCCCCGGCCGACAATCTTGCCGCCACACACCACCACTGCGCCTACCGGGACTTCGCCGGCTTCCAGCGCGCGTTGGGCGGCGCGGAGAGCTTCTTCCATGAAAAGTTCGTCAGTGTCGGCTTGGTTGGTTGGAAGCGTGTCCAAGGACTTACTCCATCTGGTGATGCGCCAGCATCGCTGCCAGCAGCGGCAGATTCGGACGGAGTGGCTGATTTACGAAAATATATTTTCCAGCGCTCTCGGCCAGAAGGTAAGTGGAGCCGGGAGGTAATCGTGACAGCGCATCTTTGCGGAATTCTTGCGGGACAAAAATAAACACCCGGTTAGGGCTGCTCCAGAAAGCAGGGAACTGCTTATCGTCCAAAAATGTGGGTGGAACGTCGGGATAGTTCGATCCGATTTCCAGGTTGGTGCCGAAACGTCCGTTATAAATCCACACATGGCGGTGAATGTAGAACGGGATGCTCGAGCCGGAATTGAAATCGCCGTACTGGACGACCTGATCCTGGACGCGCAGGTAGGGAAGGATGGCGTCGGCCAGCGCCCGCGAGGACATCCGCGGCTCGAACCGCTTGAAGGCCCAGTTGGCGGCAAAGAAAAATAATCCCATACCCAAAGCCAGGGTGAGCGTCGCTGCCGAATTCTTCCAGCGACGGCGTAAGCTCCACGCTCTGCCGAAGCCGACGATGAATAGCAGCATGGCGAAAATAGCCGGACCGCGCAGAGCGGCGAAAGTCTGCGGCGTCAGATCGAAAATGTGCGCCATCGAGAGCCGATAAGTATCAAGGTCGTGATACTGGATCAGTTGCGAGATGCCGCCCTTCGAGGAAACATCCAGCGAGTCAAGCACCAGGTACCCGAGCACCACCGTCGCTAGCAATCCGACTACGGCCAATCCGGTTTGCAGACGCGGCAGCCAGCGGTCGCGGGAAACTTCCGCATCGGCCAGTCCTACCGCCAGGAGAATCGCAATCGCCGGCCAGGCGCCGAAACTGTAGTACTCCATTCGTGAGCCGCTGGTGAGCGAGAAGAAGAACAGAATCAGCCCGGCCCATATGAAGAGCAGAAGCCGAACCTGCTGCGCCGGCTCCATCGATTTCCCCCAAGTCTTGGGACGGGGAAATTCACGGAAGGCATAGTGAATGAAGAAGCTCCAGGGAAAGAACCAGACCAAATGCAGCGCCCACCACAGCAGCAGCGGAACCGCTTCATAGTCGGGCGGGTAGCGAGTGCCGAGGGCGCGCTTGAAGTGCTCGTTAATGAAATAAGACCACAGAAATCCGGGCGAGCGATGCTCCGCCAGCAAATGCCAGGGCACGGCAATAATCAGAAAGATCAGAGCGCTGGAGAAAATCCGCAGCTCGCGCCAGCGTCCCCAGCTGCGGGTGAACAGGATGAAGAAAAAGACCACGCCAAGCGGAAACAGCACGCCAATCAAGCCGAGGGTAAGCGCGGCCAGAGCCATTACCACGGACGCGCCCCAGTAGCCGGCGCGAGGGCTCAGGGTGCCGTTCCATGCGCGCAGAAAAAGGTAGAACAGGGCAGTCAGTTCGAGGGCAAAAATCGCCTCCGGAACCATCACCCGGGTGAACAGAAATGTTCCGAAGCTGGTACAGATGACCAGCCCGGAGTAAAACGCCGCCGTTTCGCCAAACCAGCGGCGGGCAAAAAAATAGACCATCAGCACCAGTCCGACGACGGACAGCACCAGCGGCAGCCGGGTCTGGAACGCGCCCTGCCCGAACAGCTTGTAGCTGACCGCCACCATCCAGTAATGCAGCGGCGCCTTTTCCAGATAGCGAATCCCGTCCTGATACATGACCACCCAGTCGCCCCGCTGCAGCATCTCGCGGGAGACCAGCGCGTGCGACGCATCGGCATCATCAAGCAATGCCGGCTGGGCAGCGGTAGCGACGTAAACTCCGAGAGATAACGCGAGCAGGATGAGGATGGAGAATCTGCGATTCATCTAGGATCGAAAACTTTGTTCACCTTTCGTAACGCGGGCCGGGAGTAGAAGGTCAGGGCGCCTGGGACGAACTGCTAATCATAGCATCTGGGTGGGGGGGAGGATTGGGCGGGTGGCCCACCCTTTGCAGTGGGTGGCCCATCCTTTTCGCGTTTCTCTGCGAAGGGTGGGTGGCCCGTCCAAGCTCTGCTTGGGCGGGGGTTTTCTTCCGGGGGACGGAGCTTCGCCGTCAGAAAGCTCCCAACTCTCTGCCGGTTTCGTGCCGTCCACTGCGATTCGATTCTACCGGTCCCGGCTCCCCGTTCAGGTAGTGGCGGAAGCTGATCCAAACCCAATCCTCGGGCCGCTCCACCAACTCATGCGCCACAGAAAACATCCCCGCCCAAGCGGAGCTTGGACGGGGCACCCTCGGGAGTCATGTGCGGGGATAGGCCGGAGTACCCGGCAAAGGGCGGGTGACGGCAGCTCTCGCGGAAGTACACCTTCCGCGCCGTAAGTCCAGGCAGGCAAAGGCAATTGCCTCATATTACGTATATATATGTACGTACAATAATGCAATAACGAAATGTTCCACGTGGAACATTAGGTCAATTTGTTCAGGTACCCCCACCCCTCAAAAAACGAAGGGTGGGCACCCCCAACCCTGTTCCTGGGACAAGGCTCACTTCCCGGCGGCCACTGGAACCATGGCGTGTTCATAAGGCGTGCCGGCCCACATCATATAGGGCTTTTTCGGATCCGGGTCCTTCGCTTGGGTGAGGCCCAGGGTCTTGCTGGCCGGACCGAAAATCATGATGTGCGGGCCGGTGACGATCCAGTGATTGTCCGCAGTCTTGGCGGTGGCATAAGGATCGGTGTTGCTGGCGCCCACGTCGTCGCCTGCCAGCATGTAGGAAATCCCCAACTTGTCGGGCGGTGGAGTGTGGTTCATCATCGCTTGCATAAATGCCATGGCATTGGCATCGCTGCACATCCTCTCCCCGCCCATGATCACGCAGGTGAATCCGTTGTCTCCGGCGCGAAGGGTGCGCATTTTTCCGTCTTTTTCCATGCGTACCACGGCTGCGCCGTCACCGACTGCTTTGGGAGCGGCGGAGACCACCTGCTTGATGTACGCGGCGTCTGACAGCTCCGCCTTCTGAGCTTGGACTGCCGCTGCAATCACGAGAAGCGATACTGCGATTTGAGACATTGTCCTTAACGCACGCATATTTCCTCCGTGAGGATTCAACTCGGACTTCGGTTGGTGAATCCAGGCAGCCGCATTCTACCGCCGGTCGCCTTGCCGAAACCAGAGCAGGGTGCGAGCCACGTGATCCCAGGGGCTAAAACCCCGGTTGATCTCGAATGGCTAACGCGTCGCTGAAGCGCCGCTCTCCCACGTGGCCGCGGCAATCTTGGAGGTCCCAAAATCCTGCCGAGCTTTGCTCGGCCTGGACGGGCGAGGGCGCCCGTCCCCACATGGCCGGTTTAGCTGACTGAGTTTTGCTTAGGCTAACGTCGCGTGAACTTCTAGATACTCCGCTCTTACCTTCGTGTGATTGGCGTCGCCGATGCTGTTCTTGGCCCAGTGCTGGGTGAGGTCTTCGGCGAGGGCTTTCTGGGCGGGCTCGTCCAGCCGCGCGAATGTGGTTTGGGTGGGGCCAAAATACTTTCTGAAGAAAGCCACTGCATCCGCGGGGCTGAACGGATAGTCGAAGAGCAGTTCCCGTTTCTTAGTCTCGAGGCGCGCGATTTTTCCTGTGCCCGCACTCAGGCGCTCTGCGGCAACCTTTTCGACTCCCCAGAGTGACGGCGGCAACATGCCGGGAGGAGGCGGCGCGTGGCGGGCGGTGATCTGGAACATCTGGCCGACAAAGCCCTCCGGAGTCCAGTTTCCCATGGCGATCAAACCGCCGGGGCGGCAGACGCGCTTGAGCTCCGAGGCAACGACCTCGGGGCGCGGGGCGAACATGGCTCCGAACATGGACAGCACTACGTTGAACTGGCCGGCGGGGTAAGGGAGCTTTTCGGCGTCTCCCTCGACGAATTCAATTTTGAGGTTTTCTGACGCAGCGCGCTCGCGAGCCTGTTCCAGCAGGTTGGGCGCGATGTCGAGGCCGGTAACCTGGGTTCCGGTGCGGGCGGCAGGAATCGATTGATTGCCGGTGCCGCAGGCGACATCCAGTACTTTCATTCCTGCCTTCAGGTTGGTGCGGTTGACAAAGTCCTCGGCTCCTTGCGCGTTAAGGCGCGCGATTTGACCGAAGTCGCCAGCCATCCAGCTGGCGCGCAAGCGCTGTTTCAGTTCTGCCAAACCGTCGGGCAATGCGGCCATGAGTGCTCCAAACAAATGAAGTAAGAAGGAAGATTATAAAAGCAAAGGCTTCGCAGGCCTAATCCGGGATGCCGACAACCAGTGTCCGTCTGCGCGGGAGTTCAGTGTCTGGAATTTCTGCTGTGAACTGCAAGTCGAGGCCCAGGCGCGCGCATTCCTGAAGCGCGGCAGCGTTGAAGAAGTAGACCACATCTCCTCCGAATCGGTCTTTCAGGCGGCGGCGCTCGTCGAGATCGAACGGGCTGGCCGAATAAACTTTCAGGTCCTTCACATCGCTCAGGAGTGGGCCCAGCTGGCGTTGAAACTCCAGGCCTCCTTGCCTTACTTGCGCCATGGTGAGGGCCAGCACGTGATATGGCATCAGTAGATTACGCCGTGAACGATGTCCGGGAGTGCCGCGGTGGTGCGGAGCCTTGCTCCGCCGGACAGCCGGGGGCGACTGTCCCCACGTGAGCAGTGGCGTCGCTTAACTCTGCATCTGTATTTGCAGGACTTCACCCGGGAGCCGAACCATTCTAGACCGGGGAGCAGATTCCACGCGACTGAGTTCGACAGGCCGGCTGTCACGTCTTTCAAGCGGCCCGTCATCCGCCTGGATTCTTTCCATCCGAATGCCGAGAGTGCGTTCCAGTTGGTGCAGGTCAGTACGCTGCTCCCGGGTATACAGCGTGGAAGCCACGCCCAGGTTACCGGCGCGGCCGGTCCGGCCTACTCGGTGGATGAAATTCTCAGCCACTTCGGGCAAGTCGTAGTTGATGACGTGGGCGATGTCCTCCACGTGAATACCACGCGAAGCCAGATCGGTGGCGACCAGGATCTGGTAGCGCCCCTGCTGGAAGCCCGCCAATGCGGCGGTTCGCTGCGATTGCGAGCGGTCACCGTGGATCATGGCAGCGGCGAAGCCCTCGCGGTTCAGGTTTTTCGCCAGCCGTTCGGCGCCGCGCTTGGTGCGTGCGAAGACGAGGCAGCGGTTGGTTTCCTTCGAGAGCAACCGGTGCAGCATGTCCTGCTTGCGGTCGTGGGCCACTTCGAAGGCCTGGACGCGCACGTTTTCCGAAGGCTTGAGGGTTGATCCGAACGCCAGCCGCACCGGATTCCTCATGTAATCGTTGACCAGGTGCACGACGGAAGCTTCGAGGGTTGCGGAGAAGCACAAAGTCTGGCGATCCTTGGGCAGGACGGCGGCAATGCGGCGAATTGCGGGAAGAAATCCCATGTCCAGCATGCGATCGGCTTCGTCGAGGATCAGCACCTGAAGGTTGCGGAAGTCAATCAGCCCGCGATCAAGGAAGTCTTCCAAGCGGCCCGGAGTGGCGACCACCAGGCGCGCGCCTCTGCGCAGCGCGGTCAGTTGCTGCCCTTCGGACAGACCGCCTACGACCAGCACGGCCGGCGTCAGTCTGTTTCCGCGCAACGCGTTGTACTGATCCACTACCTGCATGGCCAGCTCGCGGGTGGGAACCAGCACCAGGGTTGATATTCCCGGCGTGACCTTTCCCAGAAGCCGTTCGATGACGGGGATCAGGAAAGCCAGCGTTTTGCCGGTTCCAGTCTGCGCCGTGGCAAGCACATCTTTGCCAGCGAGGGCTTGCGGGATGGCAGCAGCCTGAACGGGAGTGGGGGTTGAAAACTTAGCTAGCGACAATCTCTCCTGGGTATAAGGAGAGAGTGGTAATTCTGAAAAACTCTGCATTGATGTTTATTCTCTTTTTTCTGTTGGCGGAAGCGATCGCGGCGCGCACACGAGCTTCCGGGCGAGCACAGCAACTAGCATTGCCACTTTTCAATTACGCCGAAGACGAACGGGAGGGACTTAAGGCGGGAATTCAGGTCAAAACCGGAGCAACCGCACCACAACCGTGGAATTAGACGCAAGAAGAGTATAGCACGCGCTCGAAATGTGAGGGCCAGGATGTGGGACGCGGAGTAACTTTGGTGATGCGGGTTAAGGCCTTTGTTTGGCGCTGTGGCCCAGGGCCACCAGGAAAATGGCGCTCTTGCCTTCGGCATGAGGTGAGAAAAACCGGGTCACGTCGTCGTCGAAAAACGTGAGACCGGTGGCGCCGAGATGTTGGGCGTAGGCCGCGAGATACAACTTGCCACCAAGGATGCCGGCTTCAAGTTGGACGGCGCGATATCCACGATTGCCGAAGCGCTGCAGAATGGGGCGCAAGTCGGCCAGGAAGAAGACGTCCACGGCGGCGTCGGCCGGGAGCGCCTGCTGTAAGCCCAGATATCCGGCCTGGGAACGAAAATCTCCCTGCTTCAAATATTCGAGCACTTTGCGGCCTCGGTGAAAGACGTAAGCGCCCGGCTCCAGACCATCTACGGCGTGAACGATCAGGTACAAGTGGTTGAGTTGAGACCCCACCGGGTCCAGGAAGTCCGCAGGCACGCCGCGTGTAGCCCGATCGAGCACGGTGGAGAGCTGCGCCAGAGCGATCGGCGTACGGGCAAACTTGCGGCTGGAACCACGTCGCAGGATGACCTGCTCGATGGGGTCTCGAGGCATTTCAGCGTCGGACAGGGGCTCGAGCTGAACGACTGGTCCCTTGGGAGGTGGAAAGTTGGTCAGCGGAGTACCACCACGCCAGGACACAACTTCCGTGGGCGAATGCAGCGAAGAAGCAGCGTGCATCTCGCGCATGAGGGGATAGTCAATCTCATGGCGTGAGAGTGGGACAGTTTCGAGTCCGAGGGGAGACACGGCTGCCGGTGGCTCCGGCCGCAGCGCCGGGACGTGGCCCAGCGGCACCAGGGAAAAAGCTACTTCGCGCCGGGGATCGACATCGAGCAGGGCGTTCACCGTCTCGTCCACAAACCCGCCTACGAGCCTGGCGGGCAGACCCAGCGCCGTGCCGACGGCCAGCAGGTTGGCGAGCAGGGTGCCGTTGTCCCAGCCGAAATGGCGGTAGGTGCGGTCCTGATACTTCCAGGCGTTGCGCCAGTAAGTACAGGTGCAGATGATGGTGAGCGGGGCGTGAGCGATGGCGGACTCGGCGGCGGTGGCGTCGATCAGGACGCGGCGATAGTCTCCTGTGCGCATTTTCCGCAGGCCGAACTGGGCGGCGGCAAAGTGATAGACGCCGGGGTTGAGGTCGGCGAGATGGCCGCAAACCAGATAGAGCTCGACCTCGTAGAGCGCTCCGGTGCAGGCTGCGGCGCGAAAGTAGATTTCGCCGCCCGGATATTTTCTGTGCCGGGTGATGCCGGCGGACAGATAGAGCAGTTGGGCTATTGCTTCGAGGTCTGGCGCCGCGTTCGTTTGGGCGGGGACGATCTCGGAGATGGCAGACAGCGCGGCTACGCCGGTCTGCCGTACCTCGGCGGGCAACGGAGACGGCTCCAGCGTGGGGTAGATCTTGAAGGGTAAGGGCTGGTTGTCGAAGTCCAGGAAATGCGGGTTGTTGCGGACGCTGGCGTAGGAATGCTTGGTGGCATCGTGATAGTTCCATGCGATTTCGGAATTTCGGTTATCGGGCATGCGGTGGGTTGTGATGAGCATACTTCAACCGGCGTCATTCCGGAGCAGGCTCTAGGCGGGCAACTTGCGGCCGGAAGGGCGCCTGATAGTAGCCAGCAATTCATCGCGGGGTACGGATGGCAGAACATTCCGTCCCGTAGGGACGGCTGAAACTAACCTCCGCGACTCGGTCGTCCCTACGGGACTTTAATTCTCTTTGGCCGCCCACCCGGCGCTGAACGCCGGGCTACTATCGGCCGCCCCTCCGGGGCTTCACACCTTCTCCCGGCAGGGCAAGCGGATGGCTTCTAGGATGATGAGGGTGATATCCTTACCACGATATGGGAATACCGAGCCTGCTGCGCAAAATCTTCATGGTGGACCTGCTTCAGGGATTGAAGGTCACCTTCCTTTATCAGGATCCGAAGGAGATTTATACCGAGCAGTATCCGCTGCAACGGCCGCAGGTAGCCGAGCGCTACCGCGGAGCGCCGCGGCTAAATGTAAATCCCGATACGAACGAGACCATGTGCATCGCTTGCGACCTCTGCGCGCTGGCGTGTCCTGAGCATCTGATCGTGGTCTCAAGCGAACGCAACGAGAAGACCCGCCGCAAGGAACTCACCAACTTCACCTACGACCTGAGCCGCTGCATGTTTTGCGGCCTATGCGAGGACGCCTGTCCGACCGACGCGCTGGAGTTGACCCAGGATTTTGAGCTGGCCAGCTACACCCGCGACGGCGCCATCTGGAACCGTGAAATGCTGGAGAAGGGGCCGCAGCCGACGCAGTACAAAAGATAGCGGTCGGTCATCGGTCGCTCGTTAAAGCCCTCCGCGCCCGCCGGACTGATCCTCTCGCCAGAATCGCTGGTGAGACGAATCCCACTCCCTCAGTAGGATTGCTTAAGTTTCGATTTCACGCCGTGCGCCAGCTTCTCCACTTGTTCAGCCTTTTTGAGGATATCGGCAGGCAGCATGCCCTGATCGGACTTGTCTACAAGATCCTTCAATTCCGTGGTGAGCTGAAAAAGTTTCTCCGTGTCGCGTTTGATTTCCATCTGGAGCATCTCGTTCGCCTTCCTGGCGCGTTCACGGTCTGCTTCTTCCTGAGTGCGTACAGGTATGTTCGAAGTATTCGGCCCCTGCCGGACCATTGGCGGAAGGTGGATCTGATCCTGACCAAAGGCGAGGCCTGCGAGTGCCAAGCTGAGGACAAGAGTTGGTGGCAAAATGGGCTTAAGCATGACGGCCCCCTGGTGACGGCTATGTTCTGACGTACTATACACCGGATGAGCCCATCCTACGGCTTCTGGACAACTGCGCGGCACCTGGCGTTGGTTAGTCGGGCCTTGACCAACGTCAGCGACTGACCGCCGGCTGTTGCTGCGTCATGCAGTGCATAGCTCCGAAGCCCCAGATCAGGTCTCCGGAGTAGATGCCCACGACTTCGCGACCTGGAAACAGCCGGGCCAGAATATCCAGGGCGACGCGGTCGTTGGGATCGTTGAAGACTGGGACCAGCACAATACCGTTAGCGATGTAGAAATTGGCGTAGCTGGCAGGGAGGCGGCGTCCTTCGAAGACGATGGGGCCGGGCATGGGGAGTTCAACAATGGACAGAGGTCTGCCGTCCTGGTCCGTGGCGGCGCGGAGCCGGCGAATGTTTTCCCGCAGCGGTTCGTAGTTGGGATCGTTTGCGCCGGGCTCAACGGCGGTGACGACGGTGCCGGGTGAAACGAAACGGGTGATGTCGTCGACGTGGCCGTGCGTGTCGTCGCCGGTGATGCCGGAGCCTAGCCAGATCACCTTCCTTATTCCAAGATGATCGGAGAACAGCTTTTCGTAGTCCGCGCGTGACATTGCCGGATTGCGCTGCTGGACTTTGCTGAGCAGGCATTCTTCCGTGGTCAGCAGAGTGCCACATCCGTTTACATCGATGGAGCCGCCCTCGAGCACGACGCGTGATTTGCCGTGAACCGGGCGAATCTCGCGGGCGCCAGCCGCCTTGGCCATGCGGCTGCTGATTTTTTCGTCGTGCTGATAGTTGGAGTATTTAGCCCAGGCGTTGAAGCGCCAGGCGATGGCGGAGAGGCTGGTCTCCGTGGCGACATCGCTGACGCGTCCTTTCCGCTCCCCGCGGGCGAGGGCGCCCGCGCCACACACAACGAAGGTGCAGCCGGAGTCGCGGGTCCAGACGCGGTCGGTGGGCCAGCGACGAAAGACGACATCTTCGCTCAGGGCATTCGCCCTGGTCAGGACTTTGCGGGCCTGCTTCGCGGAAACTGCGTTATTTACGATCAGATCAACGCGCTCGTGCCGCGCCAGGTGGCGGATGATTTCAGCGTAGACCCAGGGAATCGGCTCGAATTTGCCGGGCCAGTCGCCACGGTAGTGCGGCCAGGCCAGCCAGGTGGAAGCGTGGGGCTCCCACTCGGCGGGCATGCGGAATTTCGTTTGGCGGGATTCCTTGGGCTTCATCGAGTGCGTTGCATTCACAACCTCGTCAGATGACTGGCCAAGTGCCTGGCGAGCTTCGCTCGCCATGGACAGCCGAGGGCGGCTGTCCCCACGTGGTTCCTGCCGGCTTTCAATCGATCAGCCTGCTGGTGATTTGGGCGTAGCTATCTATGCGGCGGTCGCGCAGGAAAGGCCAGTTGCGGCGGACCTCTTCCACGGCGCCCAGATCGACCTCGCCCACTAGAACTTCTTCCTTGTCGCGCGAGGCTTCGGCGATCACGCGACCGAACGGGTCGCAAAGGAAAGACCCGCCCCAGAATTCCAGGCCGTCTCCAGTTGCCGCATTGCCTCGTATGTCGCCGGTTTCATGCCCAACCCGGTTCACCACGGCTACGACAACCCCGTTGGCAATGGCGTGAGCGCGCTGAATGGTGCGCCAGGGATCGTGCTGAGAGGCGCCGAACTCGGCCTTCTCCGAGGGATGCCAGCCGATGGCGGTGGGATAAAAAAGTAACTGCGCGCCCTGCAGCGCCGTTAGCCGAGCGCCTTCGGGATACCACTGATCCCAGCAGACCAGGGTGCCCACCCGGCCGACACTAGTGTCGAAGGCGCGGTAGCCCAGGTCGCCCGGGGTGAAGTAGTACTTTTCGTAATAAAGCGGGTCATCGGGGATGTGCATCTTGCGATAGAGCCCACGCAGAGAACCATCCGCGTCGAAGATTGCGGCCGTATTGTGGTACACGCCCGGGGCGCGCTTCTCAAACAGGGAGGCGATGAGGACGACGCGAAGCTGCTTGGCCAGCGCGGCAAGCCTCGCGGTGACCGGGCCAGGAATGGGCTGCGCCAGGTCGAACAGGCTGGCATCTTCACGCTGGCAAAAGTACTGTGTCTGGAACAATTCCGGCAGGCAGACAATTTGCGCGCCACGCGCGGAGGCTTGATGGACCTTGTCGATAGCTCGTTGCAGATTCTTGTCGGGATCGGATGTAGTGGACAGTTGCACCAACCCGACTTTGAACTTCTGCGGCAAGCGGAAGCCTCCTATGGAGAGAAGAAAAACCTAGAATAACAGTTTCCCGTTTTCAGTTCTAAGTTCCTGGTTCTCTGTCACAGTTGTAGCAATCATTCACGGGCTTCTAGTAAAGTAGTGCTTCGCGAACGGGGGTGCAATTTGAAACATGACAATCATGACGGCGCGGGAACCGAGCGCCATCTGCACGATCCGATCGAAGACCGGCTGATCCCGCTGGAGCCTCTCGACCTGCAGAAAGTGCATTCGATTGACGACCTGTTGCGGGCCATGGCCAAGACTGCCTTTACCGGGCGGCAACTGGGCGAGGCTGTCGATGTGCTGGAGGCGATGGCGCGCGACAAGGACTGTTTCGTGGTGATGACCCTGGCCGGGGCCATGACGGTAGCCAAACAAGGACTGATTGTCTCTGAGTTGATCGATCGGGGCATCGTGAATGCGATCGTCTCGACCGGCGCGTTAATGGCGCACGGGCTGGTGGAGGCCACCGGGCGCGCTCACTTCCGCTACAACCCCGAAGTGTCCGACGAGGAACTCTACAACCAGGGTTACAACCGCGTCTATGACACGCTCGAGCCGGAGCAAAACCTGGACGACGTCGAGAAGGTGATGTTTGAAGTGCTGGAACGGTGGGATCCCAGCGAAATACTCTGCTCCTACAAGCTCAATCACGCGATTGGTGAGTTCCTGGCCGGGCATGCCAAAGGGCAACGGGGAATCCTGAAGTCGGCTTTCGAGAAGGGTGTGCCGGTCTTCGTGCCTGCTTTTACCGACTCGGAGTTGGGACTGGACGTTGCGCTCTCCAATCGCATGCGGGAAGCTGCGGGCCGGCACAAGCTGCGCTTCGATCCGTTCGAAGATTTGGAGCACTTCGCCTCAACCCTGCTGCGGCAGAAGCGGCTGGGAATCTTCACTGTCGGCGGCGGAGTGCCGCGGAACTGGTCGCAGCAGTTCGGACCGTTCATCGAACTGCGGCACCGGCGCATGGGAGAAAATGTGCCGTTGAAACGCTATCACTATGGTTTGCGGATTTGTCCCGAACCGGTGTATTGGGGCGGATTGTCGGGGAGCCCCTACAGCGAAGCAATTTCCTGGGGGAAGTTCGTGCCCCCGGCCGAGGGCGGGAAGTTTGGCGAAGTGTTTGTGGATGCAACCGTCGGCCTGCCCCTGATTGTGGCGGCGGTCCTGGAGCGATTGGGAAAATCCGGCGCGAATCATAAAGGAAAGAAGGAAAGGGCGCTGGCCGGAAAATAAGAAGCGAGCGGGGCGCCGGCGCTACCCGAACCTTAGCCCCGAACCTTTAGTCGAAGATCAGAACTGCGGACGCGATCACCGTGGTCCACAGGCCGCGTTTGTCGCCCACAGCGGACTGGGTCACATTGGCTGTGCGGACGATCTTGTTGGAAATCCGGTAAATTTCTTTTTTCTCGTCCCAGGAACGATCAGGATCGAATTCCACGTTGAGAGTAGTAGCCAGCATTTCGGCTGCCAGCTCTTCCGCATAGTCGCCGGCGGCGTCTTCGGTCTCGCCGAAGGAGTGGTGCTCGCTCAGATAGCCGTAAGTATTGCGATCGGCGGGAATCGCCACGCCGATGCTCGAAGCCAACAGGCGGTGCGGTTCATGAGTGGAGTTTTCCGCCACCACGGCAAAAACCACCTCACCAGGACTCAAGTACTTCAGTCCCTGCGAACGCGGCACCAGTTTGCATTGTGGGGGAAAAATGGAGGAGACCCGAACCAGATTCTGCGCAGCGATGCCGGCGTCGCGCAACGCCAGCTCAAACGAAGTAAGACGCTCACGATGTTTCCCGACCCCCTTGGTGAAGAAGATCTTCTTGGGGACCATGTCTTTAGACAATTCAGGTATCCTCCCGTGGCGCCAGGTTAAATTTTCTAGAACATAACATAGGGAGCTGCGGGGACAATATGAAAATCAGGGAAAAAAGCCCCACGTGCCAAAATCAATACTTCCGGCCCGCGATCTCGCCTGTTACTTGCCTGCCGCTACGGAACTCACGGCTATAGCGTCTCCGCTCACCTGGCCGGTGATTTTGGCTTGTTTGTCGGCGAGTTTGTCCAGCTCGCTGAGTGCAGTCTTGTCGCTGGTGTCGAGGGTGTAAACCTTGTCTCCTACGACCAGGGCGTATTTTGAGCCCTTGTTGATGCAGGCGCGAGCGCAAGCCGAAGCCTCGCCCGCCATCATGTGGTTGGCGCCACACATGGCATCGCTAATCTTGCCGGTAAAGGTCTGGGGCTTGTCGGCGGCGAGGACGGCGGGAGCCAGGCTTGCGCCCAGAAGCAACGTTGCCAGGGGAAGTGCGGACTTCATTAGAACCGAGCTCATCGAATTCTTTCTCCTTAAGGTTGGTAGGTTAAAGACTGGTTGCGAACATTCTTTCTCTTAGATGCTGCAAGGGAGAGAAAGCTTTCCTAAATGACGCCTAAAAACGCTGAGGACCGGAATGTCCCTCTGCTCACCGCTGGTGCTCGAAGTGGAGGGAGACGTCCACAATCTTATCCTTGTCCTCTACTGATTCGTGAACCGCGATATCCCAACCCTCGCCCGGGAGCAGGTTCATGGCTGACGCCACGAACTGTTTCGGGTACTGAGCGTCGTAAGTGTCGCCTTCCCGCAGCTTCCAGGCCACTGCCATGCGTTCCGTGGTCCGGCTATCCAGGCCGCGGATCTCCAGGTCTCCCATCTTGTAAACGTCGCCCTCCTTACATTGGAGCACGTATTTTACGGTGGAATCCGCGTCGTTCATCTCGGGAGTGGCTACGACCTGGGCCGCCATATAACCGCGAGAGCCGTAGAGCTGCTTGATGGCTGCGATGTCTCTATCCAACTTGACCGCGTCGGCAGGCTGGCCTGGCTGCGCATGGATCAACTCGCGTAGTTTTTCAGCCGGGAAGACTTTGTAGCCGGAGAGTTGGAGTTCGCTGAGCCTGTACTGCGGGCCGGGAGAGACCGCGAGGACGACGTCCACCAGAGTTTCCTCAGGGGCGTCTTCGACAACCTTGGGCTGAGCATCGGAAAACGCTGCTCTCAAATAGCCGCGCTGGAGGTAGACAGGCAGAAGGGTCTTCTCCGCCTGAACCCTAAGAGTAGTGCGGACATAGTCCTGGCCGGCCAGCTTCTTTCCAGCGGCCTCCAGGGCGGGCAATTCAGAGGCACCAGCGCCGGGGAACTCGACCCTACGGATACGAATATCCTGGCCAGCGATGCTGAAGTCGAAAGCCTCCACGGGACCGTCTGCCGGACCCGAACGAAGATAGTCGGCGCGGCCTTTCAAGTGGCGTGCAATGGCCAGCGTCTGCAAGGCGTCTGAAACCTGGTCGGCGAGATTTCCAGCCACCGGAAGCTGGCCCTGGAACAGGGGCACGCTGGCACGCAGCTTTTCCAGCAGTTCCTGGTCAGATAGCCATACGAAGTTGTCGAAACGTGCAGGCACGAACGGGTCGCCGTCGGTGACCTGAAAGTCGAGCTTGATGCCCTGCGATGAGAACTCGAAGGTATAGGCAACGTTGCTGAAAGCACCGGTCTCACCCAGATGCTGGCTGACGAGTTTGAAATCGTCTTCGCCGACCGTCTGGCCCAGCTGCAGGCCGGTGGCGGCGACGATCTGGTCCGAGCTGTAGCGCTTCGACCCGGTGGCCTTGACGGAGAGCAGCCTTGAGGAAGAAACCTGGCTGGAGGGCTTGCGAGTCTGGGCCGAGAGCAGGAAAGCGCAGCCCAGCAGCAAGGTTAGGAGGATGCGTTTCACTGCCGGGATTCTAACCCAAGAACCAGCGATGAACACCTTGCCCCCACCCGCCCGGCGGAGCGAAGCTCCGCGGTTCTTGCCAGCAAATCTGGCTAAGTCTGGCGAGCTTCGCTCACCCGCCCTGACGACGGCGTCCAGGCCTACGTGGCTGTTTGCCGCTCTAGCGTTTTGCTGTGGCGATCGGGTCTACGGCCTTGATCTTGACTGTCGTGTCGATGAAGGCGAGGGCAGCGCGGCTGAGGGCTTTGTCCTTACGGAAGACCAGGGCCAGATCGCGGCGGATAGGAGTCTCCGCCATGGGAATGGCAACCAGCACGTTGGCTTGCACGTCCTCCTGCACATTGGAGCGCGCAATGAAGCCTACGCCCACGTCCGCAGCAATAAAGCGCTTGAGCAGTTCGCTGGAATCGAGTTCCATGGCGTACTGCGGTTTCAATTTGTTTTCATGGAAGAGCTCTTCCAGGGCGTCGCGGGTGTGGCCGGCTTTGGGCATTACCAGGGGGAACTTCGCGACTTCGCAGATCGGGGCAGACTTCAGTTTGGCCAGCGGGTGGTGCGGCGGGGCGATGACCACCAGTTCGTCACGATGAATGAGCACCACCGTCAGGCGAGTGTCGGTGACCGGCATGGACATGAAGCCAAAGTCGACCGAATTGTCGATAACCGACTCAAGAATCTTGCCATAGTCGGCGCGGGTGATGTTGACGGCCACGTCGGGATATTGCTTCTTGAACTCGGCGAATACTTCGGGAAGGATGTGCAGGCAAGTGCCTTCGTTCGCGCCCACGATAATCTCGCCTCGAGGCACGCGTTCGGTCTCAGCAATGGCCGTCAGCACCGCCTTGCGGGCTTCAAGAATTTCTTCCGCATATTTCTGGAACAGCTTGCCGGAAGCGGTAATGGAGACTTTTCCCCCCGAGCGATCCAGAAGCTTGGCCCCGACTTCTTCCTCCAGGGCGCGAATCTGGGACGAGATCGCGGGCTGGGTGCGAAAGCGCTTCTCCGCCGCCCGGGAGAAGGAACTGTGGCGCGCGACCTCGAGAAACGTCTCTAGCTGTTCAAAGTCCATGAAAGCGCCTAGCACTCAGCATTCAGCACTTAACCTCAGAATGGTCAGTCCCCTATGGGAGAGTCGGTAAACCTGCCCGGCCGAATACTGAGTGCTGAAGGCTGATGGCCGAAATTCGCCGGCTTTTTCGGCATGTAACTCTCTGAAAACTCACCCGGATGCGGAGGCATAAAGCTTCGTTATCCCGGCCATAAAAACAATAGATTTCCTTGCACCGCCCGCAGCGGATTACACTCGCCTGCGGCTTGCAATGATGCGAAAAGATTGTAGCAGGCGCGCTTGATCCCCAAATCCTCATGGCAAGTCTGGGCGTGCTTTAAGAGTCCCGAAGTTGTGCCGGGCCAAGGCCGTTCTTTCAGCTGAAGACTACGAGAAGGAGTGATTCATGGCTGATCCGAAGACCATCCTAGAGTTTGTCAAGAAGAATGGGGTCAAGATACTGGACCTGCGCTTCACCGATCTGCCGGGGTTGCAGCATCACGTTTCCTATCCCATCGACCAGTTGAGCGAGGCTTCGTTTGACGAAGGGTTCGGCATGGACGGCTCCTCCATTCGCGGCTGGGCGGCCATCCACGAGAGCGACATGCTGCTCATTCCCGACCCCAGCACCTATTTGCTTGATCCCTTTACCGAAATCCCGACGCTGGTCATGGTATGCGACGTGGTAGATCCGGTCACCAAGCAACGCTACGACCGCGACCCGCGCTACATCGCCAAGAAAGCGGAAATGTACCTGAGTTCGACCGGGATTGCGGATACAGCGTTTTTCGGGGCGGAAGCTGAGTTCTTCATCTTCGACAACGTGCGCTTCGATCAGCGCGAGCAGCAAGGTTTCTACTTCATCGACGCGGAAGAAGGACGCTGGAACTCGGGCCGGGTGGAGAACAATCAAGGATATCGTCCGCGCTACAAGGAAGGCTATTTCCCGGTGCCCCCCACCGACCACTATCAGGACCTGCGCAGCGAGATGGTCATGACCATGCAGAACTGCGGGCTGGAAGTGGAGTGCCACCATCACGAAGTGGCCACCGGCGGCCAGACCGAAATTGACCTGAAGTTTGATTCGCTGGTGCGCTCGGCGGATCACATGATGCTCTACAAGTACATCGTGAGGAACACGGCCAACCAGTACGGGAAGACGGTGACTTTCATGCCCAAGCCCATCTACGGAGACAACGGCAGCGGCATGCATACCCACCAGTCGCTGTGGAAGGGCGGAAAGCCGTTGTTCGCGGGGGACGGCTATGCCGGCATCTCCCAGGTCGCGCTCTGGTACATCGGCGGGCTGATCAAGCACGGGCCGGCGCTGGCGGCGATCATCGCGCCCACCACGAACTCCTACAAGCGGCTGGTTCCGGGCTTCGAAGCGCCGGTGAATCTGGCCTACTCGCGGCGAAACCGCTCAGCGGCATGCCGCATCCCGATGTACTCGGCTTCACCGAAGGCGAAGCGGGTGGAATTCCGCCCACCTGACCCCAGCTGCAATCCTTACATGGCCTTTGCGGCCATGATGATGGCTGGTCTGGACGGAGTTGAAAACAAGATGGATCCCGGCCAGCCGCTGGATAAAGATATCTACGATCTTGGTCCCGAGGAACTGGCTAAGGTGCCCTCGATGCCAGGGTCGCTGGAAGATGCTCTCGATGCGTTGGAAAGAGACCACGCGTTTTTGCTCAAGGGAGATGTGTTCACCGAGGAACTGCTGAGCACTTACATGGAATACAAGCGGACCAAGGAAGTGGATGCGGTAAGGCTGAGACCGCATCCGTTTGAGTTTGCGCTGTACTACGACATTTAGATATAAGACCGTATAAACACTGGGCTTTACTACATACAATTTACCGGTGGCATATTTTTGGCATACGTGATAGGCTGATGTCATAGGGGAGGCCGACCATGCTGCCAACCACCCGAACCGTACGAATCGTCACCCGACATTCTAAGGATTGCCCGGCCCGTGGGAAGGGGCCACGCTGGGAGACGTGCAACTGCCCAAAGTCCTTGATGGTCTATGAAGGCGAGGGCAGCGGCAAAAATCGTAGGGTGTCTGCCAAGACTCGTAGCTGGGCGAAGGCTGAAGAGCTGGTCCAAGAATACCGAGACAATTGGAACCCGGATAAACGCGAGCTGAAAGAACTGAAGGCGGCGAAAGAGAAGCAAAAAGTTCGCGTCGAGGATGCCGTCGCACAGTACCTCGGCGACATGAAGACCCGGCTCGGCGATAACGGTACGCTGGCAATGGCCCGGTCGCTATTTGGCACCGTTGATCCGGTTACGAAGGCCGTGATTGCACCGGGACATCTCTTTAATTTCCTCGACAGTCAACCTACCCGCGTTCAGTTTCTGGATGAGATCACGCCCGCATTCTTGACTGCATGGCGAAACTCATGGGGATTCAAAAGCGACTTGACTGCCGCCAACAGATGGACGATGGCACGAGGCTTCTTTGCGTTCTGCGAAAACCAAGGCTGGGGGGACAGTCCAGCTCGGAAATTGAAAGGGCTGAAGGCCAAGAAGGGCAATCGGACGGGAATATTCACCGATGCACAGTACACCGCAATTCTGGATGCGGTTGCGCTTTTCGAGCCCGAGAACGTACCGGCAGCAACGCGGAAA
>JACXTT010004985.1_pt1 | contig 19478 bp, 11 predicted proteins | sample 9270951 | NCBI WGS metagenome assembly JACXTT01 (sample SAMN15532306, study PRJNA645909) | rock metagenome | isolation source: weathered quartz diorite | place: Puerto Rico | collected 2017-06-21 | reverse complement strand
GCGCTGAACCTGCACATTGCCGACGGCGTGGTGCGCAGCGCATCCATCGGCGTCGGCGGCGTCGCTGCCACGCCGGTGCGTGCACGCCAGACCGAAGCCGCACTGACCGGCCAGCCGTGGAACTCTGCCACGGTCCAACGTGTCCAACAGGTGCTGCGCAGCGAGTTCAGCCCGATTTCCGACATGCGCGCCTCGGCCGCCTACCGCGTGCAGATCCTGGGCAACCTGCTGCAGCGCTACTGGCTGGAGAGCCAGGGTCTGCAGGCCGTGGACGTGCACAGCCTGGACGCATTGCCCCTGGAAGGAGCCACCGCATGACTTCCAACCCGCCCAAGATTGCCGTGCAACACGGCCCCGCCGCCGGCGTCACCCGGCCGCATGAAAGCGCCCAGGCCCAGGTGGCCGGCGCCGTCAGCTACATCGACGACATCCCCGAAGTGCGCGGCACGCTGCATGCCGCGCCCATCCTCTCCCCGATAGCCCATGGCAAGCTGCGCGGTGTCGACGCCAGCGCTGCGCTGGCCATGCCCGGCGTGGTGGACGTGGTCCTCAGCAAAGACATTCCCGGCGACCCCATGCTGGCCGCCTTTGCCGGTGACGAACCGGTGTTCGCCATCGACACGGTGCAGCACATCGGCCAGGTCATAGGCCTGGTGGTGGCACGCAGCGCCATGCAGGCGCGCCGTGCCGCGCGCAAGGTGAAGGCCGACATCGAGGCCCTGCCCGCCATCCTGACGGTGCAGCAGGCGCTCCAGGCCCAAAGCTTTGTGCTGCCGCCGGTGCATGTGCGCCGCGGCGACGCCGCCGCCGCCCTGAAGACCGCCAAACACACACTCAGCGGCACGCTGGAGGTGGGCGGCCAGGAACACTTCTACCTGGAAGGCCAGATCGCCTACGTGCTGCCGCAGGAGCAGAACCAGTGGGTGGTCTACAGCAGCACGCAGCACCCCGGCGAGGTGCAGCACTGGGTCAGCCACGCGCTGGGCCTGGACAACAACGCGGTGCGTGTGGAATGCCGGCGCATGGGCGGCGGCTTTGGCGGCAAGGAGACGCAGGCCGGCCACCTGGCGGTGTGGGCCGCCGTGGCGGCGCGCAAGGTAGGCCATGCCGTCAAGCTGCGCCTGGACCGCGACGACGACTTCATGGTCACCGGCAAGCGCCACCCGTTCGCCTACGAATACACCGTGGGCTTCGACGACACCGGCCGCCTGACGGCGCTGCAACTGATGATGGCCGCCAACTGCGGCTTCAGCGCCGACCTGTCCGGCCCGGTGGCTGACCGCGCCATCTTCCACAGCGACAACGCCTACTACCTGCAGGATGTGGACATCACGTCCTACCGCTGCAAGACCAACATCCAGAGCCACACGGCCTTCCGCGGCTTTGGCGGGCCGCAGGGCGTGATCCTCATCGAGTCCGTCATGGGCGACATCGCGCGCCACCTGAAGATGGACCCGCTGGACGTGCGCCTGCGCAACCTGTACAGCGACGAGCCCATCCCCGGCACCGACCAGAAGCGTGACACCACCCACTACCAGATGAAGGTGGAGGACAACATCCTCGTCCCGTTGCTCTCAAAACTGGAGCAGTCTTCGCACTACCGGCAAAGGGCAGCAGCCATTGCAGCCTGGAACGCCACAAGCCCGGTGCTCAAGCGCGGCATCGCCATCACGCCGGTGAAGTTCGGCATCAGTTTCACCGCCACCTTGTTCAACCAGGCCGGCGCGCTGGTGCATGTCTACACCGACGGCAGCGTGCAGGTCAACCACGGCGGCACCGAGATGGGCCAGGGCCTGCACACCAAGGTGGCGCAGATCGTCGCCGACGAACTGGGCATCCCGTTTGCGCGCGTGCTGGCCACGGCCAGCGACACCAGCAAGGTGCCCAACGCCTCGGCCACCGCCGCCAGCGCCGGCACCGACCTGAACGGCCGCGCCGCCCAGTTTGCGGCGCGCCATGTGCGCGACAACCTGGCCGCCTTCGTCTGTGGGCTGGACGGCTGCGGCGCCGGCGCGATCCGCTTCCACGACGGGCAGGTCTCGTCGCCCAAGACCACGCGCACGTTCGAGGAAGTGGTGGGCATGGCCTATGCCAACCGCATCCAGCTGTGGAGCGACGGCTTCTACCGCACCCCCAAGATCCACTACGACAAGACCACGCTGACCGGCCGCCCGTTCTACTACTTTGCCTATGGCGCCGCCTGCACCGAAGTGGCCATCGACACGCTGACCGGCGAGAGCCGCGTGCTGGCGGTGGACATCCTGCACGACGTGGGCCACAGCATCAACCCTGGCATCGATATCGGCCAGATCGAAGGCGGCTTTGTGCAGGGCATGGGCTGGCTCACCACCGAGCAGCTGGTGTGGAACGACAAGGGCTACCTGGCCACGCACGCACCCAGCACCTACAAGATCCCCACCGCCGGCGACGTGCCGGCGCACTTCAAGGTGGACCTGTGGCCCGAGGCCAACCGCGAGGACAACGTCTTCGGCAGCAAGGCCGTCGGCGAGCCGCCCTTCATGCTGGCCATCAGCGTCTACGAGGCCCTGAAAGACGCCGTGGCGCGCGCCCGCGCCGACGGTTCCCTGGTGCGACTGACGGCACCGGCCACGGCGGAGCACGTGCTCCAGGCCCTGAACGCCTGAAACATATTCATAGTCCAAGCGTGCAAAACTGCACACTTTCGGGGCATCTGCTATCATTCCTATAGCTGCGCGTGGCGTAGCATATGGGGATTGATAAATTCGGGCTGTTCACCCATGCCGCACCGAAGTTGTTCGAAACCGCCGTGGCTACCGTCGCGGCGGATATTGGGCTCACCCGCTGGTGCGGGGACGTTGGAATGAAACACCTACTGACTTGGCTCCTGGCCTTGCTGACTGCCGGTGCGCAGGCAGCGGCAACCCCACCGGCCCTGGCCCTGTACTACGGCGACAACCCACCCTGGGAACTGCTGCAGGCCTTTGACACCGTCGTCGTCGACCCCGGCCACGTGCCCCAACCTGCGGCCGTGGCCCCGGCACACACCCAGCTCGCCGCCTATGTGGCCGTCGGCGAAGTCCAGCCCAGCCGCCCCTATGCCGACAGCATTCCCAAGGCCTGGCTGCGCGGCGACAACAAGGACTGGGGCAGCCGCCTCATCGACCAGGCAGAGCCGGACTGGCCGGCCTTCTTTGCGGACCGCATCGTCAAGCCACTGTGGGATGCTGGCTACCGCAGCTTCTTCCTGGATACGCTGGACTCCTACCAGCTGTTCGCCAAGACAGCGCAGGAACGGGCGCGTCAGGAAGCCGGCCTGGTGGCCGTCATCCAGACGCTCAAGCAGCGTTACCCGCAGGCGCACCTGATCTTCAACCGCGGCTTCGAGATCCTGGACCGCACCAGCAAGCTGGTCGACATGGTGGCCGCCGAGTCCCTGTTCCAGGGCTACGACGCCGGCAAGGGCAGCTACACCGTGGTGCCGGAGTCCGACCGCCAATGGCTGCTGGGCCAGCTGCGCCACGCCCGCGATGACCTGGGCCTGCCGGTGCTGGCCATCGACTATGTGCCGGCGGCCCAGCGTGCGCTGGCACGCAGCACCGCACAACGCATCACCGAACTGGGCTTCACACCCTGGGTTGCCACGCCGGACCTGGCCAGCGTGGGCGTGGGCAGCATCGAAGTGCTGCCGCGCAAGGTGCTGGTGGTGCGCGGCGCCGTCGCCGACGAATTCGCGCTGCGCACGCTGGACCCGGTGCGCCTGCTGTCCATGCCGCTGAACTACCTGGGCTATGTGCCAGAGTTTGTCGATGCGCAGCACCTGCCCGCCCTGACATTGGCAGGCCGCTATGCCGGCGTCGTGCTGTGGCTGACTGGCCCTACCAGCGCCGATGACCGGCAAAAGCTGGCCGCCTGGCTACCGCAGCAAGCCAAGGCCGGCATGCCCTTGGCATTGATCCATCCTCCCGGAAATCTGCTGGAGGGCCCGCTGGCAAAAGCGCTGGGACTGGTGCCGCAGTTCCTGCCCGACACGCATTCCCCTGTCACGGTGGTGCAGCAGGATCCCATCATGGGTTTTGAGCGCGCCGTACGCCCGTCCTCCGACGATTTTCTGCCCCTTGCGCTGGCACAAGGGCGGCCGCTGTTGACGCTGCAACGTGACAAACAGAAACAGGTGGCGGCCGCATTGACACCTTGGGGTGGCTTTGTCATGGACCCGTTCGGCGTGACTTCCCTGCCGGGAGAAGCCGGAAGTCGGTGGATCATCAATCCTTTCGAGTTTCTGCGCCAGGCGCTGCAACTGCCCGACATGCCCGTGGCAGACGTCAGCACCGAAGCCGGCAGACGCATGTTCATGGTGCACATGGACGGCGACGGTTTTGTGAGCCGCTCGGAACTGCCCGGCAACCCCCTGTCCGGCGAGGTGGTGCGCGACCGCGTGGTGCGCAAGTACCCGGTGCCGATGACCATCTCGGTGATTGAGGCAGAGATCGCACCGACCGGCCTGTATCCCGGCTTGTCGGCCTTGTCCGAAAAAGTGGCCCAGGAAATCTTCCGCGCCCCCAATGTCGCCATTGCCTCGCACAGCTACTCCCACCCCTTCTATTGGAACAAGGTGGCCGTCAACGACGGCGATGGCGGCAACGACGGCTACAACCTGCGCATCCCGGGCTACCGCTTCAACCTCGAGCGGGAAGTCGGTGGTTCCATCCGCTACATCCAGGAGCGCCTGGCGCCGCCCGACAAGAAGGTGGAGATGTTCTTCTGGACCGGTGATTGCGTTCCAGGCAGCGATGCGCTCGCAGCAGTGGGCAAGGCGGGTTTGCTCAACTTCAATGGCGGCGACACCATCGCCACGCGTTCCAGCCCCACGCTGACGGAAGTCGAAGGCCTGGGGCTCGCACGCCCCGGCGGCTTCCAGGTCTTTGCACCCAACCAGAACGAGAACGTCTACACCAACAACTGGCAAGGCCCGTTCTACGGCTTTGAGCGCGTCATCGAAACCTTCGAGTTCACCGAGAAGCCGCGCCGCCTCAAGCCCATAGACATCTACTTCCACACCTACCTCACGTCCAAGCGCGCCGGCATGCAGTCGCTGGACAAGATCTTTGCCTATGCGCTGGCACAGGACATCACCCCGGTCTACGTGTCGGAATACGCACGCAAGGTGCTGGACTTCCAGACGTTGGCCGTGGCCCGCACCGCCACCGGTTGGCGCGTGCGCGGCGCCACCGACCTGCGCAGCCTGCGCCTGCCCGCCGCCATGGGCGTGCCGGCCATGCAGGCCAGCAGCGGCATTGCCGGCTACCGTGTGGGCACTGCCGACAACTACGTACACCTGGCCAGCGACAGCGCGGAGCTGGCACTGGCCCCAGCCGCCACGGCAAAGCCCACGCCCGTGCTGGTCTCCGCCAACGCCCGCATCAACGCTTTTGAGCCCGCTGCCGACGGCGGCGGGCGCTGGGACCTGCAGGGCCATGTGCCGCTGCAGTTCACATTGGCCAATGCACAGGCCTGCCAGGTGCGTGCCGGCGGGCGCGTGCTGACTCCCGTGCGCCGCGAAGGCGCGCTTTCCTACTACGAACTGCAAGCCCATGCTGCCAGACCGCTCGAAGCGATATGCCGGTATTGACGGGGAGATCCCCCGTCTGGGCCTGGCCTCGACCTGGCAGCTGTTCCTGATAGCGCTGCTGGTCGTCTCCCTGCTCGTCATGATCTTCCCGCGCAAGGAACTGGTGGAAAAGCTGTATGCCCAGGAGACGCTGGACGAGCTCACGCTGTCCTACATCCAGAACCTGTACCGCTCCAACACGCGCAATGCCGACGTGGCCGTGCTGCTGGCCCGCACGCAGCAGGACCACATGGACGTCGCCACGCTGGAGGGCATGCTGCTGCCGCTGTCCGAACACGGCGACCCGCGCCAGCGCACCGCGGCGCGACTGATCCTGGTCAAGGCCTATGCCCGTGCGCTGGACGGCATGCGCGACGCGGCACAGAAGGCCGCGCTCAAGAGCCGCGTCACGGCCATGATGCAGTCCGCCAGCGACGACCCGCTGCCGGAACCGCTGGCCCGCAGTTTTGCCAACCTGGCCTTTGCACTGAACCTGCCGGCGCTGGGCTTTGACTTTCTGGCCAAGGTGGAGACCGGCCGCTCCCCCGGCGCGCTGGAACACTACGCCAAGGAAGCGCTGGGCAAGGGCGAATATGGCCTGGCCGCCGAATACTTCTTGATGGCGCGCGACCAGGTGACCGAACTGGCCGAGGCCCGGCGGCTGTTCTTCGCCGGCATTGACGCGTTGATGGCCGCCAGCCTGTTCGACCAGGCCATGCGGTCCGCCACCCAGCACCTGGGCGCGCTGGCCAATGACCCCGTCAGCCTGCGCCGCCTGGCCCGCACCGCGCTGGCCGCCGGTGACGCGGGGCAGGCCGCCTTCTACGCACGCGCCCTGGTCTTCCAGGCCGATGCCGCCCACCCATGAAGATCCGGGGCTTGCTGTTCGCCGTGGTTGCCGTACTGGCCTTGCCCGGCCACGCGGATGGCCTGCCCGTCGCCGGCCAGGACTACCAGTCGCTGCAGATTGCCAGCAGCAAGGACGTGGACGCGCTGAAGAAGCTGTATGCCCGCTACACCCAGCTACCGTTCCTGCGCCTGGAAAAGCGCGGCGCGCTGCATGTGCTGCGCGCCGGCTTCTGGGACAGTCGCCGCGCTGCCGAAGCGGCGCTGGCCCGCACGCCCGTACCCGGCGCACAGCTGCGCACCGCGGCCTTCCGCCCCGAGGCCTTGCTGCAGCACAACTGGACCGACACGCAGGCCGCAGCCCCCACGCCGACACCGGTGGCTGCGGCAACACCCGTCACCCCGCCAGCGGACACCCCGGAGCCGCCATTCGAACCCCAGCACCCGCCGGCCGCAGTACCGCGTTCTGCGGACAACCAAGCCAAGGACACGCTGAAGACCTTCAACCAGGAAGACTTCGCACTGGCCTATGACGTGCTGCTGGGCACCGGCGACTTGCAGCGCGCCTACCGCGTGGCACAACAGGCGGTTGCCAAGGCCCCACAGGACCGCGCCTGGCGACGCAAGCTGGCCCGCGTTGCCGAATGGACGCAGCACCCCGATGTGGCTGCCGCGCAATGGCAGGCCCTGTTCCAGCTGGGCGACCACGCCGATGACACACTGGCCGCCGTGCTGCGCCTCTCCAGCCAGTTGGAAAACCCGGGTGTCGCACTGCAGGTGCGGCAGATCGCGGCCCAGCGCACCGAGCCGACGGCTGCCCAGTGGCAGGAGATGCTGGCGCTGTATGAAGAGCTGGCCGAGCCCGCCGAAGGATCGCGCTACTTTGAAGCGCAGTACACGCGCAGCCACAACATCACGCTGCTGGAATACGCCGCGCGGCTGGCCGGCAATGCGGGCGACGACGAGCGCGCCCTGACGCTGAACCTGCAACGCGCGCGCCTGCAGCCGTTTTCCATGGACCACGTGTTGCGCGCCGCGGTGCAGTTGGTGCGCACCGACCGCCTCGCCGAAACGCTCACGCTGATGCAGGCCCACGACAAGGAGGTTCCCCCCGAAGCTGCCGAATACTGGCGCCTGCTGGGCCAGGTCGCGTGGGAGCTTGGCAACTTAGACTCCGCACTGGATGCCTACCGCAACTACACCCGGACCCCGCAGGCCACAGCGTCCGACTGGTCGCGCCTGGTGTTCCTGGTCCGGCCGGAACATCCGGCCGAGGCCGCCGACCTGGCCTTGGACGCCTACCGCCGCTTTGGCGTGCTGGACCAGCTGGTGCTGGCGCTGGAGATCTACGCCGGCCTGGGCGACATGCCGGCGCAGGCACGCATCTACGCCTCGCTGCAGGGCGAGGCTTTGCAGCGCGCCCAGCAGGAACAGCGCTTCCTGTTGATGCGCGCACAGTACTACCAACGCAACAAGCAGCCAGACCTGAGCTGGGCCGACCTGCGCCGCGCCTTGCGCCTGGCCCCAGAAGACAAGGACACGCTGCTGTCCGCGCTGTGGTTCCTGATCGATGGCAACCGCACCGAGGCCCTGGCGGCCCTGCTGGCCGAGCATGCCTCCGCAGCGCGTGACAGCGCCTACTGGCTGGCCTATGCCGCCGGCAACCAGGCGCTGGGCCGGCACCGCGACGCCCTGTACTGGTACCGCAAGGAGGTGCAGCGCACACCGCAGGACGCGCTGCTGCTGCTCAACTACGCCGACGCGCTGGAACGGGTGCAGCAGGCCGGCATGGCGGCCCGGGTGCGGCGCCACGCCTGGCTGCTGCTGAAGCAGAAATACCCGACACCCGATGCGGTGCCCAACGCGCCCCTGAGCCCGGAGCTGCTGGCCGTGGCCCGTCTGGCGCTGCTGAACCAGCCGGGAGACCCGGCGCTGCAACAGGTCCGCCACATGGTGCAAAGCCTGCGCAACGCGCCCGACGGACCGCGCGACGCCGAGACCCGCACGCTGGTGCTGGGCTGGGCCGTGGCGCAGGAACAGTTCGCCAATGCGCGCAGCTGGATGTGGCTACGCTATGCCCGCCAGGCCCAGGACGCGGCCCCGTTGTGGGGCCCGTCGCAGGTGGCGCTGCAGCTTGGTGACACCGCCACGATGGACAAGCTGCTGGCGCGCGACAGCGCAGCGCTGCCTATCTACAACCGCTACGACACCGCCTATGCGCTGGGCCATGTGCCGCAGGCGCTGGACATCGCTTTCCAGGGCATGAGCCAGCAGGATGGCGACGAGGCCTTGCACGACCGCTACCGCCAGCATGCACCGGGCCAGGCCGCCTACCTGCAGCTCCTGGCCAGCCAGGAAGACCTGGGCACGCTGAACCGCCAGGGCCTGCACTGGGAGGCGCGGCTGGTGCCCACCGCACAGCTGCAGGTGCTGGTGGGCTGGGCGCGCATGCAGCAGTCCAGCACCGACCCCACCCTGCAGTCCCTGACACCGGCGGCGGACCAGCTGGAACGCGTAGAGCTGCAGTGGCAAAACCCGGGACACCAGGGCAGCCTGGCCGTGTTCCAGCGCGACGAGCTGGCCAGCTACACCGGGCTGCATGTGAACCAGACCGTGAAGTGGGGCGAGCGCCTGGGCCTGGACGCCGGCCTGGACTACCGCGCGGACTCCACCATCAGCCTGCCGCTGCAGGTGGCGGGCTACGAGAACAGCCTGTACGGCAGCCTGAACTACACGCTTGGCAAGCGCGAGTACCTGCGCGTGACACCGCGGCTCTCCCAGTACTACACCCAGTACGGCGACTACCTGGGCAGCGGCCGCCTGCTCGACCTGGAGGCTGGCTACCGCATCCGCACCGAATACCCGGACTGGCGCATACGCGCCATCTTCACGCAGCAGGACTTCACGCGCGACGGCGGCTTGGGTGCCGACTCGCTGGCGCGCCTGCCGTCCGATCTGCAGGCCGCCATCGCCAGTGGCAGCGTGGACCCCAAGAGCTATTTCATCCCGGACAGCAGCAGCACCTGGGGCCTGTGCTTCGGCATGGGCGAGAACCTGGCCGGGCAAAGCCTGCAGACGGTCTACACCCGGGCCTGGCGCCCCTACTTCGACCTGTGTTTGCGCGACAATAGCGTCACAGGGAATGGCTATACGTCCGTGGTCGGCATTGCAGGCTCGTGGACCGGTGAAGATCATGTTTCCCTGGAACTGCAGAACACAGATGGCTTGACTGCAGTCGAAGGCCCCACGCGTACGCTGGCCCTGCGGTACCGGCATTATTTTTGAAGACCACGACCATGCCCCGATCACTTGCCCTGCTCCTTTGCTGCGCCGCCCTGGCGCTTGGCGCCTGCTCCACCGCCATCCAGTCCACGACCCCCGGCCAGCGCCTGGACACCCAGGCCAAATGGGCGCTGCTGCCACTGTCCAACAACACCGACACGCCGCAGGCGGCGCTGTCGGCCGAGTCCATGGTGGACCACCTGCTGCGCCTGCGCGGTGTGCAGAACCTGCAGCTGTACCCGGCGAACCTGTCGCGTGACAGCCTGTTCGAGCCGACCGAGCGCAAGGTCAGCGAAGAGGCCCAGGAATGGGCCCGCACGCAGGGCGTGCGCTACGCCGTGACCGGCAGCGTGGAGGAGTGGCGCTACAAGGTCGGCATCGACGGTGAACCGGCTGTGGGCGTGACGCTCAAGGTCATCGACCTGTCCACTGGCCGCACACTGTGGAGTGCATCCGGCGCCAAGAGCGGCTGGAGCCGCCAGGCGCTGTCCGCCGTGGCCCAGAGCGTGCTGGCCGATGCGCTGGACGGCCTGCCCTTGGCGTCGGGACCCGCGCAACCCTGACCCATGCCGCGGTTCAAGCTCTCCAGACTGATACACCGCTTCGTCAAGCCCGAGACGCTGGCGCCCGAGCAGATTGCGGCGCGGGCGCAGTGGCTGGAAATTGTCGCCATCCCGCTGTTGACCATCGCCATCGGATGGCTGGTCAGCCCCGAAGACCCGATGGGCTCGCAGAGCCAGTTCCCATGGTTCTGGTTTGCGCCAGTGCTGATCGCGCTGCGCTACGGCGTGCTGCCCGGCCTGCTTTCCAGCATTCCCATCCTGGTCAACTGGCTGATCGCCGACCGCCTGGGCCTGGTGGTGGACGACTTCTCGTCGCGCTTCTTCTTCGGTGCCGGGCTCTTGGTGCTGCTGTGCGGCGAGTTCAGCGACGTCTGGCGCGACCGCAATGCGCGCATGGAAGAGACCTACCTGTATGTCACCGAGCGCCTGTCGCGCCTGACCAAACGCCACCTGCTGCTGAACCTGTCGCACGACCGGCTGGAGCAGGAGATGCTGGCGCGCCCCGGCTCGCTGCGCGACGCGCTGGCCCGCCTGCGCGGCATGGTGATTGCCGCCCACCGGGACACTTCACGCACGCCGGCGGCAGCTGACCTGCTGCAGTTGCTGGCGCAGTACGTCAACCTCGAATCGGCGGCGCTGTACCTGCTGGATACCGACGACCTGGACCCGGTGCTGGGCGCCCAGGTGGCCGCAATCGGTGAGCCCGCCGCGCTGGTGCCCGATGACGCGCTGTTGCGCATGGCACTGGAAGAACACAACTTGGCCCATATCGCCAGCCGCGACGTCAGCCTGGAGCGCCAGACCAACCAACTGGTGGTGGCGCCGCTGATCGCCGGCAACGACACGCTGATCGGCGTGCTGGCCGTCACGCGCATGCCCTTCTTCTCGCTGAACGTCGAGAACCTGCAGATGATGTCGGTGATCCTGGCCTACTACGCCGACACCATCCGCAGCGCACCGCAGGTCAAGGAGGTGCAGCAGCGCCTGCCGACCATGCCCGCCATGTTTGCCGAGGAGCTGGTGCGCATGCTGCGCATGCAGGAGAAGGTCGGCATCTCCAGCCACATCGTGCTGATGACCTTCAACGGCCCGCTGAACGACGAAATCCCCACCGAGTTCCTGCGCATCAAGCGCGGGCTCGATCTGTACTGGCAGATCCGCGTGCGCGGCGTGCCGGCCATCGCCATCCTGATGCCGTTTGCGTCCGCCTCGGCCAAGGAAGGCTTTGTGCACCGCATGGAAGGCTGGCTACAGAGCCGCTTCCATGGCACCATGGAAAGCCTGGACGTGCACCTGCGCTCCATCGACTTTGCCAAGGAAAACCCGCTCGATGTCCTCACCGGCATCCTTGGTCCATGAAAGCCCTGCAGTGGGTCTGGGGTGCGGTGCTGGTGGAGCTGGGCATCTTCGGCAGCCCGCTGCTGTATGCCAACCATCTGGGCGCGCTGGCCGCGGTGCTCTGCCTGCATGCGCTGGCCAGCGCGATCGTCGCCTCCGGCACCTACATGCTGCTGCCCACGAACCTGCAGCAACCCCGCGTCATGGTCTGGCTGCTGCTGTTCAGCTTTGCCTTTGTCGCGCCGGTGATCGGGGCGGTGGGCATGCTCTTGATCATCCGCAACACGCTGCGGCGCGAAGCACAGGGCGCGCACCAGGCCCAGCCGGTATCGGTGCAGTTGCCGGAATACGACGTGCAGGCCAAGGACGTGAACCGCAGCGGCCAGGGCGCGATCCGTTCGCGCCTGGGCAACAATGTGCCCAGCGACGTGCGCATGCAGTCCCTGATGACGCTGCAGGCAGTGTCCAACCGCGTCGCCAACCCTATCCTGGAGAACCTGTTGGGCGACAGCACCGACGACGTGCGGCTGGTCGCCTTCGGCATGCTCGATGCTGAAGAAAAGAAGATCAACGCCCACATCCAGCGCGAGCGCAACTACCTACAGCAGGCCACCAGCCCCGAACAGCGCGGCACCTGCCTGCGCCACCTGGCCGAGCTGCACTGGGAACTGATCTACGCGTCCTTGGCACAAGGCGAGCTGCGCAACCACATCCTGGGCCAGGCGCGCAGCTACCTGGACGCGGCGCTGGAGGCCGGTCTGGCACCCGACTCGGGCCTGTGCTTCCTGCGCGGGCGCGTGCTGCTGGCGCAGGGCGACATGGCGCAGGCGCAGACGGCGATGGAAGAGGCCGTGGCCCTGGGCCAGCCGCTGACCTCTGCGCTGCCCTACCTGGCGGAAATGGCCTTCCGGCGGCGCGACTTCGCACGCGTGAAACAATGCATGAACCAGCTGGCAGAGCTCAATGTAGCGCCCCGCACCCGGGCCGTTGCGAACTTCTGGACCGGCCGCGACAACGTAGGCAACTTCAGTGACCGCCAGTACCTCCCCCACATCTGAGCCCCGCTTCCCCACCGCCGACAGCGTGGACGTCATGCTGCTGCTGGAAGGCACCTTCCCCTTTGTGTCGGGCGGCGTGTCCAGTTGGGTGCACCAGATCATCCAGGGCTTTCCGGATATCCGCTTCGGTGCCATCTTCCTGGGCAGCCGGCCCCAGGACTACGGCAAACTGCGCTACAGCCTGCCGTCCAACCTGGTGCACCTGGAGGTGAGTTATCTGTTCGATGGCTACGAGAATCCGCCAATCGCGCAGGTGAAGATGCCGGCCGACACCTTGGCCATGGTCGAGCGCATGCACGACATGTTCGAGACCGACATGAAGCACCCCCAGTGCGCGCACCTATTCGGCAGCATGATGGACGAGGCCGGCCCTGACGGGAAGATCAGCCACGACATGTTCCTGTACAGCAAGGGCGCGTGGGACTTCATCAAGAAGAGCTACCGCCGGCGCAGCACGGACCCGTCCTTTGTCGACTACTTCTGGACCATACGCACCATACACACGCCGTTCTGGCGGCTGCGCGACGTGGCGCTGCGCTGCCCGCCGGCGCGCATCTACCACGCGGTGTCCACCGGCTATGCCGGCATCCTGGGCGTGCTGCTGAAGCACCGCAACAAGCGCCCGTTCATGCTCAGCGAGCACGGCATCTACGTCAAGGAACGCAAGATCGACCTGTACCAGGCGCAGTGGATCAAGGACAACCGCAGCGTCTTCGAGCGTGATCCGTCGCGGGTCAGCTACTTCCGCCAGCTGTGGATACGCTTCTTCGAGCACCTGGGCTATGTCACCTACCAGGCAGCCGACGACATCGTCGCGCTGTACGAGGCCAACCGCCAGCGCCAGCTGGCCGATGGCGCACCACCCGAGCGCACCTCCAACATCGCCAACGGCATCGACGTGGAGAAGTTCGCCGCGCTGCGCGTGGACTGGCCCGATGGCCCGCCGCCTATCCTGTGCCTGATAGGCCGTGTGGTGCCGATCAAGGACATCAAGACCTACATCCGCGCCATGCGCATCATCGTCAGCCACATGCCAGAGGCACAGGCCTGGATCGCCGGGCCGGAAGACGAATCGCCGGAATACGCGCAGGAGTGCCGTGACCTGGTGACCCAGCTGGGCCTGGAGAACAGCGTGAAGTTCCTCGGCTTCCAGAAGCTCACCGAACTCTTGCCCCAGGTCGGGCTGGTGGTGCTGAGTTCCATCAGCGAAGCCCTGCCGCTGGTGATCCTGGAAGGCTATGCGGCCGGCGTGCCGACGCTCAGCACCGACGTGGGCTCGTGCCGCCAGCTGGTCATGGGCCTGCCGGGCGAGGACGAAGCCCTGGGCGCGTCGGGGCGCGTGGTGCGCATCGCCGACCCTCAGGCACTGGCGCAGGCGGCGCTGGAATTGCTGGGCGACCCGGCCGAATGGCAGCGCGCCCGCAGCGCTGCCATCCAGCGCGTCGAAAAATACTATTCACAACAGCTGCTGTTTGAGCGCTACCGGGCGCTGTACAGCAAGAACTTCGCATGGCAGGCATAGGCTTCGAACTGCGCAAGCTGCTGCGCAAGCAGACCTATGGCGGGCTGCTGCAGGCCTATGCCTTTGCCGGCATCATCAGCTCCGGCCCATGGGTGCTGTCCATCATCGGCATCATGCTGATCGGCCTGCTCAGCGTGGGCGCGGTGTTTCCCAAGGAGGCGATCTCGCAGTTCCAGGTGACGGTGACCTACCTGTTCCTGATCTCGCTGATCGCCACCGGCCTGGTGCAGCTGTCCTTCACCCGCTTTGTCGCGGACCGCACCTTTGCCAAGGACGAGGCCGCCATCCTGCCCAACTTCAACGGCCTGATCCTGCTGACCATGGGCGCCAGCGCACTGCTGGCCTTTCCGTTTGCGGCCCTGCTGTTCCCGGAGCAGACCGTGCTGTATCGGTTGCTGTTCGTCATGGGACTGGCGGTGATGTCGGCGATCTGGATCGCCACCGTGTTCCTCACCGGCATGAAGCACTACCGCGCCATCGTGCTGATCTTCCTGCTGGGCTACGGCGCCACACTGGTGCTGGCGCTGCTGTTCCGCCGCAGCCTGGGGCTGGAAGGCCTGCTGCTGGGCTTTGTGCTGGGCCACTATCTGCTCCTGATGGGCATGATCTGGCTGGTCTACCGCAACTACCACTCGGACCGCTTCATCGCTTTCGACATCTGGAAGCCCGGTGCGATGTACCGCAGCCTGATGGCGGCGGGCTTCCTGTTCAACCTGGGCGCCTGGGTCGACAAGCTGATGTTCTGGTACTACCCCAGCACCGGACAGCAGGTCATCGGGCCGCTGCACGCGTCCGTCATCTATGACTTCCCGATCTTCCTGTCCTACCTGTCGGTCATCCCCGGCATGGCGATCTTCCTGGTGCGCATAGAGACCGACTTTGTCGAGTACTACGTCAAGTTCTACGACGCGGTGCGCGAAGGTGCGACGCTGGACTTCATCGAACGCATGCGCAACCACATGGTCTACCACGTGCAGCACGGCCTGTTCGACATCGCCAAGATCCAGACCATTGCCGTGCTGGTGACGTTCGCGCTGGGCGGCGTGCTGCTGGAGTCCCTGGGCATCTCCACGCTGTACCTGCCGCTGCTGTACGTGGACGTGGTCGGCGCTGCACTGCAGGTGGTGCTGCTGGGCATCCTGAACATCCTGTTCTACCTGGACCAGCGTCGTTCCGTGGTGCTGCTGACGGCCGCCCTGCCACTGGCCAACATCGTGTTCACCGCCATTTCGCTGAAGCTCGGCGCGGCCTGGTTCGGCTATGGCTTCGCGGTGGCCATGCTGTTCACCGTGCTGCTGGGCATCTGGATATTGAACCGCAAGCTCGAAGTGCTGGAGTACGAGACCTTCATGCTGCAGTGATGGGGATGGCTCAGCCGCGGTAGCCGTTGGGGTTGTCGCTCTGCCAGCGCCATGCATCCGCGCACATGGATGCCAGCGTGTGCTGCGCCTGCCAGCCCAGCAACTGCCGGGCCAGCGTGGCGTCGGCATAGCACTGCGCGACGTCGCCCGAGCGGCGCGGCGCAATCTGGTAGGGCACGGGCCGGCCGCTGGCCTGCTCGAAGGCCTGCACCACGTCCAGCACGCTGTAGCCGCGCCCGGTGCCCACATTGACGGTGAAACTTTTGCCCTGCTGCAGCAGGGTCTGCACCGCCGCCACATGGGCCTGCGCCAGGTCCTGCACGTGGATGTAGTCGCGCACGCCGGTGCCGTCGGGTGTGGCGTAGTCGTTGCCGAACACCTGCAGGTAGGGCCGCTTGCCGACCGCGACCTGGGCCACATAGGGCATCAGGTTGTTGGGCGGGCCGGACGGGTCTTCGCCGATCAGGCCACTGGGATGCGCCCCGACCGGATTGAAGTAACGCAGCACGCCCATGCGCCAGTCGGGCTCGGCCACGCGCAGCGCGGCCAGCATGTCTTCACAAACCAGCTTAGTGTGACCATAGGGGTTGGTGTGGCTGCGCGGAAAGTCTTCGGTGATGGGCACCGAGGTTGGGTCGCCATACACCGTGGCGCTGCTGGAGAAGACCAGCGCGCGGCAGCCTACCCGCTGCATGGCCTGCAGCAGGCTGACCATGCCGCCCAGGTTGTTGTCAAAGTATTTGAGGGGTTGCGCCACGCTCTCGCCCACCGCCTTGAAACCGGCAAAGTGGATCACCGCGCGGACCTGGTGGCGCTCCAGCAAGGCCTGCACCCGGGCCGTGTCCGCGACGCTGCCCTGCTCGCAGACGACGGCTTGGCCGGTGATGCGCTGCAGGCGCTCCAGCACCGCAGGGTGGCTGTTGGAAAAATCGTCGAGGATCAGCGGCTGCAAGCCTGCCTCTGCCAGGGCCACATAGGTGTGGCTGCCGATATAGCCGGCACCGCCGGTCAGGAGAACTGTGGTTTTGTCGGTCATGGAAATGTCATGGATGCCGCCGCTATGCATCGTCGCGGCGGTAGAACTGTACGTTGTTTTTGCCCTGCGTCTTGGCCTGGTACATGGCCATGTCGGCGGAGCTCAGCAGGCGGTTCAGTTCCGTGCCGTCCTGGGGGTAGCGGCTGATGCCTATGCTGGCAGTCACCTGTGCCATGTGCCCATGCAGGTCGTACACCTGCTGCAACGCGACCAGGATCTTCTGCGCTATGGCGCCGGCGTCGTCCGCGCTGTCATGCCCTTCAATCAACACGACGAATTCGTCGCCGCCCAGGCGGGCCACCAGGTCGCTGGCACGCACGCAGCCCTGCACGCGCTGCGCCACCTGTTGCAACAGCAAGTCGCCCGCCTCATGGCCCAGCTGGTCGTTGACGGCCTTGAAATGGTCCAGGTCGATGAACAGGATGGAACACATGCTGTTCTGCCGGTCCATGCGCGACAGTGTGCGCTTGAGCGCATCCATGAACATCGCCCGGTTCGGCAGTTCGGTCAGGGCGTCGTGGTAGGCGCGGTGGTGCAGGTCGTCGTGCACGCGCTTCTTCTCGTCGATGTTGACCAGCGCCGTCATCAGGCATTCTTCGCCGCCGTAGCGGATGCGCTGCGAGGAATACTGCCCCCAGAACGGCTTGCCATGGGCGTCCTTGAGGTGCAGCTCCAAGCCGCGCACCGTGCCGTTGCCTTGCTGGGCCGCCGCGATCAGGCGGTCGCGGTCCGCGCCGTCCATGTAGAAGTCGCGCGGCCGCATGCTGGCCACGTCGGCACGGCTGACCTGGAACTGCAACAGCGCGTGGTCATTGATGTACACGACGGCCTCGTCCGAAGAGCGGATGATGAGGATGGGCATGGGTGCAAACTGCAGCACGTTCTCGAACTGGTTCTTGCCGTATTGCAGCGCGTGCTGCACCGCTTCGTAATGCAGCACCAGGCGCCGCGAGAACAGGAAGGCCGCCGCCAGCAGCACCGAGGCCAGCACGAACATGGTCAGCAGCACCAGGAAGGTGAAGCGGCGTGCTGCCTCGCCCAGCGTGTACGAAAAATCGTCTTCCAGCGGCGTCAGACGGGCATTGATGGCATGCAGCTCGGCCAGGAAGCCCTGGCTTTGCGCCAGCGACACCGGGCCCGTCGCTGCAGCGGCACGGATACGCCCGCCCACCTCGGTCAGGGCCTGGAGGTGCCGGTCCGCCTCGGCCCAGATGGTGATGGCCTTGTCGATCTCGGGCAGGGAGCGCAGCCGGCGGAACAGGAAGATCATGCCGTCGATGTCGTCGGGGTGGTTGCGCCCCTGGGCCAGCCCGGCCCGGGCCACAGCCAGGTCGGGCGCCGCTTTCTCCAGTTCCAGGCGGGCCGCATGGTCGCCCTGGTTGACCGCCAGCGCTGTCAGATAGATCTGGTAGTCGGCCTCATCGGCGGAGAAGGCATAGCGCGACAGCGCGTAGATGGCGTCCTTCTGCCCCTTGGACCACAAGCCCTCACCCTGCACATAGGCACGCACGCCGGACAGCAGCGTGATGCTGACGTAGGCAAACAGGAACAGGCCCACGACGATGGCCGCAAACATCCACACGATGGCGATCAGCCGCCAGCGCTGGGGGTTGGGCAGTACCGGAACCGACTGACTGGACTCGCGTGGCGCCATGGATTCCCCTGAGGCAACTGCCGTCCCGGCACTGCAGGCCCCAAAGGCCGCGCACCCGGATTCTTGTGGTGATGTCAGCAGTTGCGGCCACTATAGCCGAGAGCCCTGACGGGTGCGGTTTACAGCACCAGCAGGGCGCGGAAGTCGTTGACGTTGGTATGCGTGGGGCCGGTGACGAACAGGCCGTCCAGCGCCTCGAAGAAGCCATAGGCGTCATTGCGCTCCAGGTAGGCGTCCAGTTTCAGGCCCTGGGCCTGCGCACGCGCCAGCGTGTCGGGCGCGACAAAGGCCCCGGCGTTGTCCTCCACGCCATCGATGCCGTCGGTGTCCGCTGCCAGCGCGTAGACACCGCGCTGGCCCTGCAGCGCCTGCGCCAGCCCCATGCAGAACTCGCCGGCGCGCCCACCGCGCCCCTTGGGCGCACCCGGCTGGCGCGGACGCACGGTGACGGTGGTCTCGCCGCCGCTCAAGATGACGCAGGGCCTGGCAAACGGTGCGCCGCGCTGGGCCACGGCACGCGCCAGTGCCGCATGCACCTTGCCGACCTCGCGCGACTCGCCCTCCATCTCGTCGCTGAGGATGTGGGCCTGCAGGCCCATGGCGTGCGCGGCAGCCGCGGCGGCCTCCAGCGACTGCTGCGGCGTGGCGATCATGTGCACCTGGTTGCGGGCAAACGCCGCATCGCCCGGCTTGGGTGTCTCCAGGGCACCGCTCTCCAGGGCTTTGAAGATGAAATCAGCCTCCAGCCCCCGTGCGTCCTGCGCAACACGCTTCAAAATAGATAGCGCATCGGCACAGGTCGTGGGGTCGGGCACAGTCGGGCCGCTGGCGATGACGCTGGGGTCGTCGCCCGGCACATCGCTGATCAGCAGCGTCACCACCTGCGCCGGATGGCAGGCCGCAGCCAGGCGCCCGCCCTTGATGGCCGACAGGTGCTTGCGCACGCAGTTCATCTCCTGGATGCTGGCGCCGCTGTTGAGCAGCAGGGTGTTGATGCGCTGCTTGTCCTCCAGGCTGATGCCCGGGCCGGGCAGGGTCAGCAGCGACGAGCCGCCGCCGGAGATCAGGCAGATCACCAGGTCGTCTTCTGTCAGCCCCTCGGTCAGCGCCAGGATGCGCTGCGCGGCGGCCAGCCCCGCCGCGTCGGGCACCGGGTGGGCGGCTTCGACCACGTCGATGCGCGCGGGCGCCGCATCGGCAGGCCGCGGTGGCGTGTGGCCGTAGCGCG
>JACXTT010004984.1_pt1 | contig 19478 bp, 19 predicted proteins | sample 9270951 | NCBI WGS metagenome assembly JACXTT01 (sample SAMN15532306, study PRJNA645909) | rock metagenome | isolation source: weathered quartz diorite | place: Puerto Rico | collected 2017-06-21 | reverse complement strand
CTCCAGGGCGCCGGCGAACCGGCAGACGTCGGTGGAGGTGCCGCCCATGTCGAAGCCCAGCACCGCCTGCGCGCCCGCCTGCACGGCGGTGCGCGCCACGCCGACCACGCCGCCGGCCGGGCCGGAGACCACCGCGTCCTTGCCCCGGAACGCCTCGGCCCGGACCAGGCCGCCGGCCGAGGTCATGAAGTAGAGTGGCGCGCCTTCCACGGCGCCGGCCACCCGGCGCACGTAGTCCTGCAGGATCGGGGTCAGGTAGGCGTCCGCTACCGTGGTCTCGGCCCGGGGAATAAACCGCGGCAGGGGTGAAACCTCGTGGCTCAGCGCCACGAATGGAAAGCCGAGACCCTTGGCGATCTCGCCCGCCGCCAGTTCGTGCGCGGGGTTCAGGTCCGCATGGACGAAGGCGATGGCGACGGAGGCGTAGCCTTGGGCATGGGCGGTGCGGAGTTTGGCGGTGAGCGCGGCGCGATCGAGCGGGCGCACGACCTGGCCCTGCGCGTCCAGCCGCTCGTCGGCCTCGACCACCCCGGCGTAGAGCGGCTCGGGCCGCACGATGTGCAGGGCGAACAGCTCCGGCCGCGCCTGGTCGCCGATCAGCAGGGCGTCCGTGAAGCCCTCCGTGGTGACGAACAGCGTCTTGGCCCCGGCCCGCTCCAGCAGGGCGTTGGTGGCGACGGTGGTGCCCATCTTGATCGAGGCCACACGGGCGGCCGGGAACGGCTCACCGGGCTCCGCGCCCAGGATGCGCCGCATGGCCTCCACGGCGGCGTCCGGATAGGCCGGCGAGGCGGAGAGCAGCTTCAGCGAGGTCTCGGAGCCATCATCCGCTTGGCCGATCACATCCGTGAATGTGCCGCCGCGATCGATCCAGAAGCGCCAGGACCTGTCCAAAACTTAACCCGATCCCCTGATTGTCTTGAAGTCGCCACGGTCCTAAGGCTTGCCCTTACCTCATGAGCTTCTGGCGCAAAATAGCGGGCCTGGCCGCTCGCAACCTCGACGAAGCCGAGTGCGACGTCTGCCCTCCGGGTCTCCCGGGGGAGGATCCCGCGTTTTCGACCGCCGTCACCGCGCTGGGCGCGAAGCTCGCCAAGGCCGACGGCAACGCCCAGTCGACCGAATACGCCGCCTTCTCCGAAGTCTTCCAGCCGGGAGCCGGCAGCGAAAGCAATGTGCGCCGCCTCTATCAGCTGGCCCGGCAGACCACCCGCGGCTTCGAAGGTTACGCGCGGCGCCTGCAGAAGCGCTACCACGCCTGCCCACAACTGCTGGAGGACGTGGTCGACGGCCTGTTCTACGTGGCGACCTCCGATGGCGTGGTGACCGGCGACGAGCTGGCCTACCTGGAGCGGGTCTCCGAGCTGTTCGGCCAGAGCCCCCTGGTGTTCCGCCGCCTGAAGGCGACCCACCTCGGCGCCGAGGCCGGCGATCCGTACGTGATCCTGGGCGTGGCGCACGACGCCTCGGACGAGCAGGTCCGCGCCGCCTGGCGGGCCATGGCCGCCGAGGCCCACCCCGACCGGGCCCGCGCGCGCGGGCTGCCGCCCGAGTTCATCGAGGTCGCCGAGGCCAAGGCCGCGGCGATCAACGCCGCCTTCGACACCGCCATGCGCGAACGCAAGGCGCTGGCGCTGCAGGGGGCGGCATAGTGCTTAAGGTTAAGCCTGCGACCCGCTGTACAGTTGACGGCGGGAACCAGCGGTACGACATATCTGCTATAGGTCCTGCATAGGACCAGTGAGGACGCCATGGTGAAAGAGTTCGCCGCCCGTCACGGATCCGCACTTCGCAGCCTGGCTGTGATCGGCGGACTGCTCGCCACCGTCGCCGCTCTGGTGGTGGGGGCCGTCCTGGCCGTCGCCTTCGCCGCGGCCGTCGCGGTGATCGCGGTCATGGGGTCGGTCCTGCTGTGGTTCACGGGCCTGGCGCTCCGGGCCCGGCGCACGGCCCAGGCCCGCCGCAGCGATGGCGTCATCGAAGCCCGCCACCTGGGCGGCCACCACTGGGTGGCCTACGGCTGGAACGAGCGGGTCTAGCCACTCTGTCTGACAATGCGATGTGACGCCGGGTGAGCCTTGCTGCGCGGCGCCGTGGCCTCTAGCGTGCCGCCTCAAACAAACGTTGGGAGGACGGCATGTCCATCGGGGTGATCGCGACGCTGAAGATTCAGCCGGGCAAGGAAGCCGAGTTCGAGGCCTTCGCCACCGAACTGGCCAAGCAGGTTCGCGCCAACGAGCCCGGCAACCTGGCCTACCAACTCTGCAAGACCGCCGAGACGGGGACCTACAAGTTCCTCGAGGTCTACAAGGACGCCGACGCGCTCGCCCATCATGGCCAGACCGACTACTTCAAGGCCGCCGGGCCGAAGTTCGGCGCCGTGCTCGCCGGCCGGCCCGAGATCGAGCGGCTGGACGGCGTCGACTGAGGGCTGGGAGGCCTCCACAACGCCAGGGTGTGGGGCGCCGCGCAGCACCAAGTCACACTAGAGATTCTCCCCTTTCGGGCGAGTGTTAACCACTTGATTGCATTAAATTCCTTCCAATTCGGGGAATTGGTTTGCAATAGATTAAGGCGCCTGCCACGGATACGGCTGGTCGTGGGATTAACCGGCGGTTCGCGCCGACTATCACTGGGTTGGGAAAATCATGAAGTATCTTGTCACCGCCGCCGCGCTTGCCGGCAGCCTGATGGCCGCGAGCGCCGCCAGCGCCACCGTCATCTATTCCGAAGACTTCAGCGGCTATCAGCCCCTGACGATCGCCCACAATGCGCACGATGCGACGAGCCTGTCAGGCAACACCCTCCACTCCGACTATAACTATCGGGTGCCGAACGGTCAGAACCAAAACGGCCAGCCCGACAGCATGTACGACGAGGGCACCTGGACCATCGGGACCAACCCGAACGCCGTCCATAACCTGTGGATTGATACCCCGCTCAACACCGACCCGTTCCTGATGCTGAATGGCTCCCCGGTGAACTCCGACCCGCCGCAGACTGCCTGGCAAAGCCAGACGATCGCCGTGTCGGCGGGCACCTACAGCTACTCCTATGACCTGCTGAACCTCTGCTGCAAGTCGGGCCCCGGCACGCCCTCGTTCCTGCAGCTGTGGTACTTCGCGAACGGCAGCTCCACGCCGATCAACATCAACACGGTTGTCCAGACCTCGGGCGCGTCGAACGGCTGGGACCACGCCTCCGGTAGCTTCACGGTCGGCAACGGCTTCATCCAACTCGGCCTGTCCGACAACAGCACGATCCGGAGCGGCAACGACTTCGGCGTCGACAACATCCGCCTCGGCGTGGGCTCGGTGCCCGAGCCGGCGACCTGGGGCCTGATGATCATGGGCTTCGGCGGTCTGGGCGCCATGCTGCGCCGCCGTCGCGCCGCGTTCGCCTGAACCTAGTCGTCTAGACGATCAAAGGCCCCCGGCTCGCGCCGGGGGCCTTTTTCGTTGCGCCCCCTTTTTCGTTGCGCGGGGCGAAGCCTCGGGTAGACCTTGGGGCCATGGACCTCGATTTCACCTCCGAAGACTTGGCGTTCCGCGATGAGGTTCGCGCCTTCATCGCCGTCGCCTTCGATGACGACATGCGCGCCCACATGGCGCAGTCGAAGAACGCCCACATCGACAAGGCCGGCCAGATCCGCTGGCTGAAGCGGCTCAACGACAAGGGCTGGGCCGCCCCCGACTGGCCCGCCGAATACGGCGGCACGGGCTGGAGCCACGCGCAGAAGTACATCTTCGACATGGAGATGGCGCTGGCCGGCGCGCCGTCGACCTCCAACATGGGCTTCCGCATGTGCGCCCCGGTGGTGATGGCCTTCGGCACGCCGGAGCAGAAGGCCCAGCACCTGCCCAAGATCCTGACCAGCGACGTCTGGTGGTGCCAGGGCTACTCCGAGCCGGGCTCCGGATCGGACCTCGCTTCCCTGGCGCTGAAGGCCGAGCGCGACGGCGACGACTATGTGCTGAACGGGTCCAAGACGTGGACGACCTACGGCCAGTGGGCCGACTGGATGTTCTGCCTGGTGCGCACCAGCCAGGAGCAGATCCGCCAGATGGGCATCAGCTTCCTGCTGCTGGACATGAAGAGCCCCGGCATCACGATCCAGCCGATCGTCACCCTGGACGGCCCGCCGGAGGGCGACCAGGAGATCAACCAGGTGTTCTTCGACAACGTCCGCGTGCCCATTGCGAACCGGATTGGCGAGGAAGGGCAGGGCTGGACCTACGCCAAGTACCTGCTGCAGTTCGAGCGCGGCAACGCCTACGCGCCAGGGCTCACGCACCAGCTCGCCAAGGTGAAGAAGATCGCCGGTCTGGAGCGCTCCGACGCCGGCCAGCGGATGCTGGACGACCCGGACTTCCGCAAGAAGCTCAGCGAGGTGCAGATCAAGGTGGAGGCGCTCAACGCCACCGAACTGCGGGTCTTCGCCGGTCGCGCATCGGGTGAGGCCATGGGCGCCACGTCCTCGATGCTGAAGCTGGAGGGCAGCCAGGCGCAGCAGGCGATCACCGAGCTCGCGCTCGAGGCGGCCGGCGTCTACGCCCAGCCCTTCGTGCGCGACACCTTCGCCGAGATCGAAGGCCGGACCAACACGCCGCGCGCCGGTCCGGAGTATGCGGCCACCGTGGCGCCGATGTACTTCAACTACCGCAAGACCTCGATCTACGCCGGGTCCAACGAGATCCAGCACAACATCATGGCCAAGATGGTGCTCGGGCTATAGCGGCCCGAGCACCGTCCTTTCAGGCGCTCAGACCTGGGCGGGAGCCGCCGTGCGGCGCCTGGCGCGCATCAGGCCGCCGGCGCCGGCGAAGCCCACGATCATCATCACCCACGACGCGGGCTCGGGGATGCTGCTGGTCAGGGTGACGTTGTCCAGCAGGTTGCCCTGCTGATCGGACGGCCCGCCCTCGGTGAACTGCAGCGATCCGCCGGTGGTGGTGTGGATGTGCACGGTCTGCAGCGCGAAGCCTGCGTTGCTGGCGGGCGAGAACACCTGGGAGAAGGAGCCCAGGCTGACCGTGGTGGTCTGGGCCGCGGCGCCGCGCAGGTTGCCGGCCAGGTCGAAGGTCAGGGTGTAGTCGCCCGGCCCGAAGGTCGCCACCGAGGTCAGCTGGCCGGCGGTGGCGTGGCCGTTTCCTGAACTGCCGTCGAGGTCGACGTAGTTGCCGTTGTCCGGCTGCAGATCGAAGAAGCCCGTGCCGATGATGTCGATCGAGGCCGGGGCCGCGGTCGAGAGAAACGTCGCGTCGCCCGGCGAATTCAGCGCCTGCACGTCGGTGTTGAAGTTGTCGCTGAGCAGGGTCGCCGCGGAGGCGTGGCCGCAGATGACAGCCGCAAGGGCGGCCACCGGCGCGAGGATCGCTATGCGCATGATTGGAGTCCTGATTGAGGGTCGTCCCGAAACCGGAGACCCGTCAGGAGCCGTTTTGTTTCATGCCGCGCGCGGTTTTCTCCCGGCGTGGCCAATTCGCCGCGCCGGCCGAAGCCTCAGAGGCGCGTGGGGATCACCACCGGCAGCTTCTCGTAGCCCTTCACGAAGGACGACAGCACGCGCGTCGGCGGGCCCACGACCTCGATCTTCGGGAAGCGCTTGAGGATCTCTTCCCAGATGATCTTGAGCTGCAGCTCGGCCAGGCGGTTGCCCACGCAGCGGTGGATGCCGAAGCCGAACGATAGGTGCTGGCGCACCCGCTCGCGGTCGATGATGTAGTCGTTGGGCCGGTCGATCACGCTCTCGTCGCGATTGCCCGAGACGTACCACATGGCCACCTTGTCGCCGGCCTTGATGGTCTTGCCGCCCAGCTCGATGTCGCGGGTCGCGCGGCGGCGCATGTAGGCCAGCGGCGTCTGCCAGCGGATGGTCTCGGAGACCATCGAGGGGATCAGCTCGGGGTTCTCGCGCAGCTTCTTGTCCTGGTCGGGGTTCTGGTGGAGCGCCAGGACCGAGCCGGAGATGGTGTTGCGGGTGGTGTCGTTGCCGCCGACGATCAGCAGGATCAGGTTCCCGAGGTACTCCATGCGGTCCATGTCGCGCGTGGACTCGCCGTGGGCGAGCATGGAGATCAGGTCGCCGGCCGGCGGGGCGTTCACCCGCTCGTTCCACAGCCGCATGAAGTAGTCGACGCACTCGAACAGCTCGGCGCGGCGCTCGTTCTCGGCGATCTCCGGATCGGTGGAGGAGAAGATGCCGCTCTCCGGCGAGGCGGTGGCCACGTCCGACCAGCGGGTCAGCTTGCGGCGGTCCTCCCACGGGAAGTCGAACAGGGTCGCCAGCATCTGGGTGGTGAGCTCGATCGAGACCCGGTCGACCCAGTCGAACTCCTCGCCGATCGGCAGGGCGTCGAGGATCACGCCGCAGCGCTCGCGGATCAGCGGCTCCAGCTTGGCGAGGTTCGGGGGCGCCACCACCGGGCTCACCGTCTTGCGTTGCCGGTCGTGCTTCGGCGGGTCCATGGCGATGAACATCGGCAGGGTGAAGTCTTCCGCCGGGTCGGGCAGGACGATGGCCGGTTCCGACGAGAAGGTCGCATGGTCGGTGTCCACGGCCATGATGTCGTCCCAGCGGGTGAGCGACCAGTAGCCGCCCACATCGACCTCTTCCGAGACCGCCCAGTGCACCGGGTCCTCGGCGCGCAGGCGCTCGAAATAGATCTCCCAGGTGCCGTCCTGGAACGGCGCCGGATCGACCGGATTAATGTCCGCCAGAGGCATGGCGTAGATCGCCTCGCGGGCCGCGCGCTTCACATCGATCGAACCGTCGTCCATGGCCTGAGCCTCCTTGGGCGGAATTCTGCGTCCGCTCGGCGGCTCAGTATTCGCGCGGATCGGGTGCTTTGTGAAGCTGAACAAGGCGTCAACTTTGCCGGAAGGGCGCCAAAAACCCCTCGGGAATCGCTCGAATCCATTCAGCGAACAGAGTCTGCGAACGTTTGTCCTTAACGCATTTGTAGAGCTTGCCGCCGCATATCATGGGTTGATCGCGGCCGAGGGCAGGCCGAGTCGCGCCGTGGCGGCCCCGCCGATGGCGCAATCCAGACAAGGTTGGCGGCGCCGGGGGGCGCCGGCCGTGGAGGTAGTTGGGTGGTCGCGCGCAGCCAGGACCGGTCGTATCGGAGCCTCGCCGGCCTCGAACGCACGGCGTCGACCAGCCGCGTGCTCAACCTGGCCGCCGTGGCCAGCCAGAACGTCGGCGACCCGGACTACGAAGCCTCCCCGTTCTTCCGCGCGGCGACCCTGAACGGCGCGGTGATCATCAAGCACCGCCTGCGCACCGACGAGCAGTACATCTTCGAACGCTCCAAGAAGATCTCCACCAAGGTGATCATCCCCTTCGAGCGCACCGATCTGAGCCTGGGCGGACGCTCGCTGTTCGTGGGCCAGCGCGGCTGGACCGAGCTGCTGAACCAGCTGCGCGGCACCCAGGAGGACGAGGCGCGCGACATCGCCCTGCTGGAGGCCCTGGACGAGCTGCCCTCGCTCGACCCGTTCCTGCTGCGCGAGCATCTGCGCCGCCGCGATTTCAAGATCGCCAACTGCTACTTCGCCATCTCGCCCGCCGACCTGGAGCGGATGCAGCGCTTCGTCTCCAGCGAGATCTCCAAGCTGGTGGACCTCGCCTACGGCAACAAGGACGGCAAGGCGAACAGCAACATCTCGAAGCTGGTGAGCCTGCTGCTCTCCGGCCAGGACGACACCCGCCTCGAGCCGCTGCGCCTGACGCTGGGCCTGGAGGGCGAGAACTTCCGCGAGGGCATCTTCAGCTGGAAGGGCTTCCTCTACTACAAGTGGGTGCTCACCAGCCTCTGGCCCGAGCTGCGCGAGGTCATCGCCGAGCTCACCGAGATCAAGGTCGTGGGCCCGCGCGACTACGAGATGATGAACCAGGTCAAGGACGTGGGGAGCCGGGTGAACCAGGCGATCCTGGGCCAGGTGCGCAAGGTCCGCGTCACCCTGCAGGTCTATGACGACGCCTTCGCCGAGCTGACCCAGCAGAGCAATCCGGTGGCGTTCCGCAACTTCCTCCTGAAGTCGCCGGAGATGTTCCTGTCGCTGGGCGAGCGCACCGGCATGGTCAGCCACATCGCCAGCTTCTGGCGCTACCGCTTCCCCAAGGGCCGCGGCCTGCAGATCGAACTGGACGAGCTGTTCGACATTCTGCAGGACTTCCACCAGGGCCTCGCCGCCGATGACGACGTGAAGATGCCGACGTCCGAGAGCACCCTGCTGGATTCCAACGCCGAGCCGATCGGCAAGGCGGTTCAGGGACACTAAGGAGGCCGCCATGGCGGAACTCGAAGGGGGATGCGCCTGCGGGGCGGTCCGCTACCGCCTGGCCTCGGGCCCGATGTTCGTAAACTGCTGCCACTGCCGCGACTGCCAGCAGCAGACCGGCGGGGCCTTCGCCGTCAACGCGATGATCGAGACCGACCGCATCGAGATCCTGCAGGGCGAGATCGCCGTCTACGAGATGCCCACCGACTCCGGCCGGCCGCACGACATCCACCGCTGCCCCAAGTGCGCCACGGCGCTGTGGTCGGACTACGGCCGGCGCGGCTACATGCGGTTCCTGCGCGCCACCACGCTCGACGACCGCGCCGCCCTGTCGCCGGACGCCCACATCTTCACCCGCACCAAGCTGCCGTGGGTGGTGCTGCCGCCGGACGTCCCGGCCTTCGACATCTACTACGAGATGGACAAGCTCTGGTCGCCCGAGGCCCTGGCCCGGCGCAAGGCCGCCTCGCAGGGCGCGCGCTAGTCCACCCTGAGCGCCGAGCGCAGCTTGGCCGCCAGTTCGCGCTCCACGAACGGCTTGCGCACGATGCCGTCGCCGGCGCCGGTCTCCAGGATCTCGGTGTCCGCATAGCCGGTGACGAACAGGATCGGCAGGTCCGGCCGCCGCGCATGCGCCTCGCGCGCCAGCTCCGCGCCGTTCATCCCCGGCATGGCGAAGTCGAGCAGCAGCAGGTCGATCTGCGACTGGTGGTCCAGCAGGTCGAGCGCCGCACCGCCGCTGGCGGCCTGCACCACGCCGTAACCCAGGTCGGCGAGGATGCCGGCGGTGACTTCGCGCACCGCGCTGTCGTCATCCACCAGCAGGACGTTGCGGTTCTTCGGCTGGGCGTCGTCGGCGTCCAGCGCATCGTCGGCGTCGGCCTGCGGCTTGCCGGCCGCGCGGGGCAGGAACACGCGGACAGAGGTGCCGACGCCCGGCTCGCTGTCGATCCGCACGCCGCCGCCTGATTGCTTGGCCAGGCCGAACACCTGTGACAGCCCCAGGCCCGAGCCCTTGCCGACCTCCTTGGTGGTGAAGAACGGCTCGAACACCTTGGCCAGCACCTCCGGCGTCATGCCCGAGCCGTTGTCGCTGACAGACACCATCACATAGTCGCCCGGCGCCGGCTCCTCGGGCCGGACCGGCGCGCCCAGCGTCACGTTGGCGGTCTCGACGCTCAGCGCCCCGCCCACGGCCATGGCGTCGCGCGCGTTGATCGCCAGGTTGAGGATGACCAGTTCGATCTGCGTCGGATCGATCATCGCCGCCCACAGATCCGGCTGCAGCCGCGTCGTGATTTGTACGCTGCCGCCCAGCGTCGAATGCAGCAGGTCGTGCATGCCGCTGACCGTCTCGTTGAGGTCCACCGCCCGCGGCTCCAGCCGCTGGCGACGCGAGAAGGCCAGCATCTGGGCGGTGAGCTGGGCGCCGCGCTCGGCGGCCATGGCTATGGTCTGCAGGCGCCGCGCCGCGACCGGGTCTTCGCCGAGCGTCTTCTGCAGCTGGCGGACGTTGCCCAGCACCACCATCAAGAGGTTGTTGAAGTCGTGGGCCACGCCGGAGGTGAGCTGGCCGACGGCTTCCAGCCGCTGGGCCTGGCGCAGGGCGGACTCGATGCGCTCGCGCTCGGCGATCTGGTCGGCGAGCTGGCGGTTGGCGGCTTCGAGTTCGGCGGTGCGCTCTTCGACCCGGGCCTCCAGCAGGGCGCGGAAGCCCTCCTCGGCGATGCGGATCGCCTCGATCCGGTCGCGCGCCTCGTACTGCCGGCGCCGGCCCCGCAGCGCGGTCTGGATGACGCTGACCAGGGTGGTCGGATGGAACGGCCGCTCCAGGAAGGTGACGTTGCCCAGCGTCATGACGACGCGCCGGGCGCCGGGGTTGCGCTCCACGCCGCCGCCCCGGTGGGCGATCAGCACCACCGGCAGGTCCGACCAGGCCGGCTGTTGCTCGATCCAGCGCGCCAGAGCGGGGTAGGCGGCGTCGTCCAGCGCCTCCTCGGCGATCAGGGCGACGCCGGCGCCCTCGTCCAGGCAGCCCACCATGCAGGCGACGTCGCCGCAGGCTCGGGAGGCGATGCGGGCTTCGCGCAGGATTTGCGCCGCGATGCCTGCGTCGCGACCCAGCGGCGCGACCACGAGCACGCGTTCGGAGTCGGGGCCGCCGTCTCCGGTCATGCGCCCGGGTCTCCCATCAGGCCCGAGCCGGGGCCCACGAAGTTGGGCACCCCGCGCAGGACGCCCTGGAAGCCGTGCAACGGCTCGCCGACGCTGAGGCCGTCGTCGCCGATGCGGTACTCGCGGATGGTCTTCTCGTGCGGGCCGCTGCGCTTCTTGATCACCGAGACCGCGCGGCGCACCTCGCCCTGCGCCTCGAAGTAGCGCAGCAGCAGGACGGTGTCGGCCAGATAGGTGACGTCGACCGGGGCCTTCATCTCGCCGACCAGGCCGTGCTGGGCGACGGTCAGGAAGGTCGAGGCGCCCTGGCGGTTCAGGTACTGCAGCAGCTCGTGGATGTGCAGCAGCAGGAAGTTCTCTTCCGGCATGGCGGCCTGATAGCCGTTCAGGCTGTCGATGATCACCGTGCGGATGTTCTGGCTCTGCACGCATCCTCGGACGCGCGCCGTGAACTCGCCAGGCGAGAGTTCGGCCGCGTCGATCTGCTGGATGACCAGCTTGCCGCTGTCCCGCAGCGCCTCGAGATCGATGCCGAGGGGTTTCATGCGGGCGAACAGCAGCCCCAGTTCCTCGTCGAAGATGAACAGGGCGGCGCGCTCGCCGCGCTTGATCGCGGAGATCGCGAAATAGAGCGCCATCAAGGACTTGCCGGTGCCGGCGGGGCCCAGGATCAGGCAGCTTGAGCCGCGCTCCACGCCGCCGCAAAGGATGTCGTCGAGGCCAGCGACGCCGCTGCCCAGGGGCTCGCGGCTGAACGCGGTCCGATGCTCGGATGAGACCAGGCGCGGATACACCTCCAGGCCGCCGGTGCGGATGGTGAAGTCGTGATAGCCGCCGCGAAACTTGCGGCCGCGGTACTTGATCACCCGCACGCGACGCCGCTCGGCGCCGTATTCCGGAGCCAGCTCCTCCAGCCGGATCACCCCGTGGGCGACGCTGTGGACGGTCTTGTCGAGGCTCTCGGTGGTCAGGTCGTCCAGCATCAGCACGGTGGCGCCGTGCTTGGCGAAATAGTGCTTCAGCGCCAGCACCTGGCGGCGGTAGCGCAGCGAGCTCTGCGCCAGCAGCCGAATCTCCGACAGGCTGTCGATGACCACCCGCAGCGGCTGGGCGGCTTCCACCGCGTCGAGGATCATCCGCGTGGTTTCGCCCAGCTCCAGGTCGGAGGAATAGAGCAGGCTCTGTTGCTGCTGCTCGTCGAGCAGGCTCTCGGGCGGCACCAGTTCGAAAACGGTGACGCCCGCCAGGTCCCAGCCGTGGGTGAGCGCGGTGTGGCGCAGCTCCGCCTCGGTCTCCGAAAGGGTGATGTAGAGGGTGGCCTCGCCGTTCTGCGCGCCCGCGCGCAGGAAGCTCAGCGCCGCGGTGGTCTTGCCGGTCCCGGGGCTGCCTTCCAGCAGGTACAGCCGGTCGCGACCGAAGCCGCCGACCAGAACATCATCGAGGCCCGCGATGCCAGTCGAGGCATCGGTCTGACCATCCTTCGCCATAAGATCGCTCGCTGCCGCGGCGCCCGCCCCGAGGGGACACCTAGTCGCAACTTAAGCGTACGAGGGCGAGAACCGTTCCCGGCGAGAAGCGAGGCTGGCTTTAGGCGACCGAGACCGGGCGGCGGCGCATCCGGAGCGCCGCGCCGACGCCGCCGAAGCCGATGATCATCATCAGCCACACGCCGGGCTCGGGAATGGCGCCAGTGCGTGCGTCGTTGCGGACCTGCTGGGCCAGGCCCAGCGTCCCCACCGAGTGGGCGAGGTAGCCGACGCCGCTCTGCGCCCGATAGAGCTCGTAGGTCGTCGCATTGTCCGAGAACAGATTGTACTCGTTGCCCGAGGCGCCCGAGAAGAACAGGCCGGGGTTGGACAGCTGAGGCGCGCCGGTCGGCCACACCACGTTGTCGTAGATGAACATGCCGTCGGCGCTGTAGTGAGCCAGCGGCTGGCTGGGGTTGGCGATCAGGCCGGTGATCGCGTCGCCGTCCACGTCGCCGCTGATGGAGAGCGCATCGAAGCCGCCCACCGCGTTCAGGGTGTCTGACGCATTCAGCGTCAGGTTGGCGATCAGCGGCGCGCCGTTGCTCGACGTATAGGTCAGGAGCCAGGTGGCGGCGTGCGCCTGGCCCGCCGTGAGGGCTACGGCGGCCGTCAGGCCCGCCAGCATCGTCTTCAGTCGCATCCTAGAACCCCAGCCATGCACCCCCGTCATCGCGGGCTCGTGCTCCAGTTACGGAGGCTAGGCCGGTAAGGTTGCCAAACCGTGCCGCGGCAGGCTGTCGCAGCTAACTAGGCGTTAAAGTTGAGCTTCAACCCCGGGCGCGGCCAGCGGACCTTGAACAGCTTGCCGGTCGACGACGCGGTGATCCAGGCGTCCATCATGTCGGCGCCGCCGAACACGATGTTGGTGCAGATCAGGTCGGGGAACGCGAAATGCTCGGTCGTCCCCGACGGGTCGAAGGCGGTGATCCCGCCGTTGATGATGGTGGCCACGCAGACCTTGCCGCCCGCCTCAACCGCCAGGCTGTCGAGCAGCTGATAGTCCTGCAGGTTGCAAACCACCCGGCCGGGCGCGAAGCCGGGGCCGGGGGCGAGCACGCCGGGCTCGGCCACGTCGAAGGCCCACAGGCGCCCCAGGTTGGTGTCGGCGACGTAGACCGTCTTCTCGTCCGGCGACAGACCGATGCCGTTGGGCGAGATCAGGTGGTCGCGCTGGCGCGAGATCAAGCTGCCGTCGGTCTTGGCGTAGTAGACCCCGCCGAACTTGCGGCCCTCCGGCGTCGAACAGCCGTGGTCGGTGAACCACATGCCGCCGGCCTTGTCGAAGACGATGTCGTTGGGCCCGATCAGCCGGCGGCCGTCGCAGCCGTCATAGATCGTGGTGAGCGTCTTCGTCGCCAGATCGTAGCGCTGGATCATCCCGCCGGTGTGGCTGGCCGGCGTCGGGCCGGGGATGGTCAGGCCCATGTTGTCCAGCCACTCGAACGCGCCGCCGTTGTTGGTGATGTAGATCGCCCCGTCTGGGCCGATGGCCGCGCCGTTGGGTCCGCCGCCGGTGTCGACCACGGTTTCCTTCTTGCCGTCGGGGGTGACGCGGGTCAGCCGCTGGCCCTTGATCTCGGTCAGGACGATCGAGCCGTCGGCCATGGCGATGGGGCCTTCGGGGAATTCCAGGCCTTCGGTGACGAGTTGGATGTCCATGGGGGTCCTTATCAGGCGCGGAAGAAGGGGGTCTGGCCGGGGCTCGGCCAGCGGACCTTGGCGATCTTGCCCAGGCCCGACAGCATGATCCAGCAGTCGCGCATGTCCTTGCCGCCGAAGGCCAGGTTGCAGACGAAGCGGTCGGGGAAGCCCAGGAATTCGGTGTGGCCGGCGCGGTCGGCGATGGTGATCCCGCCGGGGCGGACCAGCGAGCAGACGCAGACCTTGCCGTCGGCCTGCAGCTTCAGGCTGTCGGCGGCGGAGAACTCATGCAGCGGCGCCTGGACGCCGTCCGGATAGGTCCGGGTCGAGAGCTTGCCCGGCCCGTCGATGTCGAGACCCAGCAGGTTCACGCCCATGGAGACGTGCAGCATCTTGCCGTCCGGCGAGACGCCGATCCCGTTCGGCCCGCTCATCCCCGCCCGCGCCACCGTCAGCGGCGCGCCGATCTTGGGCGCGTAATAGATCGCGCCCGTTCCCGGCCGCACGCCCAGCTCGGTGATCCACAGCCCGCCCTGCTTGTCGAAGATCAGGTCGTCGGGGGCGATGAGCGGATGGCCGTCGATGGTGTCGTAGACGGTGGTGACCTTGCGCGTCTTCAGGTCCAGCCGCTGGATCAGGCCGCCGCCGGTGAAGCCTGGCGGCGGGGCGCCCGGCGAGTTGAAGCCGTTGCGCATGCCGAAGGTGAAGCGGCCGCCGTTGTTGGCGATATAGACCGCCCCGTCCGGCCCGACGCAGAGCGAATTGGGGCCGCCCTCGAGCTGGGCGACCATCTCGATCTTGCCGTCGGGAGTCAGGCGGCTGACCTGTTTCGCCTCGATCTGCACGAACAGCAGCGCGCCGTCCTTCATCACCACCGGCCCCTCGGGGAAATGCAGCCCCTCCGCCACGATGGTCCAGGGCAGGGCGGGGGTTTCCACCAGCGGGATCGGCGGCCGTGGCGCGGGGCGCGGCGGCGCGGGCGCGGCGGGCTCCTGGGCCAGGGCCGGTGCGGCGATGGCGGCCAGCGACAGGCCGGCGACGAGTTCGCGGCGGTTCATCCTTGGCGCTCCCCAGCATACCGGCCGTTCGACGGCTCTGTCGTGGCCGGCAGTTAAGCCCAGTGACGCAGCGCCAAGCAAGCGGCGGGCTAGCGGCGCTCCAGCACCCGGATCGTGAAGGCGTGGTCGTCGTCCGGGCCGGCGGGATAGGCCTTGGCGCTCACCTCGGTCCAGCGGCTTTCGTCGATGGGCGACAGCGTCACGTCGCCTTCGATGTCGGCGTCGATGTCGGTGAGGTAGATGCGGCCGGCCTTGGCCAGCGCCAGCTCGAACAGCGAGGCGCCGCCGATCACGCAGACCTCCCGCGCGCCGTCTTCCTCGGCCTGCTCGCGGCCGATGGCCACCGCCTCGATGAACTCCTCGCAGACCACCGCGCCCTTGGGCTCGAAGGAGCCGTCGCGGCTCAGCACGATGTTGGTGCGCCCCACCAGCGGCTTCTTCGGCAGGCTCTCCCAGGTCTTGCGGCCCATGATCACCGGCTTGCCCATGGTCACGGCGCGGAAGTTGGCCAGGTCGGTCTTCAGCCGCCAGGGCAGGCCCCCGTCCTTGCCGATGACGCCGTTGCGGGCCCGGGCGATGGGGCCGGCGGTAAGGGTGATGGAGGGCATGGATGATTCATAGCAGAGGCCGGTGAGCCGGCTCCAGAAGTATGGTTAGTCGCGGGTTAACCGCAGCCCGCCAGACTGCCGCCATGAGCTCTGGAAAGACCGAGGGACTGGCGGTCCAGGCGGAGGGCTGGCGGCGGATCACGCCCAGCCCCAGCGCCGAGGAGCTGAAGGCGTTCTACGCCGGGGAATACTTCCAGGCCTCGCACGGCACCTACGCCCAGGACTATACGCCCACCGAGCGCGCCCACCGCGACCTGCTGGCTCGCCTGCTGCTGGCCGCGATCGGCGAGGGGCGAAGCGGTCGATCCGGCGGCAAGCTGCTGGAGATCGGCTGCGGCGAGGGCTGGTTCCTCAGCGCCGCCGATGCGGCGGGCTACGCCGTCCAGGGCATCGATTTCTCCGACGACGGGCTGACGCGCTTCCACCCGCAGTTCCTCGACCGCGCCCAATTCGGCGACGCCTTCGAAATTCTCGATGGCCTGATCGAGGCCGGCGCCCAGGCCGACGCGGTGGTGATGGAGCATGTGCTGGAGCACGTGGTCGACCCGGAGGCCCTGCTGTCCCGGCTGCCCCGGCTGTTGAGCCCCGGCGGCGTGGTGGCGATCACCGTGCCCAACGACTTCAGCCCGATCCAGCTCGCCGCCCGCGCCGCCGGCGCCATCGACCGCGACTTCTGGCTCGCCCCGCCGCAGCACCTCAACTACTTCAACGCCGCCAACCTGCCGCCGCTGCTGGCGCGCATGGGCTTCGCCGTGAAGGTCGGCTACGCCAGCTTCCCCATCGACTGGTTCCTGATGCACCCGGGCTCCAACTACGTCGCCGACCTGGGCGCGGGGAAGGGCGCCCACCGCGCGCGCCTCGCCATCGACCTGGTGCTGGCCGAACAGGGGATGGACGCTTACCTCGGCCTCGCCAAGGCGCTGTTCGCCTGCAACGCCGGGCGCAGCCTGACGGTCGTGGCGAGCGCCTCCTGATGCAGGTCCGCTACATCGCCAACGCCTGCTTCCTGATCACCTTGTCGACCGGCGAGCGCCTGCTCACCGACCCGTGGTTCGACGGGCCCTGCCAGCAGACCTGGTGGAACTTCCCGCCGGTCCCCGAGGCGTTGAAGGCCGAGGTCTGGGCCAGCAAACCCGACCTGATCTACATCAGCCACCTGCACCACGATCACCTGCACCCGCGCACGCTCGCGCCCTTCGACCGCGCCACGCCGGTGGTGATCGGCAAGCTCAACACGCCCAACCTGCGCAATGCCATCCGCGCGCTGGGCTTCAGTGACATCACCGAGGTCCCCTTCGAGACCCGCACCCCGATCGGCGCCAAGGGGTGCGAGGCGGTGCTGTTCAAGGACTTCCACGGCAACACCAAGGGCGAGGAAACCCAGGTCGACTACGACCTCGACACCTCGCTCTACCTCTACGACGTGGACGGCGCGACGCTGTTCAACGCGGTCGACAACACCATCTTGCCGCCCGACGCCGCGCGGATCGCCGCCGAGTACGGCGCCCCGGACATCGCCATGCTGCCCTACGCCTCGGCCTCGCTCTATCCCATGGGCATGGGCGACTATGACGACGCCGCGAAGCTCGCCGCCACCACGGCGCTCAGGGCTCGCACGCGCGGCAACTTCCGCGAGAACGCCAAGGCGCTGGGCGCCAGGCGGGTGATCCCGGCGGGCGGGGAATATGTGCTGGGCGGCTCGGCCGCCGGCCTCTCGCGCTTCTTGCCGCAGCCGCTCGCCGCCGAGCTGCAGGCCGAGCTGAACGGCGCCGGCCTGCCGGACACGCTCGCCAAGCTCTATCCCGGCGACGTCCTGGACTCCGTGACCCTGGCCGTCACCGAAGATCCCCGCGCCACCCTGCGCGGCTTCACCGACGACCAGCGCGCCGCCTACGCGCTCACCCTGGCCGAGCGCGCCGCTAGCTTCACCCAGACGGTCCTGCCCGACGACCTGAGCTTCGACTGGGTCCGCGCGCTGAAGAAATGCGCCGCCAACTACGCGGTGCGCCGCGACCGCATGGGCCTGGAGCTGGCCGCCGACATCTATCTCGACGCCCGCAAGCCCGATGGCGCACGCACCCTGCTGTTCAAGTTCGCCACCGACAACAACGACGCCAACCTCGTCCCCGAGATCGCCGCGTCAGACCGCGCGCGCCTGGTCTACGAGATGGACGAACGCCTGCTGTTCAACCTGATCACCGCGCTCCTGTCCTGGAACGCCATGGAAGCCAGCGCCCTGATCACCCTGCGCCGCCAGCCCGACGACTACATGCACGACGTCCACCGCTCGATCGTCCACTTCACGCTACTGAGCTGATGGGGCTGAGGCTCAGACCGCGATCGGCGCCGGGATGCTCGGATGGGCGCGGTAGCCCTCCAGCACGAAGTCCTCGTACTCAAAGGCGAACAGGTCATCGCGCGGGGCCAGGGTCATCTTGGCCAGCGGCATGGGCTCGCGGGAGAGCTGCAGCCGCGCCTGGTCAAGGTGGTTCAGATAGAGGTGCGCGTCGCCCAGGGTGTGGACGAACTCGCCGGGCTCCAGCCCCGTCACCTGGGCCATCATCAGGGTCAGCAGGGCGTAGCTGGCGATGTTGAACGGCACGCCGAGGAAGACATCGGCCGAGCGCTGGTAGAGCTGGCAGCTGAGCTTCCCGTCCGCCACGAAGAACTGGAATAGGCAGTGGCAGGGCGGCAGCGCCATGTCCTCAACCTCGGCCGGGTTCCAGGCCGAGACGATGTGGCGGCGGCTGTTGGGGTTGGCCTTCAGGCCCTCGGCCACGGCGGCGATCTGGTCGATCACGCGCCCGTCCGGCGCGGTCCAGGAGCGCCACTGCTTGCCATAGACCGGCCCGAGCTCGCCGGTTTCCGGGTCGGCCCACTCGTTCCAGATGGACACCCCGCGCTCCTGCAGCCAGCGCACATTGGTGTCGCCGCGCAGGAACCACAGCAGCTCCAGGATGATCGACTTGCGGTGCAGCTTCTTGGTGGTCAGGAGCGGGAAGCCCTTGGCCAGGTCGAAGCGCATCTGCCGGCCGAAGACGCCCAGGGTGCCCGTGCCCGTGCGGTCGCCGCGCTCCACCCCATGATCCAGGATGTCCTGGAGCAGGGCGAGGTACTGCTGCTCCGGATGATCCGGGGCGGCCTGGTACAGCGGCTGAATGGCGGCGTGGGCGTTCATCGAACTCGCAGCGTCGCGCGCAAACTGATTCGCGGCCAATAGAAACGAATCACCGCGACGACTCGTCCACAGCTCAAACGTCATCCTCCGGTCAGCTGAAGGCTGATCCGGGGGACCCAAGCTGGGTTGCTGACTTGGCGGCGCCGTTTTGGGTCCCCCGGATCGCGTCTTCGCGCGACCGGAGGATGACGGCAGCTGTGAACTCAGCCGCTGAACCCGCCCTCGTCGAGGAATTCCTGCTCCTCCGGCGTTGTCATCCGCCCGAGCGCCGCGTTGCGGTGGGGGAACCGCCCGAACCTGACGATGATGTCGCGGTGGATGGTCATCCATTTCAGGTTGTCGGCGATGCCCGCTTCGGTGACCAGGGCCAGGCCGTAGTCCTGGTCGGCGATGTCCTCGGAGTGCTCGAAGGGCAGGTAGAAGAAGTTGCGCATCGGCGGTTCGATCTGGCGGTCCAGCCCGGCCTCGATGGCCGCGCGGGCGATGGCGCGGGCCTTGGGGTCGGTGGCGAAAGCGTGCGCCGAACCGCGGTAGAGGTTGCGCGGAAACTGGTCGAGCAGGATCAGCAGGGCCAGCGCCCCGTCCGCCGTCGCCGCCCAGCGGTCGTACTCGCCGCGCGAGGCGCGCATGTGGGTCGGCTCGAACTTGAGCCGTATGGCCTCGTCCAGCGCCGGCAGCTTCTTGAACCACTTTTCCGGGCCGGCATTGCGCCAGAAGCCGATGACGTCGTTGGGGTGCGCGGTCACGGCGGTGTTCGAATCCTCAAGGCGTCTCGGCGCCACCATTTCCGTTCAAGCGCGGTTCAGCCTGGGCTGCAATAGTGGGCGATGAAGGACGAGGGTGCGATTGCGCCCTGCAAGGAACGAGACACATGAAGACCACGCTCACAGCCCTTGCCGCCCTGCTGTTCGCCGGTGCGGCGACCGCGGCGCTGGCGCAGGACCGCGATCACGACCACGGCGGCGGCGACCGCCCGCAGGCCCACGACCACGCCCAGCCCAGC
>JACXTT010004983.1_pt1 | contig 19478 bp, 12 predicted proteins | sample 9270951 | NCBI WGS metagenome assembly JACXTT01 (sample SAMN15532306, study PRJNA645909) | rock metagenome | isolation source: weathered quartz diorite | place: Puerto Rico | collected 2017-06-21 | reverse complement strand
GCGAGGCGATTTCCTGGCATTTGCATGAAATCCTGAAGGCAGAGAATGTGCTGGGCGACAAGCCGGTGCACCGCGTGGAATTCTTTGAAATCACCAAGAGCGCCATCCAGCACGCCATCGAACAGCCGCGCAAGCTTTCCGAGAACCTCATCAACGCACAGCAGGCGCGGCGTGCGCTCGATTATCTGGTGGGGTTCAACCTCTCGCCGCTGCTGTGGAAAAAGGTGCGTCGCGGGCTGTCGGCCGGGCGCGTGCAGAGCCCGGCACTGCGGCTGATCGTCGAGCGCGAGGAGGAGATCGAGAAATTCATCGCGCGCGAATACTGGACCATCGAGTCCGACCTTAATACCAAGGGCAAGGATTTCGTCGCCCGGCTGACCCATTTCAACGGCGAAAAACTCGAGCAATTCACGGTCGACAACGGCGCGCGCGCCGCGGAAATCGACGCGGCCCTGAAGGCCGCGGCCCGGGGCAAGCTGGAGGTGCTGTCGGTCGAGAAGAAGCAGCGCCGGCGCAACCCGGCCCCGCCGTTCACCACCTCCACCTTGCAGCAGGAAGCCTCGCGCAAGCTCGGCTTCTCCGCCCAGCGCACCATGCGCACGGCGCAGCAGCTTTATGAAGGCATGGATCTCGGCCATGGCGAAGTCGTCGGTCTGATCAGCTACATGCGTACCGACGCGGTGAACCTGGCCAACGAGGCGGTGGCGGAAATCCGCGACGTGATCAAGGACCGTTTCGGCGCCGACAACCTGCCGGACGAGCCGATCGTGTACAAGAACAAGTCGAAGAACGCCCAGGAAGCGCACGAAGCCATCCGCCCGACCTCGGCCGCGCGCACGCCGGATTCGATCAAGGGTCACCTGAAACCGGACCAGTTGCGGTTATACGAACTTATCTGGAAGCGCACCCTGGCCTGCCAGATGGTGCCGGCGGTGCTCGACACCGTGACGGTGGATCTCGCTGCGGGCGAAGGCAACGTGTTCCGCGCCAACGGCTCGACCGTGGTCAAGCCCGGTTTCATGGCGGTGTACCAGGAAGACACCGACGACAAGCCGGCGGACGCGCCGGAAGGCGCCGCCGAGGACGAGAAACTGCTGCCGCCGATGGAACAGGGCGAGTCGGTTGAGCTCAAGGCCATCCGTCCCGAGCAGCACTTCACCGAGCCGCCGCCGCGCTACTCGGAAGCAAGTCTCGTGAAGGCGCTCGAAGCCTACGGCATCGGTCGTCCGTCAACTTATGCCAGCATCATCTCGACGCTCGAAAGCCGCGAATACGTGACGCTCGACAACCGCCGCTTCAAACCGACCGACGTCGGGCGCGTGGTCAACAAATTCCTCTCGGAACATTTTTTCCATTACGTGGATTACGACTTCACCGCGCGCATGGAAGACGATCTCGACGCGATTTCGCGCGGCGAGAAGGAATGGAAGCCGGTGCTGCAGGATTTCTGGGTGGACTTCAAGAATCAGGTGAAGGAGAAGGAATCGGTGGACCGTCCCGGCGTCGAGATGATGGAAGAGGCCTGCCCCAAGTGCGGCAAGAAACTGGCCAAGCGTCTCGGGCGCAACGGCTACTTCATCGGTTGCACCGGCTATCCCGACTGCAACTACACGCGCAACGTGGACGACGCCGTCGGCGCCTCGAACGAGCCCGAGATCGTGCCCGACCGCAAATGCCCCAAGTGCGACTCGAACCTCGTGATCAAGCGCGGGCGCTACGGACGCTTCATCGGCTGCAGCAACTATCCCAACTGCAAGCACATGGAGCCGCTGGAAAAGCCCGCCGACACCGGCGTGGAATGCCCGGAATGCAAGCAGGCGACCATGCTCAAACGCAAATCGCGTTACGGCAAGGTGTTCTATTCCTGCGCGCGTTATCCCGACTGCAAGTACGCGGTGTGGAATCCCCCGGTCAAGGAGCCCTGCCCGCAGTGCGGCTGGCCGATCCTGACCATCAAGACCACCAAGCGTCGCGGTACCGAAAAGGTGTGTCCGGTCAAGGAATGCGGCTTCGCCGAACCGTACGAAGGCGAAGTGCCGTTTGCCGAACCTCCGAAGGTTGCAGCGGTTTAATCAGGCGGTGAGGAACATTTTTACCGCCGCGATGACCAGCACGACGCCGAGCAGCTGACGCAATCGAACCGGCGCCAGCCGTCGCACCGCCAGTTCCGATCCCACGATCGCGCCTCCCAGTGCCGCCAGCAACATCCAGGGCAGGCCGTGGGGCAGGGTTACGCCGGTCGTGACGAGACCCGCCATCCCGGCGATCGAGTTGACCAGGATAAAGGCTGCCGAGATGGCCGCCGTGGTGCGCATGTTGGCCCAGCACAGGAACAGCAGCAGCGGGCTCAGGAAGATCCCGCCACCGACGCCGGTCAGACCGGAGACAAACCCGAGACCGGCTCCCACCGGCAGCGCTATGCCCAGGTGCGGCGCTTCGCGCGTGGGCGGTTCGTGACTGGTCAGGAGCAGCCGCCAGGCAGCCACCAGCAGCGCGACCGCGACGAGATACTGGTACGAGCGCTCATGCAGAGGCATGGCGCCGCCGATGAATGCGAGCGGAATCGAGCCCAGCGCGAACGGCCAGAACAGCCGGGCATCAAAAAAACCGGCGCGCCACAAACGCACGAACACCAGTCCCGAAACCGCGATGTTCATGACCAGCGCCGAGGGTTTCATGAGCGCGGCGGAAACGCCGAACAGCGCCATCGCCGCCAGATAGCCGGAGGCGCCGCCGTGACCGACCGACGAGTACAACGCAGCCGCCGCGGCAATCGCCGCGAGCAGCCACAGGAACAAAGTCGGATCGAGCGATTCCAAGTATCAGTTCTGTGGCGGGATGAGGCGGGAAGTGCTAGAAATCATGCCATGTCCGGATCGAAATATCTTATCCTGAAATCCTGCGCGAAAAAAACCGCCGGCGTCATGTTGTTGGCCGCGTTGAGCGGTCTGCTGTCGTCCTGCCTCAGCACCCCTTCACGCGCCCCGGGCATTGGCGCGCCGGTGCCTTGGTCGGCGCTGCCGGGCTGGCGGGAGGACCGGCTCGCGCAGACATGGCCGGCGCTGCTCAACAGTTGCCGGAAAATGCCGGCGCGCGATGTGCGCTGGCAGGCGCTTTGCGCCGATGCCGCGCTATTTCCCGATCCGGACGACGAAACCGCGCGCGCGTTTTTCGAAACGCGTTTCGTCGCGCATGAAGTGGCCGCCGGCAACGGCGATGTCGAGGGTTTGATCACCGGCTACTACGAACCCTTGCTGCACGGCAGCCTGGTGAAAACCGGGCGCTTCCGTTACCCGCTGTACGGCCGCCCGGACGATCTCGTCACCGTGGAGCTGGGCGAACTCTATCCCGAACTCAAGGGCAAGCGCCTGCGCGGCCGGCTCACCGGTCAGCGTGTCGTGCCTTACTACAGTCGCGCCGAGATCGGCAAAGGAAAGCACCCTTCGCAGGACAACGTGATCGCCTGGGTGGACGATCCGGTGGCGTTGTTCTTTCTCGAGATCCAGGGTTCGGGACGCGTGCAGTTGCCGGACGGCCGGCGGCTGCATGTCGGTTATGCCGACCAGAACGGCTATCCCTACGTCGCGATCGGGCGCACGCTGGTCGAGTCCGGCGTCCTGAAGCTGGAGGAAGCGACGATGCCGGCGATCCGCGCCTGGCTCAATGCCAACCCGGACAAGGCGCAGGCGGTCCTGGACAGCAATCCCAGTTATGTTTTTTTCACCCTGCGCGAGCCGGACGCCACGGGCCCGGTGGGCGCGCTCAACGTGCCGCTGGTGCCGCAGCGGTCGATCGCGGTGGATCCGAATTACATCCCGCTGGGCAGCCCGGTCTGGCTGGATACCACGCTCCCGGACAGCGAGCCCAGGTCTTACCGGCGACTCGAGTTCGCGCAGGATACCGGCGGCGCGATCCGCGGCCCGGCGCGCGCCGACCTTTTCCTGGGTTTCGGCGAACCGGCCGAACGCCTGGCCGGCGCCCTGCGCAGCCGCGGCCGACTGTATGTGCTGTTGCCCGCGCCGCGACAACTGGTGAACTAGCTAGGGAGAGGGAGCGCGCGCTGTCGCTTCGCAGGCTGCAGCGTGTGTGACCGGATAAAGCGTCAACTCGCCTTCGACCAGCATCGTCTCCGCCATCAGTTGCCCCACGGCGAGGACATTTTCCCGGCGCGGCGGCGCGTGGAAATCTTCCGGCGCGGCGCGAAGCCACAGGCCGTGCACGAGGCCGGCGCCTGCCTTCCGGCGAAACGGAAGCACGCTGAGCATGGATGACATCCATCCGTGGTTCGTTTGCATCACGGAGTCATTCGCGTCGACGAGGCCGACGACATAAGCCCAGGCCTCCGGCGCCGATTGCATCGGCCGCGTGTAGTAATACGGTGCGTTCTTGGATACGGGACGGCCGTCGATCGCCGCGTGGGCAATGGCAATGAGCCGCAGCGGCGCCAGGTGTACGTAACCGGCGAACATCGCGCCCCGCGAATGCTGTTTCGTGAGTTCTTCGCGAAGTTGTACCAGCGAGGTCGGCGACGCGATCCGCCAGTGTTGTTCGTCCCCGATTCCGGGCGGAACGAACACGAAACCGTTCGACTGGAAATACCGGTTGCTGACCGTGGCGTAATAATTCGGCGAGCCACCGTGGGTGTTGCGTAACCAGACGTTCCCGTCCACCGCCAGCGCGTCGCCCAGTCCTTCCCATCCGCCGACCGCGGCCGAGCCCAGTCCGAAGCGCATCTTCTGTGCGTCGAAATAGATTTCCTTCACCGCCGCCGGCACCTGCGCCTGCGCACGCGCCGACAGGTCGCCGATCACACAGGGATTCGCCGGGCGCCGCCACGACGGTCCGAAAATCACGGCGGCGAGCGCGATCAGGCCGAGCAGAATGCCGGATTTTTTCATCGTGATTGGCAATCTCAGGAGACGGCGGCGGGATGGGAGGCGCGGCCGCACATTTGCAGGACTTCCTCGCCGATCAGCCGGCGCCGCCAGCCGCGCGAGAGCGACCCGGACGGGTCACCGGCGATCAGCTTCAGCAGTTCGCGGCGCGGCGCCAGCAGGGTTGCGCTGAGCTTCATCTGTTCGGCGACCGCGCGCACGCGCGCCTGCAGCTGCTCGTACAGGGCCTGTTGCTGGCGGTCGAGACGCTGCGGTTCCACCCACAGGCGCTCGGGCGCGGCGGCCTGTCCGCGTCGCACCGCCTCGATGATTTCATCGCCCCATTTGCGGGACGGCGCTCCGCCCATGCCGGCAATGGCGCCGAGCGTCTCCACGGTCTGCGGCGCGGCCAGGGCGGTTTCGACCAGTGCTGCATCGGATGCCACCCAGCCGCGCGGCAGGTTGTGCCGCTGCGCGGTGATTTCGCGCCACGCAGCGAGTTCGCGCAAAACCGTCTGTCCCGCCGGTGGCAGGTGATGACCCTGCTTCAGGCGACGAAACGCCTCGCGCGGGTCGTTGCGATACAGCGCGGGATCGGTAAGCGCAGCGCATTCCTCGGCGAGCCACTCCATCCGTCCGAGCGATTCGAGTTTCCGTGCCAGGAACGTGTATACGTCGCGCAGATAGCGCACGTCGTCCTCGGCGTAGTGCAATTGTTCCGCGGGCAGCGGCCGCGTTTCCCAGTCGGCGCGCGTGTGCAGCTTGGGGAGCTTGTGCCCGGTGACGGATTCCACCAGCGAACCGTAACCGATCTGGTCGTCATAGCCGCACAGCGAGGCGGCGATCTGGGTGTCGAAAACCGGCCGCGGCGGCGCGCCGCGAATGTCGGCGAACACCTCGAGATCCTGGCGCGCGGAGTGGATGACCTTGATCACGTCCGGCGAATAAATCACGTCAAGCAGCGGTTCGATCGTCGGCAGTGCCAGGGTGTCGACACAGGCGATCGTGTCCGGCGTGGCGACCTGCACCAGGCACAGGCGCGCGTAGTACGTGCGCGTGCGCATGAATTCCGTGTCCAGCGCTATCCACGGCTGACCGCGCAACGGTTGGCACAGCCGCGTGAGCGCGCCCGGGTCCTGAATCGGTGGTTCAGCCATAAGCCCTGCTTCGCCTCGCTACGTTCGTCCTGTCACTATCATAATGCAGTGTATGCATTTCCCGAGTGATCCCCAACTGCGGGCAACGCGCGGCTTTTGGTTTATGATTAGCTCCATGGATCAGCGCGGAAACCGGGCGTACGGCAGGAAGGCAGCGTGGTACGCCGGCGCGCTGTTGCTGTTTGGACTGGCCGGCTGTGAATCGCTCTGGAATGCTCCCGAAGGCCGTGCGCTGGACTTCATTGAAACGCTGGTGACGGCGCCGGCCGATACGCAAAAACTGCGCGATATTGCCCAGCTGGCTCCCGAGCGGAATCCCGAGGAGCTGCTCGACGGATTGTCCATCCGCGTGGCGCTGGATTTTCTGCGCGCCAAGCAGGCCCAGGGGGTGACATTGAAATTCGCCCAAACCGAGGCAAAGCGCGTCACCGACACGCGGCGCGTCGTGACGATCCAGGCCAGCTATCTGCAACCGGGCGCGCCCCTCAACAATGATGTACGCCTCCAGGTTCAGGTCGACAAAGACGACCAGGGCCGCTGGTGCATCACCCGCGTGACGGGCGACAACTGACGGTCGATTTTTCAAAACCATGCCGTTGAAAACCATTTTAGGTATTTGTCTGTTGCGCGCGAACCCGCAGGACCTGCCGACTTCCCGCGTCACGATGCTTTCCGCGCTCATCGCCTACGCGCTGGCAGACGTCATCAGCGTGCTCGATATGCTGTCTGTCGACAGCGCACTGCTGGCGGCGGCCGTGGACACACTGCTGCTCGTGGGGACCGTGCATCTGGCGCTGCGATGGCGCCAGGTGGAAAATCGTCTGCCGCAGACGCTCACAGCGCTGGCAGGCTGCGGCGCCCTGATTTCGCTGCTGGCCTGGGCGACCGCCGGACTGGTCGGGGAGCGGTTGCCGGCGGAATGGGTCTGGGCGCCGTTTCTCGTGTGGTATATCTTGGTCTTCGGTCACGTGCTGCGGCACGCTCTCTCGATTGCCTTGTCAGCGGGTGTGGCCGTGAGCTTTTTGTACCTGATCCTGTCTCTGGGCGTGACCGGCTTATTCGTGAGTCCTGCACCGGTGGCGAATTGATAATGGCAGGACGAACGTAGCGAAGCGGAGTAGATCTTCATTTATGCGCATTCATATTCTCGGTATCGGCGGAACCTTCATGGGCGGCCTGGCGCTGCTCGCACGCGACCTGGGTCACGAGGTGTCCGGTTCGGACGCCGGCGTTTATCCGCCCATGAGCACGCAGCTCGAGGCCCAGGGCATCCGGCTGCTGGAAGGTTACGATCCGGCGCATCTCGACAGTGCCAGGCCCGATCTGGTGATCGTTGGCAACGCGTTGTCACGCGGGAATCCCATGGTGGAGGCGGTGCTGGATCGCGGCCTGCGTTATACCTCCGGTGCGCAGTGGCTCGCCGAGAACGTGTTGCAGGGACGCTGGACACTCGCCGTGGCCGGGACGCACGGCAAAACCACGACTGCGAGCATGCTGGCCTGGATACTGGAGCACGCGAGGCTAAAGCCCGGTTTCCTGATCGGCGGCGTGCCGGAGAACTTCGGCGTTTCGGCGCTTCTCGGCAGCGAGCCGTTCTTCGTCATCGAAGCGGACGAATACGACACGGCGTTTTTCGACAAACGTTCGAAGTTCGTCCACTACCGTCCGCGCACCGTGATCCTGAACAATCTTGAATACGATCACGCCGATATCTTTCCCGATCTGGCTGCGATCGCGCGCCAGTTTCATCATTTCGTGCGTACCGTGCCGGCCTCGGGACTGCTGGTGGTGAACGGTCGGGACGAAAACCTGTCAGAAGTGCTGTCCATGGGCTGCTGGACAAAGGTGGAGTATTTCGATACGGCGGACGGCTGGCTGGCCGTACCGCGCAACAACGAGGCGAGCCGTTTCCAGGTGCGATTCAACGGACAGGATCAGGGCGAAGTAACGTGGGAATTGCTCGGACAGCACAACATGAACAATGCCCTGGCTGCCATCGCTGCAGCGCGCCACGCCGGGGTGCCGGTGAAAACAGCGCTGGCGGCGCTGGGCAAATTCCGCAACGTCAAGCGCCGGCTCGAAACGCGCGGTGCGGTGCGCGACATCACCGTGTACGACGACTTCGCGCATCACCCGACGGCGATCGCCGCGACGCTGCAGGCGCTGCGCGCGCGGGTAGGCAATCAACGGATTCTGGCGGTGCTGGAAATGCGCTCCAACACCATGCGCATGGGCGTGCACCGCGATACCCTGGCCGCCTCGCTCGCGCAGGCGGACAAGATTTTGATGCTCAAGCCCGGCGATCTGAACTGGAACCTGGAACGGGTGACGGGCGCGCTTGGCGGCCGCGGACAGGCTTATGCGAGCGTGGACGAGATCATCGCGGCGCTGGCCCGGGAGGCGAAGCCGCAGGATCACGTGCTGATCATGAGCAACGGCGGCTTTGGCAACATCCATGCACGCCTGCTCGAACGCTTGCGTGCCTGACCGGCGCCGATTTTTACGCAACAAAGAAAACAGAACCTGACGGAGAAACACAATGCGACGACTGATTGGCGGATGGTTGATGATGTTGATGCTGTTTCCGGTCCTGGCCCGGGCCGAGTTCACCGAAGGCCGGCAGTACATGGAAGTGCCGTTTCCGACTGCGGTCGAAACCGGCGACAAGATCGAGGTGCGCGAGATTTTCTGGTACGGCTGTCCGCATTGCTACGTGCTGGAACCGGGCCTGGTGCAGTGGCTGAAGAAGCTTCCCGGCAATGCCCGGTTCGTGCGCACGCCCGCCACCGCGGCACCGCACTGGCAGATCCATGCCCAGACCTATTACACCTTCGAGGCGCTCGGCGCCCTGGAAAAGCTGCACGGGGTCTTTTTCAAGACGGTGCAGGACCAGCAAGGCAAGCCCAATGACGAACAGGGCATCGCCGACTTCGCCGCGAGCCATGGCATCGACCGCAAGAAATTCACCGACGCCTTCAATTCCTTCGGCGTGCGCCTCAAGCTCGAGAAGGCCAAACAGATCAACCAGGACCTCAACATCAATTCCGTTCCCACCCTGGTGGTGGATGGAAGATATCTGACCACTGCCGCCATGGCCGGCGGTGAAGAAAAGATGTTCAAGTTGCTGGATCAGCTGATCGTCAAGGCCGCCCGGGAACGCAAAACCAAGGCCGCCAAGCACTGATTTTCCGGGTCATGCCGAGGCCGGCCCCGGGGATTCCATCCCACGTTCTCCGGGGGTATTGGTCGATTCCGGCGCCTCCGTGGCCACGGCCGGGCGGCCAGACCTGCTAATATAGATTTGAGCTCGCGGCACATCCGGTTGCCCCGCCACTTCGCTCGGTCATGGACAGAAAGCGAACAAACCCGACCTCCGATGAAAACAGCCTGAACGCTCTGTGGCGTTCATCGCCGCTCGCGGCCGGCAACGCCGCGTACCTCGAGGATCTCTACGAACAGTATCTGCGCGACCCTGGTTCCGTTTCCGCGGCGTGGCGCCAGTATTTCGAAACCCTGCCGCGCGTGAACGGTCAGGCCCGCGACATTCCGCACGCCGAGATCCGCGACGAGTTCCGGCGTCTCGCGCACCAGACGCGGCCCGCGGTGACGACGGTCCCGGATCGCGCCGCACCGTCGGTCGAGTCGGCGCAACAGCAGGTCAAGGTACTCCAGCTCATCAATGCCTACCGTTTTCGCGCACATCAGATCGCCCGGCTCGATCCGCTCGGACTGCGCGAAGCGCCGGACATCCCTGAACTCGATCTGCGCCACTACGGTCTGAGCGAGTCCGATCTCGACACCGTGTTCGAAACCGGCTCGCTGGTGGGGCCGCGTCAGGCGAGCTTGCGCGAAATCCTCGCCCGGTTGCGCGCCACCTATACCGGCAGCATCGGCGCCGAATACATGCACATCACCGACACCGCCGAGAAACGCTGGCTGCAGAGCAGCTTCGAGAGTGTGCACGGCGTGCCCGACTACCCGCCCGAGGTGCGGCGCAACCTGCTCGGACGGCTGACCGCGGCCGAAGGGCTGGAACATTATCTGCATACCAAGTACGTGGGGCAGAAACGTTTTTCGCTGGAAGGCGCCGAGAGTCTGATCCCGATGCTGGACGAATTGGTCCAGCGCGCCGGCGATCTGGGCACGAAGGAAATCATCATCGGCATGGCGCACCGCGGACGCCTGAACGTGCTCGTCAATATCCTGGGCAAGAGCCCGGCGGACCTGTTCCGCGAGTTCGAGGGCAAGGCCCAGTACAGCGGCACCGGCGACGTGAAATACCACCAGGGTTTCTCCTCGGACGTGGGCACCGCCGGTGGCCCGGTGCACGTGGCGCTCGCGTTCAATCCGTCGCATCTCGAAATCGTCGGGCCGGTGGTGCAGGGTTCGGTGCGCGCGCGCCAGGAACGGCGTCGCGACCGGCTCGGCAATCGGGTGCTGCCGGTGGTGATTCACGGCGACGCCGCGTTCGCCGGCCAGGGCGTGGTGATGGAAACCTTCAACATGTCGCAGTCGCGCGGCTACTCGACCAAGGGCACGGTGCACATCGTGCTCAACAACCAGATCGGCTTCACCACCAGTCACCAGCAGGACGCGCGCTCCACGCTGTATTGCAGCGACATCGCCAAGGTCGTCGGCGCGCCGATCTTTCACGTCAACGGCGACGACCCCGAGGCGGTGCTGTTCGTGACCCAGATTGCGTTCGACTATCGCATGACATTCCACAAGGACGTGGTGATCGATCTGTACTGCTACCGCCGCCACGGCCACTCCGAAGCCGACGAGCCGACGGTGACGCAGCCGCTCATGTACCGGCGCATCCGCGATCTGCCGACCACGCGCGCGCTTTATGCGCAGCGGCTGGCGCAGGCGCAGCTGGCCGACACCGCCGCAGCCCTGGGACGGGAATATCAGCAGCAGCTGGAATCCGGCGCCTGCGTCGCGCCACGGATCCTGCCTCGGGAACAGGCCGGATACGCCTACGGCACCGACTGGAGTCCCTACGTCGAAGGCCGCTGCGAGCCAAACACCGACACGCGCGTGACCCTCGACACGGTCCGCGGGCTTACCGAGCGGATGCTGCACGTGCCGGAAGGACTCGAACTGCACCCGCAGGTGGTCAAGATCTACGAGGCGCGGCGCAAGATGGCGGCCGGCGCCATGCCGCTCGACTGGGGCTTCGCCGAGAACATCGCCTATGCCTCGCTGCTCAAGGATGGTTACGGCGTGCGCGTTTCGGGACAGGATTCGGGGCGCGGCACTTTCTTTCACCGCCATGCGGTGGTGGTCAACCAGAAGGACGGCGCGGGCTATCTGCCGCTGCGCAACCTTTACGAAAACCAGCCGAACTTCATCGTCATCAACTCGCCGCTGTCGGAAGAAGCCGTGCTCGCCTTCGAATACGGCTACGCCACGGCCGACCCCCGGACGCTCACCATCTGGGAGGCCCAGTTCGGCGATTTCGCCAACAACGCGCAGGTGGTGATCGACCAGTTCATCTCCTCGGGCGAGCAGAAATGGAACCGGTTGTGCGGGCTCACGCTGTTCCTGCCGCACGGCTACGAAGGTCAGGGTCCGGAACATTCCTCGGCGCGGCTCGAGCGCTATCTCCAGCTCTGCGCGCAACAGAACATGTTCGTGTGCGTGCCGACGACGCCAGCGCAGCTGTTCCATCTGTTGCGCCGCCAGATGCTGTGGCCGTGTCGCAAGCCGCTGGTGGTCATGATGCCGAAGAGCCTGCTGCGTCACCGGCTGTCGGTGAGCAGTCTTGAGGACCTGACGCTCGGCCGCTTCCGGCCGGTGTTGTTCGAGACCGAGAAACTCGACGATACCGCGGTGAAGGACGTCGTGCTGTGCAGCGGCAAGGTCTATTATGATCTCGTCGAGCGGCGCCAGAAGCTCGGGCGGCGTGACGTCGCGATCCTGCGCCTGGAGCAGCTGTATCCGTTTCCGGAAGAGGAGTTGCGACAGGAGCTCAAGCGTTATCCCGCCGCGCGCCGTTTCATCTGGTGCCAGGAAGAGACGCGCAACAAGGGCGCCTGGTACCAGACCCAGCACCGTCTGCGGCGCACGATCCCGCCGGGCGCGACGCTCGAGTACACCGGTCGCCCGACCTCGGCCGCGCCGGCGGTGGGCAGCTACCCGCTGCACATCAGCCAGTTGCACGACCTGCTCGACCAGGCATTGGGAGCGGTACCGGGCGATTCAGGCAAGGAGAACCATGAGCACTGACGTCACGGTCCCGGTTTTTCCGGAATCGGTCACGGAAGGAACCCTGCTCACCTGGCACAAGCAGCCCGGCGAGCCGGTCACGCGCGGCGAATTGCTGGCCGAGATCGAGACCGACAAGGTGGTGTTCGAGATTCCGGCCCCCGTGGACGGGGTGCTCACGGAAATCACCATGCCGGTCGGTACCGTGGTGAAATCCGGCCAGGTCGTCGGACGCCTGGATCAATCCGCCAAGGTGGCGCCGAAGCCGGCCCCGGCTGCTTCTGAAACAGCTCCCCCATCCGCCATCGTCATGCCGGCGGCCAAACGCATGATGGAACAACACGGACTCGATGCGCGCAAGATCGCGGGCAGCGGCCGCGGCGGGCGCGTGCTCAAGGAAGACGTGCAGCAGCAGCTCGACATCAGCGAAACCGTTCCGGCGCCGGCCGCAGTCCAGCCGAAACCGCTTCCAACCGCGCCCACGGTTTCCGGCGAGCGCCCCGAGAAGCGCGCCGAACCGGAAGGCCTGCGCGCTGCGCGCGTTCGTCCTGACACAGGAGCAAGCGCATCTGCGGACCTGAGGACGGAGAAGCGCGTGCCGATGACACGGCTACGCGCGCGCGTCGCCGAGCGCCTGGTCGAGGCGCAGCATACCGCGGCGATCCTGACCACGTTCAACGAAGTGAACATGCAGCCGGTGATGGAGCTGCGCACGCGGCACCGCGAGCGCTTCGAAAAAGAACACGGCGTGCGCCTCGGCTTCATGTCGTTTTTCGTCAAGGCCGCCATCGAGGCGCTGCGACATTTCCCCGAGGTCAACGCCTCGATTGACGGCAGCGACATCGTGTATCACGGTTTCTACGACATCGGCATCGCGGTCGGCACGCCGCGCGGGCTGGTGGTGCCGGTGCTGCGCGACGCCGACCGGCTGTCCATGGCCGAGATCGAAGCCGGCATCAAGGATTTCGGCGAGCGCGCCCAGAACGGCCGGCTCACGCTCGAGGAGATCACCGGCGGCACCTTCACCATCACCAACGGCGGCGTGTTCGGCTCGCTGCTGTCCACGCCGATCCTGAATCCGCCGCAGGCGGCAATCCTCGGCATGCACAAGATCCAGGAGCGGCCGGTGGCGGAAAAGGGGCAGGTCGTGATCCGGCCGGTCATGTATCTCGCGCTGTCCTACGACCATCGCCTGATCGACGGACGCGAGGCGGTGCAGTTCCTGGTGATGATCAAGGAACTGCTCGAAGACCCGGCGCGGCTGCTGCTGGAGGTGTGACCATGACCGACCGTTTCGACGTGGTGGTGATCGGCGCCGGACCGGCGGGTTACACCGCGGCGATCCGCGCGGCGCAGCTCGGCCTGAACGTCGCCTGCGTCGACGACTGGCGCGACGCGCAGGGTGGTCCGGCGCTCGGCGGTACTTGCCTTAACGCCGGCTGCATTCCCTCCAAGGCGCTGCTCGAGACCTCCGAGCTGTATGCGCAGGTGCGCGATCACGGCCCCGCGCACGGTCTCCAGTTCAAGGGGCTGAGTCTCGATCTGGCGGCGATGATGGCGCACAAGGACACGGTGGTATCGGATCTCACCCGCGGCATCGCCACGCTGTTCAAGGCCAACGGCGTGACCTGGATTCCCGGGCGCGGCAAGCTGCTGCCGAAGAACGTCGTGGAAATTTCGGGAAAGTCCGCGCAAAAACTCGAAGCCGGGCACGTGATCCTGGCGAGCGGATCGACACCGGTGAATCTCAAGAGCGCCCCGTTCGACGGACAGCGGACCGTGGATTCGCAGGGCGCGCTGGCTTTTACGGAAGTGCCGCGGCGTGTCGGCATCATCGGCGCCGGCGTCGTCGGCCTCGAACTCGGCAGCGTATGGCGGCGCCTGGGCAGCGAGGTGGTGCTGCTCGAGGCACAGGAAAATTTTTTGTCCATGGCCGACGAGCAGGTGGCGCGCGAGGCGCTCAAACAGTTCACCGCCCAGGGACTCGACATCCGTCTCGGCGCGCGCGTGCTCGACACCCGGCAGGAAAAGAACGCGGTCACGGTTCGCTACCAGAAGGAAAATACCGGACACGAGGAAAGCGTGGATCGCCTGATCGTGGCGGTCGGGCGCCGGCCCAACACCGACGGCCTGTTCGCGCGCGAAACCGGGCTGCTGCTCGACGAATGGGGTTTCGTGCACGTGGACGAACACTGCCGCACGAATCTGCCCAACGTACATGCCGTGGGCGACGTGGTGCGCGGACCGATGCTGGCGCACAAGGGCATGGAGGAAGGCGTCATGGTGGCCGAGCGCATCGCCGGCCACGCCAGCGCGATGAATTACGACCTGGTGCCTTCGGTCATATACACCCAGCCTGAAATCGCCTGGATCGGCAAGACCGAGCAGGCGCTGAAAAGCGCAGGGGAATCGTACCGCGCGGGAGTTTTTCCATTCGCTGCCAACGGTCGCGCCAAGGCCATGGGCGCGGCGTCCGGTTTCGTCAAGATTCTCGCCGATGCGCGCACCGACCGCGTGCGTGGCGTGCACATGGTCGGACCCGCGTGCTCCGAGCTGATCGCCGCCGCAGGACTGGCGATGTCGTTCGGCGCCTCGAGCGAGGACATCATGCTCACCATGTTCGCTCACCCGACGCTGTCCGAGGCCCTGCACGAATCGGCGCTGGCCGTGGCCGGGCGCGCGATTCATATGGCGCAGCCGAAGCGGACCAAGGCCTGAATCACGTCGGCCAGGCTGACTCAGGTCTGAAGACCTAACGCCGTCGTTTCGATTTCGTGACCCGACGTTTCAGGAGCCGGGCCCGCTTTTTGCCGGTTTCACGCGCTGCCTTGCGGTGACCGCACTTTTCCTCCCGGATGCCCCGCCATTCACGCAGCAGTCTGGTGAAGTCATTCACGGGCAGCGGTTTGCTGCAGAAATATCCCTGGCTGATGCTGCATCCCTGCTCGCGCAGGAACCCGAGTTGTTCGTGGGTTTCGACGCCCTCGGCGATGACTTTGATTCCGAGCGTGTGGGCCATGACGATGATGGCGCGCACGATACCCGCGCCGTAGCGGTCGTGCGTGATGTCCTTGATGAAGCTGCGATCGATCTTGAGGAAATCGATCGGGAAGCGCTTGAGATAGCTGAGCGATGAATAGCCGGTCCCGAAATCGTCGAGCGAGAACATCACGCCCATGGCCTTGAGTTCCTTCAGGATCGTTTCCGCCGCCTCCATGTCCTGCATCAGCAGGCTTTCAGTCAACTCGAGGTCGAGGTACCGCGGATCGAGACCGGTCTCCCGGATAATCCGTTTGACGACCTCTGCGAAATTCTTCTGCTGCAATTGCTTGCTCGACAGATTCACCGCCGCGTGCAGCGCCGGGAAACCGGTCGCGTGCCATGCCTTGATCTGGGCACAGGCGGTGCGCAACACCCATTCGCCGATGGGCACGATCAGGCCGGTTTCCTCCGCAAGCGGTATGAATTCCATCGGCGGAACCAGTCCGTATTGAGGATGCTGCCAGCGCAGCAGCGCTTCCATTCCCACGATGTCACCGGTTTGTATGTCCACCAGCGGCTGGTAGTACAGCACGAACTCCTCCCGTTCCAGCGCACGGCGCATGCCGGTTTCCAGCTCCAGCTGGCGCGCGGCACGGGCGTTGAGTTCCGCGGTGTAGAACTGGAAGTTGTTTCGTCCCAGCGACTTGGCGTGGTACATGGCGGTGTCGGCGTTTTTCAGCAGGCTCTCCGTGTTGTTGTCGTCAAACGGGTAGAGCGTGATGCCGATGGAAGGCGACGCGAACAGGTCGCGCCCGGCGATGCGGAACGGCGCGACGAACTGATCGAGGATTTTCTGCGCCACTCGCGCGACGTCGTCCACGTGCGCCACGCTGGCGAGCACGATGGTAAACTCGTCGCCGCCGAGGCGCGAAATGGTATCGCCGGGCCGCACGCAGGCCTTGAGCCGCTCGGCCACGCTTTTGAGCAGCGCGTCGCCCACGTCGTGCCCGAGCGTGTCGTTGATGGTCTTGAAGCGGTCGAGGTCGAGGAACATGACCGCCACCAGCCGGTCGCGGCTATCCGCTTCGGTCATCGCCCAGCTCAGGCGCTCGTTGAGCAGCTGACGATTGGGCAGACTGGTCAGAGAGTCGTAATAGGCGAGGTAGCTCAGGCGCTCCTCGGTGCGCTTGCGTTCGGTAATGTCCTGGACGACGGCCACGAACACCGGCGGATGCTCGCTTCGGGAAAGTTGCAGCTGCACTTCCACCGGATAGGTGCTGCCGTCCTTGCGCCGGTGCGTGGTGACGAACGCCACCTGTTCTTCCTGGCCGCTTCGCAACGGAGCCAGAAGCGCTTCGAAGCTGTCCCGGGTAAGCTGCGGTTTCAGGTCGAGCGGGGTGAGCGTCTTCAATTCCTCCACCGTGTAACCGAGGTTGCGCTGCGCTCCCTGGTTGACCTGGATGAGGCGCAACGTTTGTGCATCGAAGACGTAAATCTCGTTGGACGAGGCATCGAGAATCCGGCCAAGGCGGGAAAGCATGTCTTCCGCCCTTTTGCGCTCCGTGACGTCCAGCAACACAAACAGCAGGGTTTCGATGTTCCCGCCCGAGTCTTTCAGGGGATGCAGGGTCCAGTCCCAGTAAGTTACACCCCATTCCGGATGATCCGGAAACTCGAACGGTTTCGCCGTGATCGTGAACGGCTCGCCGGTTTGCACCACGTGACGGAAGATGGCTTCGTTTTCCTCGTGCGGATACAAATGAAAATGGTTCTTGCCCGGAAAGTGATCGGGCGGAAGACCACAAGCATTGGCGTAGGCCCGGTTCACGCGGATGAAATTGAAATCCCGGTCGAGATAAGCCAGGCAGAAATGGGTGCTGTCGAAAATCCGTTCCAGGATTTCACTGCTTCCGCGCAGGATCTTTTCCGACTGTTTGCGATCAGTGATGTCGGTGATGGTACCGACATAGCCCGTCAACCGGCCGTCGGTCCCGCGCTCCGCCGACGCCTGAGCCAGCACCCAGGTGACGACCCCCTCCGGGCGCTGCATGCGGCATTCTTCCATGAAAGGCCGGTCGTTTTCTGCCGCTGCGTACCAACGCTCGAAGATGTGCTTCCGGTCGTCGGGATGTATCGCCTGCGCCCAGCCCTCGCCGCGAGCCTGCTCAAAGTTGATCCCGGCGATGTCGCACCATCGTTTGTTAACGTAAGTGCAGTGTCCCTCGGCGTCGGTCCGGAAAATGCCGACCGGCGCCAGCCGGGCCAGTAGATGATAGTGTTCTTCGCTCAACCGCAGCGCGCGATCCGAACGCTGACGCTCGAGCTCGGCGGCCGCACGTCCGGCGCAGATCTTGAGGATCGATTCCGCGTGTTCCGGATCCGCCAGCGGTTTTCCGTCCAGCATCACGAGAATGCCGCTCGGTTTCCCCTGGGAATCAAAAAGCGGACTACCGACGTAACTCTCGATTCCCATTTCTCTCAGCATGTGGTCGTCGGGAAACAGACCTTGCACATTGCGTGCGTAGGAACAGAGCGTTTTGCCGACCACCTTTTCGCAAGGAGTGCCAGGGAGCGAGTAAACGAAATTGTCGACGAGCTTGCCGCGGGCGCTGACTGCCACGGTCCGGACAGCACCACAGCTTTCGTCGGTGACTTCGCCCACCAACGCGTATTCCACGCCGAGCGCCCTGGTGAGATTCAAAACCAGTTCGCGAAAAAAAGTTTCGCCGGTGATGGAGGAAAGTGTCTGGGAAATCTCCCGCATGGCTTCCGTGGCCCGTTCACGCTCGGCCTGGCTGCGGTGATAGGCCAGCATCAGGGCAAACACGTTCGAGAAGTGGGTCAGCAGCTGCTTGTCTTCTTCCGTGAAAGCAGATCCGTCATGTTTCTCGCTCAGGTATACCCTGCCGTAGTAATGCCCTTCATGGGAAAAATGCACCGACAGCAGGCTCTTCATCGCCGGGTGATTCGGCGGGAATCCGACCGATCGCGAATCCCGGGACATGTCCTCGAGGCACAGCGGGGTCATGACGCCGAGCAGACCGCGGCCCTCCGGCAGGCGTCCGATAAGCCTGGCTTCCTCGGCGGTAATGCCGGTGTAGACGAACTGCCTGAGTTTTCCGGGCTCATCCTCCAGCGCGATGGCGCCGTAGCGCGCTTGCAGGAGTTGAGTCAGCGCCTCGATGCCTTTCTGCAGCAGCTCGTCTTCGACGCGATAGTTCGCAAGCAGGCCCAGCAGGCGCAGCGTTGCTTCATACGGCACCCGGTTTTGGCTATGACTATCATTCATGTGTAGAGAATCACTTCGAGAACGCGGCAGTTATCGTATCGTTATCGGGACCACAACGTCGTCGTCCTTTGTCCTTGTTTTATGTAGGATAGTCCAGCAATAACCGTGTCGGGTTTCCAGGATTGGGCATCAATCCAGTCGGGTATTGACCCTCGCATGGAACACCTTGGAGGATTACTCGGCCCTCAAGCCCCCTCGGGACCTGTGTCGCTGCGCTCCGCTGTTCAGGATGGCGGCTAGTGCCATCCTGTCGAACCGCTGGGTTTTATGAACGGTCTGAGGTTCGAATGCCCGGAAACATTGGCCAAATAAAATAAAAAGCCCCAACAGGGGCTTTTTATTTGGCTGGCGCGCCCTAGAGGATTCGAACCTCTGACCTTCAGCGTCGGAGGCTGACGCTCTATCCAGCTGAGCTAAGGGCGCTAAATCGTTCTGCAGTCGTTCCGCCCGCCGCCGGCGGGTGGGTATAGCCGTGACAATGTGCAGGGGACTTGATCCTGGTCATTTCCCGGCCGTAACGGGTAGGCAAGAATACCCGCCGACGCCCATCGCGTCCATCCTGGGAACCATGGGGTGTTTTTCAAATCGAATATTAGGTTATACTTATACGGCTAAATTCTGGGTTCCGCCACTCGGCGGGTTAAAACTTCAACATTGAAACGTGTAAAGGGTAAACAATGACTGATCGTGCATTTCTGAAATCTTTCGCCGGCCTGCTGGTTGCGCTGGTGGCGTTGACGGTTGTTATCTTCATCGTGGCGCAAATCATCGGTGGCAAGACGACGAAAGCCGTTGAGTCCACGGCCGATGCCAAGGCGGTGGCCGAGCGTATCAAGCCGGTGGGCGAGCTGACCGTCGGTGCAGCGCCCGCCGCGAAGGCGACCACGGCTTCCAATGCGGTCATGGACGCCATCATCCCGTCCGCCAATGCTGCCGGCGCGGAAGACAAGGGCAAGAAGATCTACG
>JACXTT010004982.1_pt1 | contig 19479 bp, 20 predicted proteins | sample 9270951 | NCBI WGS metagenome assembly JACXTT01 (sample SAMN15532306, study PRJNA645909) | rock metagenome | isolation source: weathered quartz diorite | place: Puerto Rico | collected 2017-06-21 | reverse complement strand
CGCAGCTGTGACGTCTGTTTAATGGGTCGCAACCATTGCGCGTTAAAGCGAGGCCGCGACTACACCCGTTGCTCGAGTGTGACACCCAACGTGGAAACGAAAAGACACTCAAGGTAGATGTTGCGGTGATCGATGGCCAAAAGCGCCGTACTCTCATCAGCGCGAAGTGGAGTGTCCGTGCGGATCGCGAGGAACAGTTCGGAACTGACTTCGCAACGTACACGAGGCTCGAAGACGCCGGGCGGGATTTCGACTTCGTCTTGATCACCAATGAGTTCGACGCGGCAAGATTGGTTGCGGCGTGCGACCTGCGGGGACAGAACACCAACATCTTCGCTTCCGTTGTGCACGTGAATCCGCTCGGACCACTTGCCGCGTATGGAACCGAACTGCGACATTCTGCGAAACGACTCGGTGACCACGTCGAGTCGGGACGGCTCACGAGTTTGGAGAGCTGGCTCACATCGCTAAAGCCCTAGGCGCGTCACCAACACCGGCCATGCCCTTGAGCCGCTCGCGCCGCTTTTGCAATGACCTTGCAAGCGTCCTGAGAACGCTCGGCCGGCGAAGCCGACATTCCCACAGCACGTAGACTTTCCAGCCAAGGCTCCTTAGGGCGTCGGCGTGTTTGACATCGCGGTCTTGATTGCCTCGGATCTTTGCCGTCCAGTACTCCGAGTGCGATTTGACTCGCCGCGTTCCGTCGACGCACTTGGTGCAGCCGTGCCAAAAGCACCCGTGAATCAACACACACGCGCGGAGTGCAGGCAAGACGACGTCCGGTTTACCAGGAAGGCTCTTGGAGTGGAGGCGGTATCGAAAGCCGGACCGGTGCAGGAAGCGGCGGACCGTCAACTCCGGCGACGTGTTCCGGCTCCGGATCTTACGCATGTTTTCGCTTCGCCGAGCAGCTGTGAGTCGATCCACGACTTTTAGTCTACGCCGCCTCTCTCTTGTGCAGAGGGAGGAGCGCTCGGGTGCATCGCGCTTTCTCGATGAAACGCTCCCCGATTCGGGAGTCGAACGGCGCCGACGCGAGAACTGACGATGAAGGCTCTGCCCCACTGAGAGCTCTACCGTTCATCGCGATTACAACCTTGTGCCTTGAAAGAAAGCGAGTGAGGTTGTAGAAGATCAGCGGTGCCCCTGCGAACCTGGGAAGGGAATCATGACGTGCGGCCGTTTTCACGTGGTTGGCAACGTCGGTGTTGTACTCGCGATTCTTCTGTGCTCGTCTGCGCGCGCTCAAGACACGGACGCGCAAAAGCTCCTCACCGAAGCAGACCGCCTGGCATGGCTCCGGGTCTGGACACGCGCGGAGCCACTTTACTCGCAGGCTCGAGAGGTGTTCGTCCGCAGCGGCGACAAAAGAAACGCTCTGTACGCTGAAGTAAGCCAACTGCGTGGACAGTTGCCCACCCTGCCAGTTCCAGAGGTGTCCGAACGTCTCAGCGCGTACCTCGACGATCCGATCGTTCAAAACGACGAGCGCCTTCGGCTTCGCGTGCTGATCATCAAAGGAGAGACGGACGAGGACCTGGATCCGTCGCTATCGCAACGCTCCTGGACTGAGGCCCTGTCGCTCGCCCAGAAGCTCGCGGAGGCCGGTTGGGCAAATCGCGCGCGAGGTGAGCTTGGACTCGTCGCATTTCTACAAGGCGACACGAACACCGCCATCGTAAATCTAGGCCAAGCAATCAAGGTCGCCGAAACGAACGGCGACACATCGTCTCTCGTGCGCTGGCTCACGTTGTTCGGTCATGGCTTCGTGGAACTCGGGCGTCCTGAGCAGGCGTTCGACTTCTACGAGCGAGCACTCAAGATCGCGCGTTCCGTTCCGGAACTGCAGATGCCCTTCATGACGCTCGTCGGAAAAACCGACGCGCTGGTGAAGGTTGGTCGAGTGTCCGAGGCTGAAGAACTCGCGATAACGGCCCTTGCGGAAGCGGCGAAGGAACGAGCGCTGGGTTACCAAGCGGAACTCACGCTCCGACTTGCGTCCATCGCCATCGCACGCAAACAGACGGCGGAAGCTCTGGAAGAGATGTCGCGTGCAGCGGAATTCGCGCGTGCTGCCGGCGGGAACCGCATCCTGGCAGGAATCGCGCTCGAGCGGGCCAGGATTCTACGATCAGCGAATCGGTTGACAGACGCGGAGGCTGCGCTCCGGGAAGGTATATTGGCGTCTCGCAGCATGGGTGAACGGCTTCTCCTTCCGAAGCTCCTCGCACAGTTAGCCGACGTGCAGCTTTCAAGTGGCCGGCGCGCGCAAGCCTCAGAACTTCTTCAGGAAGCGGACGATCTCCTGGAAGGACTTCTCACACACGCCAGCAGCCCATGGGTTCGAGGACGGATTCTCTCAAGCATGGACGAAGTGGTCTCCGCGCGGATTCGTCTCGAAGGCGAACGCAGTGGCGACAATCCGGCGCCGCTATTCACAGTCCTGGAGCGGTCGCGGGCGCGCTCGCTCGTAGATCTGTTGCAGGCACGCCCATTGAGCGACTTGCGCAAGCCTGCAGATCTGCGTAGAGGGGAACGTCGGATCGCTGCCCTTCAACTCCAGTTGCTGCGAACCACTGATCGGGCGAATCGCCAGCGGCTGATGGATGAGATCTTTCGCGCCGAGGAGCAGCTCGCCCCGATGACGACGGAGCTATTCACGAGGGCGCGCCGCACCATACGTAGTGCTGTCACGTTGCGAGATGTACAAAGTGCGCTAAGACCGGAGGAACTGTTGCTGGAGATCGCACTCGCCGAACCTACTTCGTATGGCATCGTTGTAAGCCGTTCGACGGCGAGAGTGCAACGTCTGCCCGGACGCGCGACGATCATTGGTCAAGCAAGTTCATTGGTGTCGGCGGCACGAAGCGGTCGGGATGCTTCGGCGGAGGTGAAGGCACTCAGTGCGACGCTCCTCAACGACATTCGCGAGCTGTCCTCTTTTCGTCGACTTGTCGTAAGCGCTGATGGCAGTCTCCAGCAAGTTCCCTTTGAACTCCTGGAACAGCCATCTGCAAACTCACGCCGTTTGCTCGATACGCATGTCGTGTCGTACTCGCCGTCGGCTGGAATCCTAACGGTGTTGCGCATGCGCGCGAGTTCACCCGTCGCCGTTCGGATGGCGCTTGCCGTTGGAGCGTCCCCAGAAATTGCGGCGGCCGGAACGAATGGATCGCCCAGCGGCCCGGTCACACGAGGCGTCTACGACCTCGACGCGACACAACTGCGGCCGTTACCGCTCGCTGCGGAGGAGGCCGAGTCTGTCCGCGCCGCATTCGGAGCAAGCGGGTCTCAGGTCTTGGTGAAGGAGGCAGCCACAGAGGCCGCCGTGAAGGCACAGCCGCTGGTCGAGTACCGTGTCCTCCATCTTGCAGCCCACGGGATCATGAGCACGAAGTTCCCGGCTCGATCGGCGCTCGTGTTGAGACCGTCAGGCGTCGAGGACGGCCTTCTGCAAGCACGCGAGATTCTGGATCTGCGGCTGAACGCCGCGCTCGTCACGCTGTCAGCGTGCGATACGAGCACCGGCGCCGATCAGGGGCAAGACGGAGTCGCCAGCCTGGTCAGACCGTTTGTCGCTGCGGGCGCACACGCCGTTGTTGCGAATCTGTGGGCGGTCGATGACACGTTCAGCGCTGCGCTGATGCGCGAGTTTTATCGCGAATTGGCCGGCGGTGCAGACATCGGCGAATCGTTACGGCGGGCCAAGCTGCGCATGATCGAATCGTTCGGCCCGCAGGCAGTCCCGAGACTGTGGAGTGGCGTGCTTGCCTACGGGGACACGGCGGCGACGGTTACGTCGAACGCCAAGTCCACGCGCGGAGGAACCGCCCGATGACCTTCCTGACGGAACCGCAACGTCGCGCTGTCTTCGACAAGGTGATCACACTAGTGGACACGAAGTTCAGCGGTCCCGATGTGGACGTGCGCCAACTCCGCGACGTCCATGAAACACGGGTTGTTCACAGCGGAAACCTGGAAGACTTCGAACGGGCGCTCGATGGGCTACTCCGCGATCTGAAGACGAGCCACACGGGATTCTTCCACGAGTTGCGGCCACGTTCGGCCGGCCGAATCGCAATGGCCGCGACGTTGACGAAAGCGGATACCGCGGAAGATGGTCAGCGTTGGGTATTTCAAGATGTTCATCCGGGCGGTGTGGCGGCCGCGGTTGGTATTAGCTCTGGAGACATCCTCCTTGCGGTGGACGGCACCGATTTGATCCCGCCTGCAGCGACACCGTTTCGCCTCGGCCAATCGTACCTGCTCACGGTGCGCAAGCCTGACGGCTCCACTTCACGGCCCACTCTGTCGATCCCCGGATCCCGCGAGAAGCAGCGACCGATCGTGGTACCCGATCAGGTGGTGAGTGCGCGAAAACTCGATGCACGCATAGGCTACGTGCGAGTCAGTATGTTCCCCGGTGTACTGGGAATCGATGTCGCACGCGATATCAGTCGCGCCATTTTTGAGCTCGAATGCGCGCGTCTGGTCGTCGATCTGCGAGGCAACACAGGCGGTGGAATCGGTTGCCTGCGACTCATGAGTCATCTCTGTGCAGACCGCCGTGGCGTAGGCTACAGCGTCGGACGAAAGCTTGCGCAGAAAGGCTACGACAAGGAGCGGCTTCCGCAATTCGACCGCATTCCTTCATCGAAGCTCCAAGTGCTGCCACTGATCGTCAAGTTCGGACTCGCCGGTCGTTCGGTCGCTGTCTTCACCGAGTCTTTAGGAGCTAAGCGCCATCACGGTCACGTTGCGATGCTGGTAAACGAACACTCGGCCAGTGCCGCTGAGATGGTGGCGGCATTCGCGTCTGAGTATCAGCTGGCAACGCTCGTGGGAACAACGACGGCGGGCCGACTGGTTGCCACAAGTGCGTTCAAAGTTGGGTTTGGGTATCGCGTCGTGATGCCAGTCGCCACGTACTTCACCTGGCGAGGCACAAATCTCGAGGGACGCGGTCTTGTACCAATGATCGAAGAGCCGTTTTCGTTCAAGGCCAGCGTTCAGGGCAGAGACAATCAACTGGAACGAGCGGCGCAAATCGTCCGCGAAGCGGAGCGAACGGCGTCTGCCTAGAAGAACTCTCTTACGTAGAACTTCCGATTCAGCGCACTCGTAAGGGAAACATCTGCCACTCACCACGCTCGCGTCTCAACGTGAGCTGATATTCGCCTGGTTCGAGAGCAGTCACATCGATCGCCGCTTCGAGAGTCGTGATGAAGTTCCGGATCTCAGCGGAGCCTTTTGCCGTCGCCCGGGCCCGCAAGTCCCTGTCCAGAATTCGAACCTCGTACGCGCCAGGCGACGCGCCTACCGGCAGCAGTATGGTCGCGTTCACATGGCCGCGCGGCACCTCAAGGGGTGGCGCTTCCGGTTTTCGATCTTCGCTACGCGTGACTGAAAGGGGTCGCAGGTCGAGTCTCGCCGTCTGCAACGCTGCTGGAGTACTTGACTGCGCTACACGGTCCGCGTGGTCAGTTCGGCGAAGCGCGAACCAGGATCCCGCAATCGCCACGGCCAGAACGGCCGCCGCGGCGATCATCATCTGCCGGCGCTTCGCCACTGCTGCAAGCTTGGCGGCATCCATCTGCTGCAGCGTGCGAAGCTCCTTGTAGCACGGCGAGCACTTCGCGAAGTGGTCGTAAGCGGGATCGCCGATCGGCAGTTCGCGGCGGGCGAGTCGTCTCAGGAGCTCAGGGGGCGGGCATCCTTCGCGCGTCGGATTCGGATGCGCGCGCCCGAAGAGCAGGTCCATTTCGTTTTCAATTCGGAAACCCAAAGGGTCAGGGCGCTGACCGCCGTTCGTCATCGGCTATCTCGGTGTCGGTGCTCGTCGCGAGGGACGAGAAGTAGTGAATGCCGTGGAACGACCTGTGCTCGGGCAGTATTCTCTACTCCTTTGTGCCCGTCAGGGCGCGAAATTTGTGCTTCAAGCGGCTCATGACCTTGTCGACCGAGTTTACCGAGCTGCCGCGATGCTGCGCGATCTCATCGCTAGAGAACCCGAGAGCCTTGAGGTGAAAGATGCGCGCCTCCTCAGGAGTGAGGGCCGCTTCAATCTCGCGCAATAGGATGTCGCGCTCGATCTGCTCGACCGAGCCGTCCCGCGCCTGAAGCCGCGACACAACATCAGGTCCCGTTCGGGACTCCACCCGTTTCAACCGAACTTGCATCGTGCTCCGCCGGTGTGCAGAGACGCCGATGCACTCCAATGCCTTCCAGGCGTAGCCGCGCAACTTCTCGATCGGTCCGGATTGGCGTTCGCGTTTCTCGATGCGGCGCGCTGCTTCCTCGAAGACCTCCGTGATCTCCACCTCGTCCTGGATCGCGGGGAACCGCCTCCGGAATCGCGGCACAAGATCATTCAGCGCCTTGTCGAGGCGTTCGTCGAGCGGCTTGCCGTTCGCATCGAGCAGCCCGAACTTTCGCAGGCTCTCCATACGATCCCCCTCGTCAATCGCGGCGGGCGTGACCCGCCCGGCTAGGGGAGCGACGCCAGTTTCGGGCCGCCGGAGGAGAAGAAACAGCGCTGTCAGGTTTCGGTCCGGACTCGCGTTCTATCGGATCAGAACGCGTAATCGCACGACCGAACGATTCAGTGGAAGTTCAGCGAGGCGGCATCAAGCTGGCGCGTCCTGATGCACTCACTGAAGCGAATCTTCGCCGGACGAACGGCGATTGTCAACGAGGAAGGTGACCCATGCAGCGTCGATACAGACGGCGTGCTTCATCGTCGGATGGCTCAGCTATAACGCGCGCCAGACGCGCATGCACCTTTCTTGTAGCAGTTGTACTCCTTCTGCTTCCCCGCCTCACGTTCGCACAGTCGCCCTGGGAACGTGCTGCCGGAAACCTCGAACGAACGTTCACGGGTCCCCTCGCGCGCTCCCTCGCCCTAGTCGCAATCGTCATCGGTGGGCTGACCTTCATGTTTGGAGAGATGGGCGCGAAGCGTCAGATTGCAGGAATCGTGTTCGGTGGCGGGTTGGCCTTGTTCGCGGCTCAGTTCCTTGTATGGCTTTTCTGATCGAGACGTGCCACCTCGTTCGGAGCGTCTGATGCCAGACCAACCAATGTACCGCCCGGTACACAAGGCACTACACCGACCGCTCACGGTCTGCGGCGTCGACCGCCGGCTCTTTTTCTTGGCACTCCTCATGGGCGGAGCCACCTTCAATCTCTTCTATTCGTTCTGGGCAGGGGTCCTGGTCTTCCTGGGCCTCTACGGCTTCGCACTCTGGGCGACAAGTCGCGATCCAGACATGCTCCGGATCGTCTTAGCGTCGTCAGGGGCCCGTCGGCGCTACGACCCTGGCAAGCACGAACGATTCGACGTGGAGGTTGCGCCGTGGTGAGGCTCTCGCGGATTCTGCGCGACTACAACGACGCGGGCGGAGTCAACACGCTCCTCTCGCTGTGGGGTTTTGTAACCGAGGGAGTGTTCCTCACGAAGGCGGGTCATGTCGGCCTTGCCTACAAGCTTCGCGGCATCGATGTTGACGGTTTGACACACGCTCAACGCCGGGCTCTTACCCATCGCATGGAGGCAGCGCTGCGCCACTTGGATGAGCGGTGCCGTGTGTATCAGTACCTCGTCAAGAGAATTGCCGATCCCTTCGAGGCGCCGCTCTGCGCCGAGCCGGTTGCTCAGGAGGCCTTGAACAGGCGCACGGCATATCTGAACGAGCGTCGTACAGACCTCTATCAACTGGCCCAATACGTGGTGCTGCTGTACGAGCCGGTCGCCCGAATGCAGACCGCCACGCGACTCGAGAGGATCTTGCGTCGGCCCGGCGACGCGTTTCGGGAGTGGCTCCAAACGCAACGTGCGTTGAAATTGTTGGAAACCGAGCTCGACGAGGCTGTCGATGCACTCCAGCACAGAGCCGAGTCCTTTGAATCGCATCTGGTGGACTTCGGATTCGCCCGTCTGTCGCGCGGGGATGCGTTTCGATTCTTCAGGCAGCTCGTGAACTACGACCCGGCGGTGCTATCAGCCACGACATCTGCGACGCCAGACGCTTACCTCGATTACTTCGTGGCAGATTCGCCGGTCGACTGCCATCGAGATCACCTGATGGTCGGGTGCCGTCACGTGAAGGCGCTTTCGATGAAAGAGCCGCCGAACCACACGTTCGCCCATATCCTTGGCAACCTGATCACCGTTCCCGGTGAGTTCATTGCGTGCCTGGAATGGCAGCGCGTCTCGCAGGATCGGATGCGCCGCGAGATTCAATCGCGCCGCCGGCACTTCTTCAACAAGCGGGTCTCGCTCATCAACTATGTCTCGCCTGAGGCAAAGGCCGAAGAGATGTTGGTCGACGAGTCCGCGACGGCCACCGTGAGGCAGCTCGGAGACGCCCTTACAGAAATGGAAGTCAACGGACACGTCTTCGGGCGATGCTCCCTGACGATCGTTCTGCATCACGAGGATCGCAGGGTCCTGGACCATCAGGCGGCGCAGACAATGAAGGTGCTCGCGGCCCACGACGGCGCGTTCTTCGACGAGACGTACAACCTGCTCAACGCTTGGCTGAGCATCGTACCGGGCAATGGTGCTCACAATCTTCGGCGTCTCGCTCTGCTTGAAACGCACGCCGCAGATCTCAGCTTTCTTTTCAGCGTCGATCAGGGCCAGGCCGGTTCAAAGCTGCTGAAAGCGCCATTGGCAACGTTCGAAACGCCGCATCAGACAGCGTTCGCCTATCACCTGCACGTCGAGGACGTCGGGCACACCCTTGCCTTGGGTGCCACCGGCAGCGGCAAGAGCTTCCTCTTGAACTTCCTCGTGACTAACGCGCAGCAGTACGACCCGTTCTGCGTGGTACTGGATCTTGGCCACAGCTACCGCAAGCTGGCGACACTTCTTCATGGAGGGTACGTGGAGCTCGGCCTGCGTCAGCGGAGCGTGAGTATCAATCCGTTCTGCCTCGATCCCACCCCCGAGCACCTGCACTTCCTTCACGGCTTCGTTCGCGTCCTCCTCGAAGGAGAGGACGGCTACCACCTCAGCGAGCTCGAGGATCGCGAAGTCTACGATGCAGTCGAGAATCTCTACGTTCTAGACCGCGGCCAGCGGCGGCTTTTCACGCTCGCGAACCTATTGCCGCGAGCGCTGATGGCCCGACTCCAGAAATGGGTGAACGGCGGCCGTTACGCGGACCTGTTCGACAACGTAGAAGACAGCCTCACATTCGAGCGCTTGCAGGTCTTCGACTTCGACGAGATGCGTGCGTTTCCTGCGCTGATAGAGCCCCTTCTTTTCTACGTTCTTCATCGCGTGAACGAACGGCTACTCGACGGTCGAGATGGGCGCACATTGAAACTTTGCGTCATGGACGAGGCGTGGCGCTTCATTCAGAACGTGACGCTGCGGGCCTACGTTCAGGAGGCGCTGAAGACCTGGCGTAAACGGAACGCCGCCATGGTTCTGGCGACGCAAACGATCGACGATTTCGCTTCGGCGGATCTGCTGCGGACGGTCGTGGAGAGCTGCCCTACGAAGCTGTTGTTAGCGAACCCTGCAATGGACCGCGCACGCTATGCGGAGCTGTTCCAGATGAACGACATGGAGCTGGATCTTGTAGCCGGCTTGATGCCGCGACGTCAGCTCCTCTTGAAGCGGCCGGACCTGACCAAGGTCCTGACGCTAGCGGTGGACCCCAAGAGTTACTGGATCTACACCAACACTCCCATTGACAACGAACGGGTCGCCGCGATGTTCGAGAAACATGGATTCGAAGCGGGCCTGGATCGCCTTACGGCCTCGGCGTGAACGGGAGGTGCGAAATGGGACGGACTGGTCTTCATGCCGTAGTGCTAATTGCGGCGGTGCTCGCGGTTCCGGTCTCGATCACGACCGCCGCTCAGACGGGCGTTCGCGAGGTCGCTGCATCCGAGCGCGGCGTCATTCCGCTGCAGACCAGGCTTCGGTATACGACGATGGTGGTCCTGCCAGATGGAGAGGAAATCCTTGACGTCCTCTGCGGTGATCGCGACTTCTGGGTCATCAGCGCGACGCACAACATCGCGCACGTCAAGCCCGCAAAAGCCGGAGCCGAGACGAACCTGAATCTCGTGACGTCGAGCGGAACGATCTACTCCTTTCTTCTGAGCGAGAAGTCGAGCCCACCTGACTTGAAGGTCTACGTTCAAGGTGAACCCGGAGCCGGCGCGGGGAAGCCGAAGTACTACTCTGCAGCGCAGGTTGAGGCGCTCGAATCCCAGCTTGCCGAAGTCCGCGCAGCGCTACGCGACGGCGAGCGAAAAGCCGACGAGGCGGTTGCAGCCTATCGACAGCGATACCCAACGCAACTGCAGTTCCCGTACGGAATGCCCAAATATGAGAAGCCGTTCCTCGTCCGTTCGATGTGGCACGATGGCCAGTTCACGTACCTGAAGTCCGATGCCACGGAGCTGCCCGCGCTCTATGAGGTGAAGGATGGCAAGCCGGCGATCGTCAACTTCCAAGTTCGCGAGGGCACGTATGTAGTGCCGAAGGTCCTCGATCGGGGCTACCTGATGCTGGGCACGCAGAAGTTTACGTTCGAGCAGCAAGGGCGATAGCCATGGCCGAGCAACCGGGAACGCCTGCTGCACCGCCCGTCAGCGATCATCGTCCGGTACCGCGCGGCGTTTTGCCACGCGGTTTCCAGACCTGGCTGATGGCTGGTCTTGCGCTCGGCATCGTTCTCATTATTTTGATCACTGGCCACCAGGAGCCTCCAAAAGGTCCCGCGCAGTTTGCGACGTCGGCACCGTCAGCCCCGAATCCCGAACGGCTTCGGGACTACCAGGAGCGTCTACGCGCAATGGAGGCGCGGCAGGCTCAGGAGTCTCAAACTGATTCCCCTCCGGCCACTGCGCAGCCGCCCGTCATGGAGTCGTCTGCGCCAGCACCAGAAGACCCCATTGCAGCCGATCGCAAACGCCGCGAATACGAGAGCCTCTTCGCGAGCAACGTTGTGCTCAGTCGACGCCCGGAGACCGAGCGGCCGGATAGCGGCGCCGCCGTCGGCGCGCCTTCCAACGCCAGTCAGCGCGGAGCCTCTGATGTTCCCTCTTTACAGGAGATCGCTGACGCGGTAGTACGTGCCACCGGTCGCCAGAGCGGTGTACCGACACAGTCAGGAGCAACACTCGTTGGCGCTGCTCAGACTGCGCCCGCTGCCAACGAGCCTGCGTCGGCGACAACTCGCCAGGGGCGTACACCTGAACGTACGGAGGCCATCAGCCCGGTCGGTCCACTCCATCCGCTCCTCGAAGGAACAATCATCGACACGGTCTTGACCAACCGGCTGGACGGCAGCGGAAGCGCACCCGTTAACTGCCTCGTCACGAACCCTGTGTATTCGCACAGTGGCCAACACATTCTGATTCCTGCCGGCGCTCGAATCCTCGGTGAGACACGACCGGTTCAAGCGCTCGGCGAAACGCGCTTGGCCGTCGCATTCCATCGTCTTCTCATGCCCGATGGAAGCACGCAGCGTCTGGATCAGTTCATGGGTCTCAACCAGATCGGCGACGCCGGGCTCCGCGACAAAGTGAACAACCACTACTTGTCGATGTTCGGTGCTGCAGCTGCGGTTGGTCTGATCAGCGGGTTGGCGCAGTGGCTCGGCACGGCGGGCTTCGCGAGCGGTACAGGAGACAGGACCGTCATTATCGCTGGTGGCGCTGCCGACGCAGCGTCGCAGGCGAGCCTTCAGGTGATGAGCCGTTTCTTGAATCGCCTCCCGACGATCACGATTCGAGAGGGCCATCGCGTGAAGGTGTACCTCACGAGTGACTTGCAGCTGCCGGCGTACGCGGGGGCTCGAGGAACCAGTCAGTTCTGAGCGAAGAGGGAAACACCATGATGAAACGAATCATTGCTGGAACCGCGTTGATCGCTTTGGTTGCCGCGCCCGTCAATGCACAACTCGCCGTCATCGATCCGGCAAACCTGGCGCAGGCGATTCTGATCGTTCAGCGTACGCAGCGTCATTACGAGGAACTGCTGGCGCAGTACCGAACGATTCTCCGAATGTCTCAGGGGCTCGGACGGATGGACTCGTACCGAACGCCACCGTTCGCGCTGAACAGCCATGACGTTGCGCGTTGGAGCTACGGGCGGCCATGGATTGCCGCGCTCAATAGCGGCGATGCGACCGGAGCTGCGTACCTGGCAACGGCCCTCCCTCTAGCCGCCCCGAATGCGCCAGTTTCTGTCTCGCCCTCGGCTCGACGCGCGTTCGAGCGGCAGTACGCGACGGTCGAAATCACTGATTCGGTCGCCATGATGGGCGGCCATCAGGTGGGCCTGATGCGTGGCTACTACGGCGCGCTGCAGGAGGCAGTCCAGGCACTCGAGCGGGATGTCCTGAGCGGTTCCTCGTCGTACCACGAGATGACCGCGATCCTTGACAAGGTCGCCGCCGGAGAACTCCTCGGGCGAAGGCAAGACATGGCAGCGAACCAGTTGCTGTCGCACGCACTCGAGCAGTTGCTAGCTCGGAGCAAGAGGCAACGCGACACAGAGGCCGCGACGTTGAACATGCAGATCGTTTCGTGGCGTGACGGTGAAGCCGCGAACCGAGCGTTCAGGGCGGGCACCGGTGATGCGCTCGCCACTTGGCGCCAGCCTTAGCACTTCGAGGAGGTGTTGTGATGATGTTGCGCCCTTCGGCTCAAGAGCGTCTGCGACCGACAACCCACAGTGGTGTCGCGCGTTGGATCGGCGCTGGTGCGCTGGTGGTCGCCTTGATCATCGGGACGACCGACGGCGCTTCGGCGCAGTTTGTGGTCTACGACGCTGCCACGACTGCTAGGAATGCCGTTACAGCCACGCTCAAGGAGTACCTATACCGGACCCAAGTCGAGCAACACACGAAGATCCGAGAGATGGCGCGACGGTTGAGCGCTCTAACCAACTTGAGAAAGTACGCCTTGACCGACGTGCCTCGCTGGAGGACGCACGGGGGCGATTTCTTCTACGCGCAGCCGTACAACGACGCATTGATCTTTGGCGATCCAACCGGCACGGCGTTCGTTGATTTGAGCCTTCCGCTGTTGACCGCCTCGGGTCTGATGAATCGACTCGGCCCTGTTGCGCGCCGAGTTGTCGAGGCACGCTTGGCCACGGTGAATCTCGCTGATGCAGCGGCTATCGCGGGCACTCACGGCACGGGCCAATTGCGGTTCTTTGGGCGAAAGAATGAACTGCCGGCGATTGATGTTCTTGAACGCGACGTCATCGACCCGTCCAGCGAACAGAGTACGACTGCTGTTCTCGACAAGATCAGTGGCGCCGCGGTCATTGGTGCCAGGCAGCGTCAGGCTCGAATTCAGTTGCTCACCGGGATAGTCGAACAACTCCTCGTTGACAGCAAGCGTGCCCGCGACACGGACGCCGCGGCCATCGACATGCAACTCGTCACATGGCGCGACCGCAGAGCGGCCGACGAGGCTTTCCACGCGGGCGCCGGAGATGCGCTCCGAACATGGCGGCAACCGTAGGACTAGTCGCGGAGGATTGCGACCATGCAGCTCAATCTGCTACCGACTATCCAGCAGGCGATCTCCGGTCTCCTGCTGACGTACGAGCCGGAGTTCCTCCGATTCGGCAATCGGCTGTTCCTGTCTTTCGCAACGATCATCATCGTCTGGCATGGCATTCAGATGATGTTTTCGCGCGATGGTCTCAGCGACTCCATGTTCGAGTTCGCCAAGCTGCTGCTGGTGGTGTCGTTCGGGTACTCCCTCATCGCCTTCTATGAATCACCCTTGCCCGGCATCGGAGTGTCGTTCAGCAACCTGATCACCGACCAGACGTTCTACTTTCAGTCGGTGCTCGAGGCCAGAGCGTTCGACAACATCTACCAGCACTTCGATGACCTTTCAGACAAGTTCGTCCAGCCCGATGCGTGGTCGATTCTCGCGAACCTCATCTATTGGGTCGTCCTTCTGCTGATTGCCTTTGCGAAGGCCGTCTCGTTGGCTGTGATCTCCTTCGGTCTGATCGCGAGCGCGGTCTGCGCGCTGCTCGGTCCGTTGTTCGTGCCGTTTTTCATCGTGCCCAAGCTCGACTGGCTGTTTTGGGGATGGTTCAAGGCGTTCATCCAGTACTCGTTCGTTCCTGTTGTGGCCATCGCCTTTCTGATGGTTTTCGAGCGCTTCGTCTTCCGGTACGTGACCACCTTGCCTCCGACGATCACGCAGGCGGAATATGGGGTCTACGGGCTGCAGGCGGTCGCGGTGATCATCACCTTCTGTACGGGGATCGTGCTCGTCCCGTCCCTGACGACGTCGATCTTCTCCGGCCATGGTGGCCAGGCGGTGTTCCCCGGCTTGGGCCGCTTCATGAAGCGCTAGACGCGGGAGGGTAGTCATGTCGAAGCGATTCTCGAACGTTCCCGATCGTCTCCGTGAGCCTCACGATGTGGCTTGGTCTGATCTGCCGGCCGTCTTCTGGAAGGGCATGGGTATCACTGTTCTGCTCGGGCTGATCACCGGACTGATCTGGATCGGCTGGAGACTCTTCGAGCTTCACGTCCTGAACTAAGGAGGACAAACCGTGGCGGGCGTCGTCGGCGACATCAATCCGAAGACGATGGAGAACGCGAAGCGCCAGTTCGTCGAGCTCTACGGCTCAGCGCTGGTGATGAACACGTATCTGAAGATCGCCCTTGTTCTCGTCGCCCTGGTAGCCCTCGGCCTGCTGGCCTTGAACTTCCATACCGCGTCCCGTTACTCGCAGGTCAAGCCGCTGGTCGTTCGAATCGACGAAGTCGGCCGTGCGGAGGCGGTGCAGTACGACGCGTCCCGGTACCAGCCGCAACCTCCCGAGCTTCGTTATTTCCTGACACAATTCATCGTGAAGCACTTCAGCCGGATTCGGTCGACACTGCAGCGCGAGTACCCCGACTCGCTCTTCTTCCTCGAACCGGCTTTGGCCGACGCCACCATCGCTCAGAACGAACAGAGTCGTGTGCTCGAGATGTTCGTAACGAATCCCACGGCAGATGAAATCGAAGTGCTGGTGCAGAACGTCAGCCTGAGCGAGCTGTCGACCCCGCCGTTCAAGGCCGCCGTGACCTTCCAGAAGGTCTACTACACACCAGGCACGCGGTCCGAGAGGAATCGTGAAACCTACGTCGCGCAGGTCGACTTCGTCCTGCGCGATAGCGTCCCGAATGAGTTCGTGCGTGTCAATCCGTTGGGCCTCCAGGTCGCGTACTTCCGCGTCGATCAGGCGTTCGAGGAGGGACGCCGATGATCGCGAACGCGGCCTTCCTGGCGGCCCTGACTGTGTTCCTGTGTGCCGGATGGCTTGCCGGCGAGCTGCGCTTCCTTGCCCCTTACAAGACCGTTCTGTTTCGCGAGCACGCGGCCCTCATCGGCGGGGCTGCTCTGGTCCTCTTTCTGAACCTCACCGCGACGTACTACAGCGTGGCCCGCTGGCTGTTCCTGCGCGACACCGGCCGCAAGCTGCTGCATCTTGACCGGCAGCTTGCGACCGATGATGCCGTGCTCGATGACCTGCGGTCGTACCTGCAGTAACCAGCGGGAGGTTCAGATGTGGCGAGAGATTGATGATCCGCGCGCGCCCGAGCGCGACCGGCCGGAGCCCAGCCGAGGAAGGGTAGAAGGCGACACCGACGTGCAACCCATTCCGACCTCGAACGACCCGCGCGACGTCTTCACGCGGGACCTCGACCTGCCACGAGGCTCGTCGAGAGAACGAGTTCACGCCAACGACAGGGAGTATCGATTGTCCGGAGAAGATGTCCGAGTCCTGGCGACGGTCGGCGCCTTTCGAGTGGTGCCGTCTGGTGACCTGCGCGAGTCGAACCCGCGGACGCCGACCAGACCTGCTCGGGATCTGGAACGGCTTCGAGACCTCGGCTTGGTGCGCACGACACCTTACGTCTTGGGACGTACGCGAACCAATCTGGTGACGCTCACCAGCGAAGGACGCGCGCTGCTCGAAGGAAGTCGACGAGCGAGCTCCTCGGTTCCGAGGCAACCCTTTTACGTCGGCATCTCCAAGCCACGTGAACTGGCTCATGACTCGCGAGTGTACGAAGCGTACATGAGAGCCGCAGAGCGCCATGCCGAGCAGGGTGAACGCGTGCGGCAGGTTGTGCTCGAAGAGGAGCTCAAGCGGGAATACCAGCGGTTCCTCCAAGCCGAGAATCGAACGCGGCGGGAGAGTGGAGCGCCGGTTGAGAGGACCCAAGAAGCAGTGGCTCGATGGGCCCAGGAGCATCAGTTGCCTTATGACGATGGTCACGTGCGGCTGCCTGACGCCCGACTTGAGCTCGAGGACCGTGATGGTCGACGAGTGGTCGAGAACATCGAGGTTGTGACTCCGCACTATCGCGGCGCCCACGCAGCTTCAACGGCTCGCGCCGGATTCACCCGCTACCGAGCCGTCGGCGCTCGTCTTGGAGGTCTTCGCACCACGGGAGGCAGCGGCCGTGGTGTGAATCCGCGACTGGCAGAGGAGCTGCTGCAGTGACGCGAACGGATCAGTTCAAGGCCGTCGTGGACTTGGGCTTCACGGATCGCCAGGCGCGATTCCTCGTGACCGTGATGCTGTTCTCCGGAGTGTGTGTTGGACGCCAGTACTGCGCCTTCGCTGCGATCGTGCGCGGGCAGAAGATGTACGACTTCTTCTCTTCCCTGGTTGCCGACAGGTGGGCGACCGTCTATACGACGGCGCACCGACGGGCGCACCTGTATCACGTTCACAGCAAGCGCCTCTATGCGGCGATCGGCGAGCCCCACAATCGCCACCGTAAGCCTGTGACCCTGGCCAGGGCCGTGGAACGTCTCATGGTGCTCGACGCCGTACTTGCCGATCGTCGGCTGCGATGGCTCGGCAGTGAGCGGGAGAAGGTTGAGCACTTCAAGTCGGCTACGACCCTTCGCCCGACCGAACTGCCGCACTTGACGTTCGGCGAGGGAAAACGGAAGACGGTTCGCTACTTCACCGACAAGCTTCCGATCGGGCTCGCGGCGGATGGCCGGCGACACGTCTTCCTGTATCTCGTCAACCGGAAGACGCCGGTCGATTTTCGAGCGTTCCTGCACCGTCATGGCGACGTGCTTCGGGCGGTTCCGGAGTGGGAGATTCGCCTTCTGATGCCGGCGCACTTCACGACCGCGCTGGGCCTCTACGAGGAAGCCGCCAGAGAGGAGATGCGGCGGCCGCTGCGGCTGTCGCAGACCGAAGAGATCAGTTGGTACTTCACGCAGCGGCGTCGTGTTGATCGAGACGCCGCACCGGAGGACTTCGGGCGCTTTCGTCGAGCAGAGCGGTCGTTCCGAGGGCCACGATACCAAGCGCTCTATCGGCAGTGGAGAACACACGGCGACGGGCCTGTGCAGGCGACGGCGTCTCCGGTTCTCGACGACAAGATGTCCATTGGCCGGGGCCACGTAACACGGCTCCCATTGACTCATGCCTATGCGCGCATCGCGCCCATGGTTGGCTCGGCGTAGCCCGGCGATGGTGCTCGAAAAGGGGGGAACGCAGGCGTCGGAGGAGCGTTCCCCCTCGATACGCACCCAAGCGGTGCCTCCGCGGATCATCGACGAGGTCCGCACCGCCACGCGCGGAGCCGATAGGCCCTTGATAATCAGCAAGTTGCGGGCGGCTACGACGCGCGGCGTTCTATGCCGCGCAACTGGCTGGGCTGTCGACGCAGTAGAAAAAAAGAGACAGCCGGGGCGTGAGCGACCCCGCTGTCCACCCTATGGACTCCGTCCTGGACCTCGTCTCGAGGGGGTCGCTCACGCCCCGGCTGCATGTCTTGTGTGTCCGGACAAACGGGCCCTCGCACGCGTCGTCGACGTGACACGGTGCAGGTCCGGCAACTGGCCGCCCGCTCGTCGCGCACAGCGTCACGAGACGGTGACGACCATCGCACCGTCAATCCTGAACGGGAGGGCAACATGCCATTGATCAAACCGCGCACTCGCGGCAAGCAACTCGTGAAGCACCGAACACGACTCGACGCGGAGAACAACGAGACATTGTATGCGTACGCCCATTTCCTGGGTGAGTCAACCGAGTACGTGCTCAATCAAGTGATTGACACCGTGCTCGCGCGCGACAAGGAGTTCGTGAAGTGGCGCGAGTCACACGGTGGCTCGTACGTACTACGCGCGCACAACGGCCCGCGCCGGACGAACGCCGCACCGCGACGGACGGAGACCGGAAGCGTCCCGTCCGGCGAACCTGCCATCGCAGCTGGCAGATGAACCGTGAGGTGGCGCGATGCTCCGGAAGATCGTTGAGGCTCGCGTGCTGGCCGCCATGGCGATGGCGGGCGCAGTCGGTGTGTGGGGAGTGCACACGTATCCGGTTTCGAGGGATGACGCGTTCCTCGGGCTGATAGGCGAGCGCGCTCCAACTGTCCTGGCGCTCCTGAGCTACGGCTATGCGACCTTGTGGTTCACCACACCGTACTTCGCAGCATCTCTGTTGATGTCGCTCGTTGCGATCGTCGTCTACCGGCGCGCGCCGAGTGCGCGAGTCCGGCCGCTTCCTCCGTATCCAGAGCCCGAGCAGCGAGCCACGCCAATGCTGGTGCTCGGCGAGACTCATCATCCAACCGCTCCTGGACCTGCACCGCGTCCCGAGTGGCTAACCGTGCCGCAGAGAGGCCTCTATACGGGCGTGATGATTCTCGGTGCCGTGGGTACGGGCAAGACCTCGGCGTGCATGTACCCGTACGTCGACCAACTGCTTCGATGGAAAGCCGACGATGCGGACCGCAAGGTCGGTGGCCTCGTCCTGGAAGTGAAGGGCGACTTCTGCCGCCAGGTGCGGTCGATGCTCGCCCGGACCGGCCGCGAGGCTGACTACATCGAGATCGGGCTCGACACCGGCGTCTGCTACAACCCGTTGCACAACGAGCTCGATCCCTACGCTGTGGCCTACGCAGTGGCAACGCTATTGAACAACTTATTCGGGCGGTCGAAGGAGCCCTTCTGGCAGCAGGCATACACGGATTTGCTGAAGTTCGTGATCTTGCTTCGGCGCGTCAGCAGCGGCTACACGACGTTCTCAGAGATCTACCGCTACATCCTGGAGAACAACGAGATCGACCAAGACGTTCGGCGACTGCAGGCGGAGCTCAAGGATCCTCCCGACGTGCTCGTCATCCGAGCGGGTGACCACCGCGAACACTGCGTCCAGAAGCCGTGGGCGCACTGGTTCGCCGAGGACACGGACCACATGGCGCATCCGTACGAGGCCGACTTGGAGACGTTCCTGGCCGGACGGAACGTGCTCTACGAAGTACGGAAGCCCAAGGGCAAAGGGTGGCTCGCGCGGAAGCACCAGGTCGACGCTGTTGCGCGTTGGTACTTCAGCGGTTGGACGCAGCTCGATAGACGACTGCGATCGTCCATCGTCGAAGGCGTCGTCGTGTTCCTGTCACTGTTCGACGACAACCCAGCCGTGCACAAGGCTTTCTGTCC
>JACXTT010004980.1_pt1 | contig 19482 bp, 17 predicted proteins | sample 9270951 | NCBI WGS metagenome assembly JACXTT01 (sample SAMN15532306, study PRJNA645909) | rock metagenome | isolation source: weathered quartz diorite | place: Puerto Rico | collected 2017-06-21 | reverse complement strand
GAAAAGTCTCGGCGAAACTGCCGCGCCTACTACTTGATCGCGGTAATTTCCTTCACGCCTTAACCCTCCGTTGCCGTGGTGTGGACCCTGTTTGCTCAACAGGAGGTTACGCCGTTTTCCTTTTTCCACAGAACTCGGGACGGATCCGTGAGGTAAGCCGGTGTGGTTAGGCTTCGAAACATCATCACGATTCCAGTTATGACGATCGCCAGTCCGACCACCGACGCACACGCGGACAAGACGAAGCTCTTGCTTGCCTGATTCTGCGTCTGTTCATAGTATTGATCGATATACTTAAAATTGATCTGAATGAGCTTGGTCACAAAGTCTTGCTCGATCGTCTCCTGCAACTGAGCGGCTCCGACTTTGAGAAGTTCTGTGTCGACCTGTCGCTCTCTTATCATGAGCACAAGTCTCAAGTAAACGAGAAGAGCGACGGCGGCTGCGAATCCTCCGAGCAGCCCCCAAAAAACGTCCACCGCGATTTGCAGATTACTATCGCCGCTCTCGTATAGATTCCCGATCACGATGGCGCCAACGACACAGCCCGCCAGAACGTTGCTCCAACGAAGCCGAACCCCATGCCGTTGTTGCTGGAGTAGTGCTTTTCGCTTTCGCAGGAGTTCTATTAGTTCCTTCGGAGTGAATTCGACAGAGTCATCGGTCATTGGGGTTCCCTCCGGTTAGTGGGCCGTGAGATGCGATCGCGGGTGGAGCCGGTTAGCTGCCGCCCGGCAAATGCGGGCGCGATGAGGGTTCGCCGCCCCGGCACTTGCAGTAACGAGCAACGGTCGCGTACCGGTGACATCCGTCGGAGCCCTCGATCGTCTCCGAGGAAGTCGGTAATCCACTGGCTGCGCATCTTGCCATTGATGCCACCAGGAGAGACCTGACCGAGCACGAATGTGCATTCAGTGAAATGGTGCCTCGGAGGCTGCGCAACATCCTTGACTTCCGTCCCCAGCGAGGGAACCTGTCCGCGGAGGTCCCCCAATGCCGCACGTCTCCCCCACCACCCTCGCCGCCGCCGAGCAGGCGCTGATCCTCCGCGTCACCGCTGCCAATGTCCGCGACCACGCGATCTTCTCCCTCGCCCTCGGCACCGGCCTGCGCCTCGCGGAGATCGTCGGCCTCGACGTTGGCGACGTGTTCACGCCGGACGGCACGCCCCGAGTCCGCGTGGGCGTCCGTCGCGAGATCGCCAAAGGCCACCGTGCGGCGGACGTATTCCTGCCGGATCGGCTCGTCGTGAAGCTGCGGCGCTACTGGATGTGGAAGAACCAGCGCGGCGAGTCGCTGGACCACGATGCACCGCTGTTCGCGAACCAGTCCGGGGAGAGGATCTCCAAGCGCCGCGTCCAGCACGCTTGGTCCGAATGGCAGCGGAGGGCGGGGTTCGACCAAGCCTACGGGTTCCACGCGCTGCGGCATACCGCCGTCACCAACGTATACCGTGCCTCGCGAGACCTCTTTCTGGCGCAGCGGTTTGCGAGGCACGTCTCGCCCCTCACGACCACGGTCTACACCCACCCCTCGGATCAAGAGATGGCCGCGAGGCTGCGCGGAATTAGCTGCTGAACCCGAAGAATGCGCATCTTCAGCTAGGTGTACGGCTGATACAACTTGGAGTACCGATCCAGCTTGTACGGGTCGACCTCCATGTGGAAGTTCGGCCTCGCCAACGCGAAGCTAGGCGCATCGACGATGTCAATGCGTCCCCGTTTGCCGATCTTGTCAGGCGGCTTGAACTCAGCGAACAACCAGATCGGTGAGGGAAAGGCCAGGACCCTTCGCCCGATGAATGTCGCCAGTAGGTACAGCATATCCTCTTCCAGCACGCCGCCGCAGTTGTAAATCCATAGCTCACGGCTAAAGGGATCCTCGGTGCTCAATCGGTGAGCCTTGTTCACTCCCGTGAAGCTCTGCACCTGGTTGAAGGTGATCGTGTCCCGCCCAGTCGAACCGATCCCCCCCTGCGGTTCGATTGAGCCGCTAATCGCCAGACCCTGCTCATTCGCCGACACAGAAATCACGTGGGAATAGAGATTGATTCGCTGGACTTTTGAGGTGGCGAGAATATCCCACAGCGCATCTTCATTCGTGAGAACCCGCGAATTTGGGAGTAGGGCATCGAAGTCCTGGTTGGTTGGCCTCCACCAGCCTCCCTCCAGCGCCTTGACCTCCTCTGCCGGATCGGCCCAGAGCACCGGCGTCGGCCAATCACCGTGAAGGTTGAGGTCGGTGTGCTTTGAGGTCATCGGCTTCGGTTGATCACGGTAGCGTCTTCCTCACCGGTTCCAGCCAGGACGCCAGGTTGCCGCCGACCTCGGGGAACAGCGCCGCGAAAATCGAGAGGAGCGTGACAACGGCGAACACAGCCATTTTCCAGGACAGACCGCTGGCCCAGTTGATCTTGCCGGACTCGGTGTTCCAAAGACGGCTGAGGAGGCTGTTCTTCTCGAGACCGACGAGGATGGCGACTGCGACGATGCTGCTGATCCCGATGGCCGCCCAGTCAAGCGCAAGCCACATCGGGCGACCCTGGAACGAGTAGAACAGGTGGGCGCTCAGGAGCATCGTCAGCCCCGCGACGACCATCACGAACCCCGCAACGAGGCGCGTGAGCATGTCACGCACTCCGACCGCGAGGTGGAAGGCAACGAAGTATTCGGCATGATTCGCGCACACCTCGACACCGGCGGGCGTCTTTGGCGCAGAGTCGCTCCAAAGCGCGCTGCGCAGCCAGCGATGCAGACAGCGAGCCAGCTTGTCGATGCGCTCCCATTCCTCGGTGGAGCGGAAAGCCCGTCTGGAGTGCCTCTTCGCAGCTTCGATCGCGAGCTGCTCTCTTTCCTCCAGGGAAAGCTTCTCTGCAGTGCCGCGCGCGTCCTCGGACACATCCTCGACCTTGGGCTGCGGTCGGTCCCACGAGCGCTCGACAAACTCCTGCAGGTCGCCGGCGCGAAGCGGTAGCATCCCGCCGCCACCGGCCGCGGCGAAGTGCGCCTCGACGGCCGAGTTTGGCAAGTGTCTCTCACCCCTTCTGCGCATGGGGTGCGCAACCACGGGAATCGCTGCACGGGGGATCATCAACGGCCTGGCCGAGGCTGCGACGCGGGAAGCGGCGCGAGAGAGGGGCTCGAGGTCGAACGGTCGAAGCTCACGGAGCGACGGACGCCATGCGAACCTTTCCTTGCTCAGCTGTTCAAAGCGACCCCCGATGGGATGGCGATCGACGGCCCGTAACGCGAAAAGGAGGGAGCGGCCGACGTGCGCGGTGTATGCCAGCGTGTGCGTCAACATTGTGAGAACACAAGACGAGCCGGCCCACACGAACGTGCTGAACGCCGCGCCATCAACGGTGGCGGAGTGGCGGTTCGCTTCGAACCAGCCCACGATCGCAGCGAGAACCGGCAGCACGACCCACGCGCCGGTCGTAAGCGCAGGCCGCAAGAGGTCCCGGTCGGACACGACCCCGGCCGCTCGTGTGCGCTCCTGGAACAGCGATTCGAAGCCCTCGGACGGCCGAGGGATGAACCAGAGGCGACGGAGATTCCAGACACCCCAGCCGAAGACCGCGCCGCTCAGGAAGATCACGGCCATCGCTGGTGAAACAAGACTGCCGAGAGCCGCCATGCGGTCGGCAAAGAACGGAGAGAAGGCGTCGCCAGACGCGCCGCCTCCAGTGAACACCGCGAGGCCGGCGAGTGCGGCGAGGCCGAACAGCACGGGGACGCGGCGCATGCACGCCGTGATCGGCAGCCCGGCTCCGACGTCGACCACGACGGCAGCGAAACCGAGGGCGAGCGTGACCCAGAGGGCGTGGGCAAACGCGGGGCCGGACAGCTTGAGAGCAACGTGTCCGTTGAGGCCGGGGAGCAGACACCACCAGGCGATGCTGGTCGCGTAGGCCACGAGCGTCAGCCAGCCCGCAACCGCGCGCAAGCGATCGTTCCGTTCGATGCCCCAGAACGCAGGGGCGGCACCGAGGACGGTGACGACGTAGAGAGTCCCGGCTGTGCGCGAGGCGACAAGTGAGGAATTTGTCGCGAACCATGCACTCCGTTGCGCGAAGAAGACAGAGAGATAGTAGACCGCGAGCATCGCAGTTGCGACAGCGGCGCCGCCGCACGCGAACAACGACGCCCGAACCTCCATCTCCGCCTCGCGGCTCCATCGCTCGTCGATTGGCGATCCGGTGGGGATCAGCTTCGTGAGGAACCACCCGGACTCATCCTTGCGACGCCAGGCCATCCAGAGTGGGGTGGCTACGAACGAGACGGCCATCAGGACCGTTACGAGCATGATCGTACGAGTGCGCGCATCGAATCGCACGTACTTCACGCGTTTTGTACCCTTCAATCGGGCGAGGCTCCCGCTCAGCGGATCGTAGGCCGCCAGCGGGAAAGCGGCGTCCCGTCCGACCTCGCTGATCCAAACCCAGGGCTGCGGGATCGACGGCGTCGAGGACTCCTTAAGCGGCAAGGATTGGCAGTCGAGCATCCTGTCCGCGGCGCCGAGGTGCCAGAGCGTCGCGTTGTAGAGGCCTTGGGCCATCTGGCTGGGGAATTGCACGCGCTGGAAGATCGCCGGCTGCCCGACGGTGAGTAGCTGGGTCTTGTCGTATATCGGGTAAGCCGAGGCGACGAGAGTACCCCGCAGATAGCTGCGCGCGTCCGGGTGCATGTAGATCACGTCGCTCTCGAGTGTGAACGCGAGAAGGTCGGGCGCCCTGCGCGCCATTTCCTGAGACAGGAAAACGTGATCTCTCTTGTCGGTGGCATAGATGCCGACCGCTTGGACCTTCGTGTCCTGCAGCGTGCGAAACACGAGCGAGAGCATCGTATCGACGCTGGCGGACGTGAGATCGGGCGTGATCGACGGTATGCGGTCAACGGGACTCTCACGTTCGTTGAGGTCGAGCGAAGTCGCGTTCGAAGGCGGAATCGTTGCGTTTGCGCGGGCCCCAGAATCCTTGGTCGCCTCGGTTCTCAATCGAGAGATGTGCATCGGGAAGGGAATCTGAATCGCGCACGGAAAGTACGGCGGGCCGACGGCACCGGTCGTGAAGCATCGCCCGCAGTCATTGCTGGGTTGCGAGGCGTCGCTCCCCGGCGTGATCGCTTGCTGCCACGGCGCCGAGCGCCCGCCGGAAACCGCGGCGCCCCACCCCGTGTTCGATTCCACGAGCAGCGCCAAACCCAACCCGCAGCGCCAATTGCGGTCAACTCCACCGAGGTAGTCGGCCAACGCCCCCTGCATCTCATTATCGTCAGCGACCGTGCGGCGAAACGTCGCGAGGCCTCCCTCTTGGATGCGCGGCCCAAGATCCGCATTCGTCGCGCTGCCGGAGACGACATCGAACAGCGGCCTCATCGGTCCGGCTGCTTTTCCCAAACGCGCGTCCGGGACGCTTCTCATGGCCTGTTGCAACGAGAGCAGAGAGCCCGAATACACGGGACCGAGGACTCGGACGGGTCGTCCGTCCTTCGTCAGATTTTGCCACTCGACGATGAGATTGGCGGCGTCGACGAAGGCGCGCTTCTCGATGCCGCGCGTCGCGGTCTCGCCCACGAGCATCACAAGCAGAAGATCCGCACGGGTTCGCTCCGGCAATTCACGTCCGGGGACGCGTCGGAAGAGAACAGCTGCAAGCTGCGATTCGTCGCTAGGCGAACCAGTGTTTCCCGCGGCGCCCTGCTTCGCATCGGTATCCTGTCGCGTCCCTGTCGGAATGAAGAAGCTGTCGGGAACATAGTCTACGGAGGATGCGGCGGACTGGATTGCAGCGAGTCCCGGATCGAATTGCCATTTCAGCGCCGAGCCGGACCAGTCGGGAAGAGTCACGATAAGAAATTTGACACTCGTCTCCGCGTCATCGGCGAGAGTTTGGAGAACTTTCACGTACTCGCGCTTGGACCGCAGGCCCCTCGTCTTCAACTCCCAATTTGGTGCCAGGACCATCCCGCCGCTCTCGTCCGGCACGAACAAGGGGTCCGGCGAGAGGGCGTTCCAGACAAGAGCGAGCGCTTGCTCTGCACCGCGAGGGCGGGTCCGCTTAACCTTCGTCTCGTCGGCCGCCTTCCGCTCGGAGCGCACGTTGTTCGGGCTCGGAGGAACGGGTGGATCCCCTCTTCGGCCAACGAGTACTGATCCAGCTAGCAAAGCAATGAGAGCAAGAAAGATTGCTCGCCCGATCGAGTCTTGTTCTTGGTTCACAGACGAAACTCCCTCACGGGCTGAACGGCTATCCGACCCCGACCGAATACGGGAATCCAACGGGCGCTGGGAGCTCCGGTGCCACCCAGCTCCGGAGAGCTGCATCGCAGATTCCGTACCCCCAATTAATCAATTTCTCCTGGATGTCTCGAGGCTTTGCCGAGAGATCAGTCGTGACATTGGCCAGGATCTCGGTCTTTTCAATCGGACAATCCAGCTTATGCCCGCAGCCATAGTTCGCGATGTCGCTCTCGATCCCCCAGTACGATCCGGTTCGCTGCTTCGTAACAAAGGAATCTACGAGGAGCCGCTTTCGAAGGCTGCCGACCTGGTTGTCCATCAGGCTGATGACTCGCGAGCCCTGATGCACCCAATCGATCGGGACCTTCTCCTGGAAGCTGAGCGGACTCCCTCCGTTACTCACGAGGGCGGTTTGATAGTTCTTCCAAATGGTCTCGAGCCCGAGATTGTCGTAGACGCCTCCGTCCGATAGTTCGACGCGAGTTGTGAAGGGACGCCGCTGCAGGTTGTCACGGTCGGCCCCGCCGCTTCCCGGAACGAAATCGGACTCGCGAAGCTCCAGGATTGCGGGCGAAAGAACGGGAGGGAAGGCTGATGAAGCGGCAACGGCGCGCGCGAGTGGCACGGTCGGCTTGTCGACCCTGCCGACTCTCCAGTCAGCCATGTAGAGCTTCGAGAAGCGCCAGAGCGAACCAGATTGCAGATTCGACGCGTTTATGACAAAGCGAGGCGACTCTGGGAGATCCTGCAAGGTCGCATCGCCGTAGAGATGCTTCGCGTAGTTCCGAGTCACATAATCATTCACGGTCCCCGGCAACACGATGGCTTCCAATAGCTTTAACGCGCCCTTGGCGTCGTAGCCTGCAATTGAAACCTCGGCCATCGTCCGAATCGGATCGACTACGTACCGCCTGAATGCCGCCATGCGGGCGGCGCCATCGGTGCTGTCGGTTTGTAGCTGCTTCCAGCGAACGCCAAGCGTCGCTGAGGTAATCGACCCACCCGAGACTGACGAAATCCGGCACAGGGGACCAAGCGCGTTCGCCAGTGGCGCGTTCGGGGTGGCGTCAAGGAGTCGCAGCTCCTGGAGTCGCCAGAGCGCTCCGAGGTGGAAAAGCATCGCCCGATACCCGCCGCCGGAGAGGCAAAGGCCGATTCCCTTTTGCGGGGCCTCTCGAAGATGTTGATCGCCCGGCGTCACATCCGTCGGAAGGTACTCAACCGGTGCAGGTGGCGTCGGCACTGGAAACCTCCGTCCCAAAGCGATGAAGCTTTGTAATCGATCAAATCACGCGCAGGAGCATGTCTGGCGCCGAGACCGTTGTCGTCTCGCGTGGCGCTCCTCGTACTGGTCTTTCGCCAAACACCGTGGGTTGCCGCATGCCGATTTGTGATTCCTCTACTTGATCGTTATGGGCCGTTGGAAGAACGGAGCCAGGAGACCTAGTACGGTGGAGGCGACGAGTACCGCGACCCCTGACAGTGCCGCTGAGTACCACGCGTATGTCGAGAACGGGGCGTTAGGGAGGGCGAACGCCCAAGCGCAGTACGCAATCGCCGCCGCGAACATCTCCCACAACGGCCACGCAGCAAACTCGAGGGGAAGTGGTCGTCCCGCCGCCTTGATCTTAGCCCCGTAGGTGAGCCACACAACGAGCGGCGTCGCTGCGAGGAAGCTCCAAAACGCAATCCACTCCCCGGCGGTCGTCGGGCGCACCGCCTGGGCGGCAGTCGCTTGCGCAGAGATCAGCTTGATTGACGGTTGGACCGCGGCGAGAACCGCGACGTACAACGTCAACACTTCTGTGGGAATGTACCCAAATAGAACGTGCAGGGCGGTATCGATCTGCGAGGAGGCTTGCGGTGCACCGGGGCTGGGCGTTGCGGGAGGTGTGATCGACGGTGGCGTGGCCGCCGCTCTCGCAATCTGAGCCAAGCTCTCAGGTACCTGATTGAAAGGGAAGATGTCCGTTCGACGCGTTGCCGCAGCGTTCGCGAGCGTGCTGATGCTCATACGTGGGCCCCCCGGATTATGCGCGGCAATTCACTTCGAAAGGTCCTTCCAGTCCGAGAGCTTGCTCGGGTCGCAAGTATTCCCCTTCTGGCAGACGTAAAAGGCCGCGATCGGATGCACCTCCCAGATCGTGAACCGCTTCGGCTGTGAGCCGGCGGTTCCCGTGGGGTTTGGGATATGCGCGTTGTCAAAGAATAACCTCCCGACGACCAATACTTCTTGCTTCGCGCTTTGTATCGTTCCAAGCGACACGGCGTCGCGGATGGCGTCGAGACTCGGGACGCGGGGGGTCAGCTCGACGACGACGGATTCTTCCTCAGGAAGATCAGCAGTCTCGACAAGAGGGATGTGAATGTCCGTTTGAGTGCAGGGAGCATCTTTTGCGGAGTTCTTGAAGTCGCAGTTGCAGGATTCCTGCGATCCGCAGGCGATGTTTCGATGGGTCGAGATGTACCCGGCGAACGAAACCGAGTCGCCCTCGGAGACCGTCGTCCCGCCCGACACTTTCACGTTGTGTAGAACACTCTGTCGCTTCGCAGCCGAAAGTTCGGCGCCTCCCCGAACGTCCTTCTTCTCGACCTCGTCCTCGAGCGCGTGGAAGTCGGCGAAGGTTAGTAGTCGCGGGTTCCCCGTCACCCCGGTCGTATTCTTGAGCGTGTCGAACAACTTCTTCGCCGCCGTGGTTCCGCAACCGTTCATGGGGCATTCGCTGTAATCCGAGTACTGCTTGTTGCACCCCTCCGCTTTCGAAGCTCCCGCTAGGGCCCCAGGCTCATCCGACTCCAGGCCCACGACGACAAGGCTGTCCGCGAGGTTCTTGGCGAGGATCCAGCCCGTCCGGTCAGGGGCTCCTCCTGACCCCGGCACTGTCACCTTCTGGTAGCCGTTGGTTTTGGGCGACTCAACGGTTACGACACGCCCGATCTCGACAACCTCGACAATACGCGCGGAACGGTCGTGATCCCCCCGAAGATTTGACCTCTGCATCACCACACTTGTATTCGCGGAGACAGCGCTGGAGAGTGCGATCACGCCGAGCGCCGCTGCGACCGCCAATTGGTGAATTCTCATCGTGTCCTCCTGAAATTTCTCTGGAACGCGTCTACCTCGTGACGGAAACGGACCGCATACGACGCGTTTGCTTCGCGTCGACGCCTGGCTTCGAAGACTATGGGTCGCGTTAACGGGTGGCGGCCGCGCTTTGAAAGCTTCGCGACGTCTGGGTGGATCGTGTCTATGGCGGCACGGTACGCGCCAGCGACGGGATTCTGCGGGCCTTGGTTCTTAATGTTGGGGTTGGCGCCAAATCGATCGAGCTGCCAGAAGTCATTCTGATATTCCCACGTTATGTAGCCGCCAGGCGCAACGACAAACGGTTTATCAATCTTGCCCACGTGGCTCAGGGGCGTCCCGGGCGGCGTCGTCGGGGAGTAGTACGCCGGGAGGCAGAAGTCGGAGACCGTTTGGCCGCCGAGTTCGTATGAGAAGTTCTGGACAGGATCGCAAGCCTCGACCAGAAATCTGACGGTGCCCTGGTCGGCGACGGGAGAGGGTCCTTCGCGAAACTCCGTGCCAAGTGAGTCGATGGCCATCTCCACCGCTTCATGGCTCGCGAACAACGACCAAGTCGCGCCCGGTCGGATGTAGGCGACGGGCCGCCCATCGCTGGTCTTGTGATAACCGAAATACGCGCTCGCGATGTCGGACATCACCATGAGCACTCCGTATTTCTGCGGCACGTCTGCAAGACCCGGATAGGAGTGGACGGCGAGCGGGTCGAGCCCCCAGGCCGGCGCGACGTGCTGCGCAACCTGTTGGGCGAGCGCAGCAGCTACCTTACTGACCTCGACGAAGGTGACGCTTGGAACAAGCGAGACGACTCCGATTCCGTCCACGGTTATTCGCACCCCCCACATCGCTCGTCTTGCTCCCGAGAGCGACCACCCGGAATGACCCGCATCGTGCCGATAGTGCCCAACTCATGCTCTGCTTGTCCTGCTGTCATCGCGATGTCGCCTCGTTAGTCAAGTCCGGCACGTGGCGTTTCTACCAGTGCAATTGAGGGTCGGGGTCAGGGCACCGATTCACACGTTTACAGATGAACGCCATGACGTAGATCGCCTCACGATCAGCGGTAGGTGGAGTTGTTGGCGGTCCCAACGGGTGGCCTCCTGGGAAGACCGGCGCTATCGGTTTTCGGTAAAACTCGCTGAGCCGGATGCGAGCCTCCAGCGGCATGGCGGACACGTGCGCGGTGGCAGGATGAACGGTCGCCGGCGCACGTCGCGGGACGGCGATGGGGGATCTCGCCGCCGGCGGTGCGATAGCTACAGCCCGTGCAGCTGCTGGGATCACTCTGACCGCCGGACCGACGACTCGCGCGGGTGATCCATCACCGACAGGCAAGCGGGCAAGAGCCTTTACACCCAGCACTCGCGTCCCCATGGCAGCAGGTGGCGAGAGAATCGCACCTACTCTGACGAACCCGAGGTTTATCGCTTTCCCGGCCTCGATTCGTTTGATGGCGCCATCGTTCCCCGGCGACGCGGCTTTCAACTTGATCTCTAGGTTTCTGGCGAGCACGAGGGCTGCAACGTAAGCCGGCAGCTCCCCTTTGGGGATCGTTCCACCGTCGGACAGGAGGCGTGTCTGATCGAGAAAGCGCCAAAAGCGAGCTGTAAGAACGTCTGTAACGAACCACGGCCGCGTGATTGCGACGGACGTAAGCTCTACCGACAACGATTCAATCTCAAGATCAACAGAACTAGGTGCGAGTTTGGTCTTGAGTTCAGGCGTCGATTGCGCTACCAGCGCATCCGCCTCGGGGCCGCTGAAGCCAAACCGACTCCACCCATCGGTTCCCAAGACGTTCGACGGAGACAAATTGCACAGTGCGAACTGATTGTGATTCGTATCGGTTTGCTTGTCGATTTCAGGGACGAAAAGGGTCCGCCACTTGGCCCAGAGCGCCTCTGGGGCCTTTGCACCCAGCGTCTCGATCGCTCTTAGTGCATTCTCGATCTCCGTTTTGTTCCCATTCGCGTCCCACTCTTGCCTCAGCGCATCGAGTTTCTGCCGCAACAGTGGTTCGACAGTCTGGCTCCAGTTCTGCTTAACCGCCGGATCGCCGGAGAGTTCCGCGCTAATCTTCTGGTTATTGTAGTCTTCTTGCGCGGTGAACAACGCGTCCCGGTGACGCTTGTACTCCAAAAACTTCGGGGTGTCCTGAAGCAGTCCATCGCCGACAGCTCCGTGCAGCAGCTTGTACGCTGTATCGAAAGCCTCGTCCTCCTCCGCGCTTCGCGTTGACTTCGCGAGTCTTACCGGCGAATCGATGGCGTCCGAGTAAGAGTCCCAGAGGTACCTTGATTCGGTCGGCGGCCAGGTCATTCCAGCTGGAATGAGGTTGACCAGTCGCGAGAACTCGGACAGATCGAGAACGTCCTGGTTGCTGGAGATGCCGGCCCACGAGAATCTCAGCTGCTTAGGTGCAAAGGCCACCGGGCTGAGCGGAAATGACAAGAACGTCCCGTCCCGCTCGAACACCAGTCTGGCTTTCGTCATCAGCGCCAGAGCGATCCTACTGTCCACCGTAGCTGCTCACTGGAAATCGGAGTCTTTCAGATCCGGGAGAGGATTAGGAGCTTTCCCGACGAGGTGGTTCACAAACCCGATGATCTGCATTCCGGGAACCGTCACGGACTGAGCATCCGCTTCACTGTGAAAATTGGTCGATTGTTCCCCATGACGGTACGTGCCACTAAGCGAGAACGGCCCCCATCCCACACTCATCCCCGCGCTGGTGCTACTACTGTGGGCCTTGAACGCGGTCGCGAAGTCGGCCGACTCGATCACGATGTTTCGTGCGAACAGGATCGTCGTGGGATAGGCGATGAAACTGCCGTCCGGTGGAAGTTTCCCGTCCGAAGGCCACTTGTCATACGTCCAGCCCGCTCCCTTCGGTAGCGTCCAGCCTCTATTCATGAAGAACTCCGGGTAGAACCAAGGGCGGGACACCACCACCTGCGTGAGGTCAAAACTCAATTTGAAGCTGGAGACGGCGAAGTTGCTCTTGTAGTCTGCCGATTCGTGCCGGACATTGGCTCCGACGCTGAACAGACCGAAGTTCACACCGCCGCCTACGCTGAATCCGTTTGTCTTACTCAACGTTGACGAATCGACGGTCTCGTGACTCATCGTAAACTTGGTCCATCCGGCGGCCGTGGCGAAGCTTCCCGGTATAACCGACGTGTAGAAGAACTTCTGTCCGGGTCCCAGTGCAGTCATTTCGGCATCGCCGTACATCTCCAAGAGGCGCTGCTTCCAAAGCGCCATGTCTCGCTGGGTGACTTGGTTGATGAACGCGTTCATCTGATCAACTTCGTTGCGGTATCCTCCCGACGTCCAGGCATCCGCCGCCGCCTTCACCTGAAGCCTGTAGAGAGCCGCGTTGTTCGTGAAATTCAAGACAGGCTCTTTGTTCGTGCCTGACGCACTCTGAGCCGCCACCCGTGCATTGTTGTAAACGATGGCGGTCGCGATATAAGCCGCCATCTTCTCGTTGTAGGCTTGCAAGAGCGGTGAATCCTGTGTGACTTCCGTCTCTTCGTCGGTTACCAGATTCTTCGTCTTCTTCGTAACTCTCAGCAGCTTCCTGAACTTGTCGAGCTTCGCCTTTTCCGCGTCCGTGATGTCGCTCGCCACGACCTTCGAGAGGCGCAGAATCTCCCCGTAGATGTGGCTCATTCGGGTTTCAGCTGTTCTGAAGATGGCCTGTTGCGGATCCTGGTTATAGACACCGGTCGCATCAGGGACAAAGTCCACGGCCTGCGCGAAATTGAATGCCTGCTGAATGAGCAGTTTCTCCTCTTCCACGGTGGCTCCGCCCCCGAGCCCTTTTGTGCAGAAGCTAAAATCCTCAGCCGTGAAGGGAATGCCTGGTGTGCACCACGAGAAGAAGTTGTCTCGGGAGGGCGGCACATGTGCGTCGCCGCCAGTAACGATTTCATACAGTTGTGCCAGCAATTTGGAGCCTAGTTCGTTCAGAGTTTTGGCCATCGCGATTCCTTTCCAGTGCTAGATGCGGGTGTCCCGACTGTCTACTTGCGGCGACCGATTCGAAGGTGCTCGCAAGCATTTGCATTCGACGCCGCCTCGCGTCCATCCCCTCCCGGGCTTCCAATCGTCATGCTTCTGCGTAGGGTTTTGAGAACAACAACTGATCGGCAGCGATGATGGACTCCTCTCGTCAACGAGCGTGACCGCGTGCCCGTCGCGGCGATGAGCATGTGATCAACTTGCGATTTCGTGACGCCTTCGGTGCAAACCATCGCATTCATTGCTCGAGCCGCTGCCGCTTCATGTGTTGGCTTTCCAAAATCCACGCAGTTCGGATTCAGTCCCGTTGAAGCGGTCCCGATCACATCGCCCGACCCCGTCCACGTCGTGGGGATCCGGGCCCACGGCCCCATCGGTGTACTGCCACATCGTCCACGTCGACCATCCGACAGGGACCACAGCGGTCGGGCCATACTGCGCGAGCCAGAACCAGCAATTCGCCAAGACGGTGTCGACTTGCGAGCCGAGGAGTTCCTTGATGTAGTGTCCAGAATAGATTCCAGGCCACCGTCCGGTCGCTTCACGCACGTGAGTGACGAAAGCGCGGGCCTCCTCAAGGCTCATGCTTGGGCCTTGGTGGTTCGCTTCGAAATCGAGCACGAGTAGGTCGCCGGCACTCGGGGCAACCGTATCGAGGAAGTGAGCTGCTTGCTGGACCCCGTCTCCGCCGGTTCCGAAGTGGTAAGCGCCCCACAACAGTCCCGCGTTCGCTGCATCGTCGTGGTTTCGAGCATAGGTCGGGTCGACAAACGTCCGGCCCTGTGTTGCCTTTTGGATAATCCCGAGGATCCCCGCGGCGCCGGCCTTCTGTAGTTCCACCGTCCCGTTGTGATGAGACAGATCAATCACAGCGTTGATCGGAACCGGCTGTTCGACGAGTTCGGCCATTGGGATGTCCTTCGTACCAGCTCGCCGTGCTGTCTTTGCTCCGCTCACTCGAGAGCGTCGTTGCGCCAACGTCTAGTCTCCCGGTCGGTCGAGCCGACACTTCAATGGTCAGGGCGGAACTGGACGCGTGTGCTGTTCCAGTAGATTCCCGCGCTGCGAGCCTCGATCACCTCGCTGTCCCAGCTCTAGTCCCGCTACGCCGGCGGCGAGCACCTCAAGCGTTTTGCCCCACCGGAGATTGCCCGAATAGCTGGCAATCAAGGCCCCGTGTGAAATGTCCAGCAGTCGTGCGCCGCCCCTTTCCAACGATTTCTCGACGAGCGATTCCAGATCTCTGCAGCTTACCTACCAGCATGATTAGTTGCTGTCAAGCAAAATATTTGTTTTATTATGACAACAACGAGTACCATTCCGGGATGCCTGCGAAAGCGATCGCCCTGTCGGCGTCGGTGGGGGACTTGCTGCGGTTCCGCCGGAAGCGCCTCGGCTACACCCTGAGGGAGGTCGAACGCCTCACAGCGGCGCAAGGGAACCAGATACCGTTCAGCACGCTCGCCCGAATCGAGCAGGGTCGCCTCGACCCGGGCCTTAAGCGTCTGCACGCCTTGCTAGCTTTGTACGGGCTTCCGATCCAAGCCGCGGGGGACGTTCTCGATCTGGAGGCAATCTCCGGCACGGTTCCTGTGAGGGGAGATTCATCTGCGCTCATGAAGCGTGGGACGGATGCGTGGCAGCGAGGCGATGTCTCTACCGCCATGGCTTGTTACATCGCAATGCGGCGCAAGGCGAGCGACGAGGAAGCCGACAGGGTGGTTCGCCACGAGTCAATCCTCTCGTTTGCGGTGATCGCAGCGAAACTGGGAAAGCACCACGTCGCACGGCAAATACTTGATGACCTCGTCTTGGACCGGCCTGCCCGCCCGATTCTGTTTCGCGTCTTGATTCAGTCCGCCTCGAGTTGGCAGGCGCTCGGCTCCCCTGACTTTGCGCTAGCGCTGCTCAGCGGCGCCGAAGGGTTGCTGGACGCGGGCGACGCGCGTGGCCGCGGCTGGATTCGCCATCTCCGTGGGTCCATCCAGATCGACCTCGGGACGTTCGACGAAGCGAAGGAAAGTCTCGAAGCGGCCGCTCGGGTTTTCCAGAGGATCAAGCGACCCTATGACCGAGCCCTCGCGCTTGTCGCGATCGCTCGTGTCGAGGTTGAACGCGCTAACGGGGTGGCCGCGACGCGTTTGGCTCGTAGAGCGAAGGAATTCGCGGCTGCAAACAAACTCTCGCGCGTCGTTGGCCTCGCAAGCGTTCAGCTAGCCCGCGCGCGCATTTTGTGCTCGAGAGCTGAAGAAGCGATTGCGGTCCTCACGCAGCTTCTCGCCGACAGCATCGGGGCTTCGGACAACGTGATCCGCTTCTACACACACTTCTACCTATCCAAGGCCTATGCGATCGTCGGCGATCCGTTGCGAGCTCACGTCGAGCGTGAACAAGCAGGTTACTTCGTCCGTTTCGTAGATCAAGCGAGCAAGGAAGCGTCTGAGGTGAGGGGGCACCTCAAGGCCGGGAGCTCCGCATCAAACCCTTAGCAGTCGGCGGCAGAAGCCGCCAACCGGCGACGTAAAGGCGTCGCGCCCCCCACCCCGGATTGTCATTCCGCTCGCCAGCGGAGCCGGGTTCTGTCCACGTCCGATTCTTATCGTCACAGCGACACGCGCGCTGCGTTCCTTTGCGATTGCCCGAATCGTGCCCGCTCGCCTCCGCGGGATCCCCGTTCCCGACGTTGTGTTCGCGTGCCTTTCTACTTTTCTTTCGGGAGGAATCTCAATGTCGAAGATGGTCGCAACGATATGTTTGCTCTGCTGCCTCACCCTTGCAACACCGTCGCTCGCCGGCTACGCCGATCTCCAAGCATCTACATCCGGCGTCTCTGGGCCCACCGTCACTGTCTCCGTTAACAACCCGACAACGAACTCCGTGACCGCCCGAGTTCGCGTGGTTGTCAAGCTCGACGACGATACCTATTACATTCTGACGAGCGCCGCCTTCACGGTGACAAGCGGGGCGACGACATCGGTCTCGATTACCGCCCCGCAGTCGGTGGCGGAAATCGAGGACAATCCGGAACCCATTTCAGCCGTTCAATAATTCAAACGGCAGGGGCCCGCCGGCGTAGATGGCCGGCGGGCGCCCAGTGGCCGTCGCCTGTTTTCGTGAACACTATCTGAACTTCGCTGCAGTTTTCCTTGCCACCCTAATCGCCGCCTCGAACCCCCGCTTCTGCTTCACCGCCTTCACCCGCGCCTTCTGCGCCGGCTTCAGCTGCCGCATGTAGCCCATGTACTTCCCCTGGAGCCTGAGTTGGGCGCGGCGCTTGGGAGTGATCCGGAGCTTGCGTCCCGAGGCCGATGGCTTCGATCGGCGCGCGGCTTCACGAGCAGCCTTGCGAGCCTGCTTCCCGAGCCGCGCCAGCGACCGCTCGAGGTCGGCGAAGGCGCGCTCCATGACCCGAATCGTACGCTTTATGCTGCTGGACATCGTAGCCCCATGTGACGACACCCGGCTGACGATCATTGAAACTTTAGGTCGCTTATCGAAATCAGGCTACTCGAGCCGTCCACAAAGCGAATCCGCAATGTCCTGCTCGGCACGGGAAGCCGGACATCCACACTTGTTGGCGCTCGATGATCCACGCTGAATCGCGAGATTACTGTCCCGTTCACACCGCCTTCCACAATCTCGTATCGACCTGGGTTTGCTACTGGCGTGAACTGACGCGCAACGAAAGAGACTTGCGATACGACCTTTGGGAGCTCAATCAGACCGCCGTACTTGTATGTCCAGAGTTCAAATGGCGCCGGATTCACACTCGTGATCACCTGATCGATATTGTCTCGCGGCGGAGCGGAAGTGGCGGGCGAAGCAGCTGGTAGTGCGGTTGGCGACGGAAAGACCGTGGGGCTACGAGATCCTCCGGCGCGATTGTCTCGTTGCAAACGCTCCAGAAGCTGCGTCTTTGTTTGCTCCGGGAGGCTAGCCCAAATCGCAAAGATGACTACAGCCGCAACGATGCCTATAAGGACCATTGCCCGCAGCTTCTTTGGGATGCCCCAAACCACGCCGAGAATTACTTCCCAAATGTCCTTTGGCGGCGCTTGCACGTTGGCCGCACGGGCTGCTCTAGCCTCGGCCCCCTGCGCTTTCGAAAGCACGATTTCATACAAGTCTCGTGTGTTGAGCCGTCGTGTCGGGTGCGACTTTGCTAAGCGTGGCAGCTCGGAGAATAGGTAACCCGAGCATTGGACGTTCAGTTCACGGATCTTCTCCCCCTTTCCCGAATAGGCGTCACCTTCGGTCGCGGACATCCTTTGAACTCCCAGCTTTTCGACTTCACGGCACAAAGGACTGCCCTCAATGCACATAGCTCTAAGAAGTTGCGGTGAATAGACGCCGGTACCCTCTTCGAGCGCGATTCCCGCAGCTACGGATAGAACGTTTCGTAGATTCTCGTCGAGACTCGACCAGTGCTTTCGCGTTAGCCGTCCGATCGTGCCGACGTCGCTCAACGGCCTCCTCAACAATCCATCACACCTGCGCACAGCTTGCGCGCTTGAGGAACGCGCCGACAAGCCGCCTCAAGGTCGGCGAAGGCGCGCTCGATGGTGCGGACGGTTTGCTTCAGCGTGAGGGGTATGGCAGCCTCCAAACACTAGGCTTCTTCGCGGTCAGGAAGCGCTCCACGATATTCGTAATCCCGCAGACGCTTGACAGCGATTCTCCGCTCGAGGGTTGTGAACAGCGGCTTCCAATTCGGCTCGAGAATTACGCGCTCCACCGTGAGATCGAGTCTATCGCGCTCCCACAAGGCCGCATAGCCATCCGAGACGGTTGGCGCATGGATCAAGTAGCGTGCAGTCTCCAAACCGCCGCGCTCTGCGAGCATTCCAAGGAAACGCGTGGCGTTGTAATCAGCCTCCGACTTTGCGCGACGGTAGATTTCAAGCATGGCGCTGTGAAACTCGGATTCAAGCTGTGATGGCATGGGTCGCTCCGCGATTCGCGGATCGTATCACGGGTTGCGTTCGCTGGATCGCCGTTCAAGCTCGTTGACGGAGTGCGAGATGCTGCGGACGTCGTGCGGTGCGGTTCGATCACGCTCACAACGTGTTGAATTCGCGAAGTTCTCTGCAGTCCTCACCCTCCAAAGGTTGAATTCCTGCCGAGAATACATGCTGCCGCCGGGTACCTCTCGCCGAGGACACTTCTATGGTTATCGGTGATGCATATGGTCCGGACGGCGACCACCAGAGGCCGAGTTTGAAGTCGTGTTCTGGCAATTGCGGCCCAGCAAATCGTCCTACAATTACGCATTCCCGCTCGAGCGCATCCGTCATTGCTTTGATTGTCAGCGTTGCAGCCTTGAGGAAGAGCCGCCGAAACCTATCAGACTGAGCTTGATCAAGTTCAACGGTTTGGTAGAAGAGAACGGCCTTCGAAACACCGGCCTCGAGCCTGAACGGTAATGTCGCGGGCACGGGTCCGTCCGCGTCCTGAATGGGTAAGGGCACAGTGCGCGGTTCCAGCATTCGTCCAAGCCTGTCAAAACTACTAATGGAAATCGTGCGATCACCTGAATTCGCAATCTCGCAGCGCCAAGGAATTGACAACTCGATTGTCCCGGCGGAGGTCGAACTCAACTTCGCTGGAGCCGTGGTATCGGACGAACACCTAACCGTGAATCGCTCGGTTTCCGCCGAATACCACTGTAATAGCAAAGACGCGGCGGAAAACGCCAGGGCAAGCACGCCTGTCACGCGGGCGAATCTGTCCGTCGCCGACGCGCCGCGACCTTTGTGTTCGCTGAGAGCCCCGGTGAACCGAGTCTTCGTTGATCCCATGCGGAAGAAACCGAGCTTTCGAGCCACAGTGTCGCCTCCGGATGTCTAGAGAGACGCGCTTCCAGGTTAATTCCAAAATGCCGGCGGCCAGTGCGAAGGCGGAGAATCGGATGCGGTGGCTCATCTGGACGTGGGCAGTTCCGGAACCGCGGCGTTGGGAGAATCCGAGAATCCTCAATTGCGCGACTCCATCACGCGACTTCATTCATGCCCCCGACCTGCCCCCATTCACTGGACCGAAGTCTGTGAGAGTCCGGTCCGTTCCTGAGTTGGCGGCTGAAGTTCGGCGGGCGGTGTAGTAGCCGCCCGCCGATCTTCAGCTGCTCGCGCGAA
>JACXTT010004979.1_pt1 | contig 19491 bp, 23 predicted proteins | sample 9270951 | NCBI WGS metagenome assembly JACXTT01 (sample SAMN15532306, study PRJNA645909) | rock metagenome | isolation source: weathered quartz diorite | place: Puerto Rico | collected 2017-06-21 | reverse complement strand
TTGCAGGAGTATTCCCAACGAGCCTGGAGTCGACCCTATGCAGCCTCGCATTCCACCACCGATCCTGATGCTGGTCGCGGCGGCCCTCATGTGGACCCTGCACCGCTGGATGCCGCTCGGGCTGTGGATTGCCCCGCCATGGAACCGACTCGGCGTCCTTCCGGGTGCTGTCGGGATCGTCATTGCGGTGGCCGCGGTCCTGCGTTTTCGTCAGGCGCGAACGACCGTTGATCCCATGGACCCGAGCAAGGCCTCACGCCTCGTAACGGCCGGCGTTTTCTGCGTCAGCCGCAATCCGATGTATCTGGGATTGGTTCTGTTGCTGATCGGGTGGGCCGTCTGGCTCGGCAGCGCGAGTCCTTGGCTCATTCCGCCGCTGTTCGTCATCGTCATCACCGTCGTGCAGATCATTCCAGAGGAACAGGCGCTCAGCCAACTCTTCGAGGAGGAGTACCTCTCCTACCGACAAAGCGTAGCGCGCTGGATCGGCCGCCGCCGCTGACTGGGCCGCTGAAAGGGGAATAAGCGTATGAAGGGCACCTATCTCAGGTTCTATGTCCACGAGCGCAGAAAGCGCAAAGGCGAGCCGCTCTATGACTGGTTGTTGCACCAAGCCAAGGCCTTGAGGATTCATGGCGGATCCGCCTTTCGCGCCATCGCCGGTTATGGCAGACACGGCGCGTTGCATGAGCAACGCTTCTTCGAGCTCAGCGCGGATCTCACCGTGGAAGTGGAGTTCATCGTCAGCGACGAGCAAGCCGAGCTGCTGCTGGACACGATCCGCAGGGAAGGCATCCATGTCGTCTACGCGAAACTGCCCGCGGACTTCGGCATCATCGACGGCGAGGACTGAGCCGTGACAGAGAGATCGTTGGTTCTCGAAGCAACCTGGAGCGCGAGTCTGATCCGGAGGATATTCCAATGACCAAGCACTTCCTGGTGGCCTGTGACGGTTCGGCGCCAGCGGAGAGGGCATTCGATTTCGCTCTAACCCTGGCAGGAGCGCTGAAGGCCGACGTCTACGTCCTCGCGGTTGCGCGCCCGCCGGAGCCGCCCGACGAGGTCGAGACTGAAGCGGTGCTCGAAAACGCCACGGAGCACTTCGAGCGCCGGGCCGGAGCGAAACTTCTACGAGCTGCTTGAAGTCCAATCGTGGAGGACCGTCCCCGGGGAAGGTTGTGTTGCGGCCGGTGATCGCCTCAACCAGGCGGTCACGGCACAGCGCGTCTCCGCCGACTTGCATACAGGAGGTGAGTTATGAAGATGCTTCGTGTTTTGGACTCTTCCGGGGACCGAGTCATTCTTTTTGACGACACCGAGGCAACTGCCTCGGCCCGCGCCCAAGCCCAGGCTCTGTTCGCGCGGATGCTTGCTGCGGGCGGCACCGCCTTCAAAGTGAACCGCGGGGAGAGAAAGCCCGATGAGAAAGCTGCTGATTTCTCCACGCTGGAGAACGAGACGATCGTGGTGCCGCGCATCGTTGGCGGATGAGAGGGGCACCGGGCGGTGGACATTCGGTCTCTGCTCCGGATGATCGGTGGCCGTCTCGGGCGCCCATCGTTGCGCCGCGAAGATGTCGTAGGCGAGGCCGAGCACCCCCCTGGCGCTCTATTTGAAGCACGCGCCGCGGCCGAGGCGCGCGCCCGTAAGCTGCTGCTCCGCCTCCTTGACCCGGCCCAGCGGGAGGATTTTGAGCTTGAGGGCTACTTCGCAGTGCAAGTCGCCAGGCGCGGGCGATTCTGGATCCTGCCCTGCACCATGTTCAATGTGCTGCACGCGGAAACCGGAAATTGCTATTGCGCCACTCCAGCAGCCGAAATCCCGCTTTCAGACCTGATGCTGGCCCAGAAGCTACTGCTCGAGAACGACCCGGGGGGGTTCTTCTCAGTCGCGAATCGCAGGAACGAGTTGATCCATAGTCCGGTGGATGAGCGCTCACTGCCTCGACGAGTGTTACTGGCACGCCGGAGTCCATCCCCCTCCAGGGTGCGTTGGTCGGAGGTTTCGATGATCCCCTACAGGAGACAACTGCCGTAAGTGCCGCTTCGCGCGCCGAATCCCAGAACGTATAGCCCGGGTGAAGCGCCGCGTAATCGGGGCTGTGGTCCGGTGTCCCGGAGTGCGCTTTTTTCGCTCCGTTCAGGTTACAGCGACTCGACGAACTTCATCAGCGCCTCGCGATCGGCTCTGGACATCGTCCTGAACGCTTCGCGCGACTTCTCGGCTTGTCCCCCGTGCCACAAAATGGCTTCCGTGACATTGCGAGCGCGGCCGTCGTGAAGCAGATCGCCTTGGCCGCTCACCGTGCGCAGCAGGCCGACGCCCCACAGCGGCGGCGTGCGCCATTCGCGCCCGCTCGCCTTGAAATCCGGGCGGCCGTCCGCGAGCTCCTCGCCCATGTCGTGCAAGAGCAGGTCGGTGTAAGGGTGAATCACGAGATTTGCCGCTGAAGCAATCGCGGTGTTCGCTCCCGTCCTGAGCTCCGGCGTGTGGCAAGCGCTGCATTGGGCTTGACCGAACAGCTGCTCGCCGCGCCTCACCTCCGGGTCGTTCACGTTGCGCCGCGCGGGAACCGCTAGCGCTTGGAGGTACAGCGTGATGTTGTTGAGACGGCTCGGTATCACCTCCGGTCGGAAAGCATTTCCCGTGCACCCGCCTTGGCCGCCGCATTTGCTCGCCGACGGCACGTCGAGGCATTGGTGCTGCACGGGAGGACAGTTCTCCTCTGGAAACATGTAGGTGGTGGCGCCGATGTCGCCGAGGAATGCAGCCGCCGTCTGCTGGCGCAAGTTCGGCTGATTCGCTTTCCAGCCGAAGCGCCCCAGCACCATGCGATCGGCTTCGTAGTCCCAGACGTAGTTGGGCTTCCCGCCGATGCCGATCTTCTCTTCTTCCTTCGCCAGGGCAAGAATCGATTCCTCGGGCACGGCTTCCAGCAGGCCCATCCCGACGACTGCCGGCGCGATGCGGGGAGAAATCATCGTACCGCGGCCCAGTTCGCCGAACTGCAGATTTCTGAACTCGATGCTCGGCACCCGCAGGGTTACTTTCTCTCCATCGGCGAAGCTCACCTCGCGCGCCGCGTAGGTAAAGATCGCTTGGCCTTCGGCAGGCACGCGACCGGGAATGCCGCGGTTCTGCAACTGGTCTCCATACGCGGGATGAGGGTTCGGTCCGCCTTGTTCGGTAGCACCGGGAACGCTCAGCCGCACGAGCATCCCGAGCTCCGCCTCCTCGCCGTTGTCCGGGGCTTTCGCCCGCCCGTTGTTGGCGTGGCAATGTGCACAGCGGTCCTCGTTGAACGTCGGGCCCAGTCCCCAAACCCCGCCAGCCTGCGGCGCGACGACCCACGCCTCGTTGAACTGTTCTTTGCCTTTTGCGAACGCCTCGGCCTGCGCCCGGTCGAGCGTCGCGATCGGAACTGAGAAGGCGTTGGAATCGGCAACTGGTGTGGTGAAGCTCCCTGCCGACAACGCCGCCGAATCGAGCGTGTCCGAGCTCCCGATCGCCAGCGGTGCGGCGGCGCCCCATATCGCGACGAAGGCGAGCAGTATCCGTCGTGCGTGAGCGAACAGATCCAACACGGCCCGGATGCCGAGGCTTAGTGCTCTTCCCAAGGACTGTGCTTGACCTCCGGTGGAATCCAGATGGTCTGATAGACCTTCTGCATCTCCTTTTCTTTTGCGATCTCGTCGCTGACCGAGAGGTTGGCGTACTTGGCTTCGGTGGGACTGGAATAGTTGCGCGTGTTCAAATACGGGGCGGACAGCACCTTGCGCAGCCCGCCGTTGCACTTCTCGCATTTGTCCGGGCCCGCAGCGTCGATCCCGTGACGCGTCTTATAGATGATCAGGCAGTCATCACAGGCATATTCGTAGAATGGCACTCTGGCTCTCCTGCTGTTTCGGCTGGAACGTAAAGGGGCCGACCCCATCGGGATCGGCCCCACAGGCACTACACCCCTCCCCCTTTGTCAGGCGAGCTTGGTCGCCACCAGTTCGGCTTTGGCCTGCATCGCCTGTTGCTTGTTGATGTTCCAGATACGCGCCGCGTTCTCGCCGAAGACCTTGCGGCGGATCTCGGGCGTGATCTTCGGATAGCCGTGCCCCTCGACCAATTGGTCGGGGATCTGGAACTTACGGAATGCGTCGATCTGCCACTGCGGGTTGCCCCATAGCAGCGAATCGGTTCCCCACATGACGTAGTCGGGACCGAGATCGCGCAGCAGCGTGCCGATAACATGCGCGCACTCCAGTGGACGGCTGCTCACGGTCGCGGCGAATGTAGAACCGACTTCGCAGTACAGGTTCTTGCGCTGCGGCTTGAAGCCCTTCATGGCCGCTAGTTCGGCGTGGTACGGCCAGGCCGAGTGGTACGCGATGAAGTTGAGATCCAGGAAGTCGTCCGCCGTGGCATCGAAGTCCTCGCAATGCGCGTAGCGGGCGTAGAACTGACCGAAGGGGATGCCTTTGTGGCAGCCGATGTTCTTGATTCCCACCTTTCGGCACTGCTCCCAGATCGGGTAAGCCAGTTTCTCGTCGTCGAACCACCAGCCCTTCTTCTTGGTCGAGTCGAACGTGTACAGCTTGAGGCCCGAGATCTTGTACTTGTCGACGTACATGTTGAGCCGGTCCAGGGTTTCGCTCAGACCCTGATTCGGCGTCAGGCCGCCGGCCAGCATGACGGTCGACTTGGGCCAGCTCTCGCGGACTTTGACCTGATAGTCCATCGGGATCATGTCCTGACCGCCGTAATCTTCCCGGAAGCCGAACGGGTTGAAGACGCCGACGGTCGTGTCGCTTTCCTTCAGGATCATCTTGCCGTAGTTCTCGACCGTCATGTCCCTAGTGCCGTTGGGCAGCCCGAAGGCTTTGCCGAGGTTATCGAGCAGGTCTACGAACCACATACCGCGCGTGGTGGTATTCACTCCTTCCACGTAATGCTCCGGACGCGTGCAGACGTGGGTGTGAGCGTCGACGATGAAGTCGCTGCTCGCGCGCGCTAGCTGTATTGCTTCGTTTTTCCCGTCGATGTCAGCAGCCTCGGCTTCACCGACTTCGAAGAACTTCATGCCGGTGACTTCGTTGGCGGCCAGCATCGCCGCCGAGAAGCCGAGAGACGACCTGAAGAAATTGCGACGGGACATGCCCGCCTTCTTCGCGTAGCCGTCCATCTTGTCCGAGATCCGCGGCCCCATGTTCCCCGACATGAACAACGAGGTGCCGATCTCATTCGCGTTGAACGGGTCCTTCGGAATATTCTCCAGACCCTTGAAGTGCTGCAGGATGTTGAACTCCATGCGACCCTCCTCCCGATTGGCTTTTTGTACTGGTTGATAGCCAGGCGACGCACTGCGGGATGCCCTTCAGAGGCTCCTTATGCATGAGCCGCCTCGCCCGAACGGTTCCGCGTTCAAAGGCGAAGTCAAACTACTCCCGCCCGGTGGAGGTGTCAACGGCTGACGGCACCCATCCCGGATCTCGCCGGCAGGCAGCATTTCTGCCGTCGCGCCGGGAACATGCTCCCGCCCGTTCAGCATCCGTTCAGGGGCAGGGGCCTAATCTGCGCTCAACCAGCCAATTGCTGGCGATACCCAAAGGAGATTGAGCGATGAACAGCAAATTTCTGGTCCCTGCCCTGGGGGCTCTGTTGCTATGCAGCAGCACGCTGGCGCTGGCTCGCGATTGGCACGGTCGCGATCACGACCCCGCGCAATACCAAGGCTGGGACGACAGCCGTGCCGAGCGTCACTGGCATGAGTTCCTGCAGCATCGCGCGTGGAGACAGAACTACTGGTGCCCGCCCCATCCGCATCGCAACTGGGCGCCCGCGCCCAGCCGGCAATACGACCGGTTCGCGTATCCGAGCTACGACCGGGACGGCGGGACGATCATCTTTCGCGGCCGCGTCAACTGAACGAGCCGCCGCTTAACATCAGAGCTTAGGAGAACGACGATGAAACGCACCGCATTTGCCATAGCCGCGACGCTAGCTTTGGGCACCGGCACCGCTTTCGCCGGCGGCAACTTCCAGGACTACGCCCGTGTCGAGAACGTTTCGCCTCAGTACGAACAAATCAACATCCCGCGCCAGGAGTGTTACTCGGAGATGGTCCCTCAGACCTCCTACCGCCGCAACGATTCCCTGGCCGGTCCGATCATCGGTGGAGTGGCAGGCGGATTGCTCGGCTCGCGCTTCGGCGGTGGCAACGGGCGCGTGGCGACTGCGGCTGTCGGGGCGGTAGCGGGCGCCATAGTCGGCGACCGCCTGCAGAACCGGGGCGACGGCGTCGAGTACAGCGAGCGCGAAGTGCGGCGCTGCCGGACGGTGGACCACTTCGAAAGTCGCCTCAGCGGCTACCATGTGGCCTACGAGTACCAGGGCCGTTCATACACGACATTTCTACCGTACGACCCGGGCACGCGTCTGCCCGTGCGTGTGAGCGTCGAGCCGGTCGGTCGCTGACAACGGTCCTCGGGCGGCGCCGCGCAGAGTCCGGGCGGCGCGCGTTGCGAGTCGCCCCCGCTTCGGCGATCATCCGTTCCATGAGAATTCTTACGCCGATGCGGGCGCTCGTGGGGCTGATGCTGCTGGTGGGTGCGTTTATGCCCGCTCAGGCGCAACGCTGGGTTCCGGACAGCGCCGCCGCACGGGGTTTCGCACCGCACACTGTCGCCGAGCGCCGCGTTTCTCTCGCGCAGGCTGTGGAGATGGTGCAGCGAGCCACTGGCGGGAAGGTGTTGGACGCCAAGGACCTCGGCGAGCAGTATCGAATCAAGGTGCTCACGCGCAGCGGCGAGGTCCGCGTGGTCTACGTGAACCCGCAGACCGGCGCCATGCGCGACTGAAGCGCCCCTGCCATGCGCATCCTGGTGGTGGAAGACGAACCCGGCTTGCAGCAACAGGTTCGCTCACAGCTCGAGGCGCAGGGCTACACGGTCGACTCCACCGGCGAGGGGAAGGAGGGGCTGTACCTCGCCACTGAATATCCCTATGACGCCGCCATCGTCGACATCGGGCTGCCCGGACTTTCCGGCCTGGACATCATCACGCGCCTGCGCAGCCGCGGCAGCCACTTGCCTATACTCGTGCTCACCGCGCGCGGCCGCTGGCAGGACAAGGTCCAAGGGCTGGAGACCGGCGCCGATGACTACCTGACCAAGCCGTTCGAGACGGAGGAGCTCCTTGCGCGCCTGAAGGCTTTGTTGCGGCGCGCAGCCGGTGCGGCGCAAAACGTCCTGCGCTGCGGCCCCATCGCCTTGAACCTCGGCACGCAAAAGGTCAGCGTGGATGGCCAGGAAGTCGAGCTCACCAGCTACGAGTACCGGCTGCTCGAGCACCTCGCGCGCGAGCGCCGGCGCGTGCTGTCGAAGGACGAGCTGGCCGCACATCTCTATCCACACGACGAAGAGCGCGACAGCAACGTCATCGAAGTGCTGATCGGACGCCTGCGGCGCAAGCTCGATCCCGACGGGAAGCTCCAGCCGCTCGAGACCGTGCGGGGACGCGGCTACCGTTTTCGCCTCAGCGAGAACTGATGCGCTCGCTCACCGCGCGTGTCGCCGTTGGCGCCGGGCTGGTGGTAGCGGTGTTCATAGCACTGTCGGCCTTCGCTCTGGAGCGCGCGTTCCGAGACAGCGCGCGCAGCGCTCGTCAGGAGCGTTTGCTGGCGCAGGTGTATCTGTTGATGGCCGCCGCCGAGGTCGACGCGCAAGGACTCCTCACGCTTGGCAGCGGACCGCTGGATCCCAAGTTCGAGATGCCCGGCTCGGGTCTGTATGCAGTTATCTTCGACGGTCAAGGGCACGAGGTATGGCGCTCGCGCTCCGCGCTGAACGCCGAACTGCCGAAGATCGTCTTGCTGCCGCCAGGCAGCCAGCATTTCGACGAGATCGCTAACGCCCCCGACGACGGCTACTTCGTGCAGAGCTTCGGCGTGAGCTGGGCGACCGCCGCAGGCAGTTATCCATTCACCTTCAGCGTGGCGGAGGACCTGCACCCCTACCATGAGCAGCTCGCAATCTATCGCCACAGCCTGTGGGGATGGCTCGGCGCGATGGCCCTGCTGCTGCTCGTCGCGCAGTCGCTGATCCTGCGCTGGGGGTTGAGCCCGCTGAGGCAGGTGGCCGACGAGTTGACCGGGCTCGAGCAGGGACGGCAGGAACAGATCGCCGGGAACTATCCCACCGAGGTCAAGCGCCTGACCGACAATCTCAACACGGTGCTCACGCACGAGCGCGCGCGGCAGAAGCGCTATCGCGACGCGCTGGCGGACCTGGCACACAGCCTAAAGACCCCGCTGGCGCTGGTGCGCGGCGCGTTGAGCGCGTCCAGGCCAGAGCCTGAACTGGCACGCACGCTCGAGGAGCAGGTGGAGCGCATGGACCACATCGTGGGGTATCACCTGCAGCGTGCGGCGGCTTCCGGGCGCACCAGCCTGGCGGTTCAGCAACCGCTGCGCCCTGCGGTGGAGCGGACGCTCAACGCGCTGGCGAAAGTCCACGCCGACAAGCATATTGCAACCGAAGTGGAGGTCGCCTCCGGATTGCGTTTTCGCGGCGACGAAGGCGATCTGCTGGAGCTGCTGGGCAACGTGCTCGACAACGCGTGCAAGTGGTGTCGCAGCCGCGTCCGCGTTCACGCGGCACTCAGTGAAGGGCAGCTCGCCTTGACGGTGGAGGACGATGGACCCGGCATATCGGAGGCCGACGCGCAGCAGGTGCTGGAAAGAGGCAGCCGCGCCGACCAATCCATGCCGGGCCAGGGCATCGGCCTCGCGGTCACGCGCGACATCGTCGAAGCGTACGGTGGACGTATCGTCATCGCGCGCAGTGCGCTGGGCGGAGCCAGCATCACGCTGCTGCTGCCCGGACTGACCTGAGCGGGCCGTCGATGAACACGCGCATGGCCGTTCGCGTCGAGCGGCTCGCCTTCGCGCAGAGTTCGGCCAACGGTGGTTTTCAACAGCCTGATAGAATCGCCCGCATCGGCGGAGGAATATCCGATGGCCGGAAGCATATCAACCCTATCCCCGGAAGCAGACGACCGCAGGCAGCTCCGGCGCGCCGTCATCGCAAGCACGGTCGGGACCACGATCGAGTGGTACGACTTCTTTCTCTACAGCACTGTCACCGGCTTGGTGTTCGCCCAGCTCTACTTTCCGAAATCCGATCCCCTCGTGGGCACGCTCCAAGCGTTCGCGATCTATGCCGTCGGCTTCATCGCGCGGCCGGTGGGCGCTGCGATCTTCGGGCACTACGGAGATCGCATCGGCCGCAAGTCGACGCTGGTCGCCACGCTCCTGTTGATGGGGGTGGCTACCTTCCTGGTCGCGTTCGTGCCCACCTACGAACAGATCGGAATCTGGGGCGCGGTGCTGCTGACAATCCTGCGCTTCATCCAAGGCGTCGGCGTCGGGGGCGAGTGGGGAGGCTCGGTCCTGATGTCGATGGAGTGGACTAAGACCAACGCTCATCGCGGTTTCGTCGCGTCGTGGCCCCAATTCGGCGTCCCGGCCGGACTATTCCTGGCCAACCTGGCGGTGCTGGCCTTCAGCGAGATCTCCGGCGGCCAGTTCCTGGCCTGGGGATGGCGCATCCCGTTTTTTCTCAGCATTATCCTGGTGGCGATCGGACTCTGGATCCGTCTCAACATCCTGGAGACGCCGGTGTTCGCGCGCCTGGCCGCCGAGAGCAAAATCGAGCGCACGCCGATGCTGGAGGTAATCAGGCGGCAACCGAGGGAGATCCTCCTGTCGGCGCTCGCGCGCATGGGTGAGCAGGCGCCGTTTTACATCTTCACGGCATTCGTATTCACGTACGGAACCAAAGTTGTAGGGGTCACGCGCGACCTGCTGCTCACCGCGGTCCTGACCGCCTCCGTGCTGTCGTTCTTCACCATTCCGTTCTCGGGCTATCTGTCCGACCGGATCGGCCGCAAGCGCATGTACATGATCGGGGCCGCAGTGACAGGCGTGTTCGGTTTCGTGTACTTCGCGCTGCTCAACACGATGGTGCCGGGATGGATTTTTTTGGGCGTCGTGCTGTCGCTGATTCCGCACGACATGATGTATGGGCCGCAGGCGGCGCTGATCGCGGAATCCTTCACCGGGCGCTTGCGCTACAGCGGAGCATCGCTGGGCTATCAGCTCGCATCCGTCATCGCCGGCGGCCCGGCTCCGCTCATTGCGGCATGGCTGTTCGCACAATACGGATCCGGCTACGCCATTGCCGCCTACATCCTGTCGTGCGCAATCCTGAGCCTGGTTTCCACCGCGATGCTCAAAGACTACACGAATCGCGACATCTCGCAGGAATATGAAGCCACTTTGATCCGGAGTCGAACTGGCTAGCAGGAACGGACCCCACGTTCCCCTTCCGGCCCGTGTAGCATAGAAACCATGTGTGCATCCTCATTAGGAACCAGCAATGGCTAAATTCGGTATCGGCCAAGCCTTGACTCGACGCGAAGACCAGCGGTTGATCACCGGCACGGGCCAGTACATCGACGACCTGTCGCTCCCCAGCGAAGCGCATCTGGCCTTCGTGCGTTCCACGCATGCGCACGCGCGCATCGTTGCGATCGACGCGGCGGCCGCCAAGGTGGCGCCCGGCGTCATCGCGGTCCTGACCGGCGCTGAGCTGGCCAGAGACGGCATCGGCGCGTTCCCGCTCGGACCGGGCCTGGCGGACGCCGACGGAAAACCCAAGGGTGCGCCGCCGTACTACCCGCTCGCGATCGACAACGTCCGTTTCGTCGGCGAGGCGGTTGCCGCAGTCGTCGCCGCGACACGTGCACAAGCCGAGGATGCCGTCGAGAAAGTAACCGTGGAGTACCAGGAGCTTCCCGCGGTAACGACGATCGAAGGCGCGCTGGCTAAGGGCGCGCCGCAGGTTTGGCCGGAAGACGCACCGGGCAATGTGGCGGCGCAGATGCAGTGGGGCAAGCCGGATGCCTGCGCGGAGGCATTCGCGAAGGCCAAGCACATCACCAAGCTTTCACTCCATAACCAGCGCCTCATCCCGGTGACTATGGAACCGCGTGGCAGCGTCGCGGAGTTCGACAAGGCGAGCGGCCGCATCACTCTGCATACGAGCTGCCAGAACCCGGCCGGCCTGCAGCAGGCACTGGCGGAAGCGATCCTGAAAGTCCCCATGGATCGGGTACGTGTGCGTGTCCCGGACGTGGGCGGCGGATTCGGCATGAAGACCATGCTGTACCCCGAGGACGCGGTGTGCGCCTTTGCGGCCCGCAAGCTTGGCCGGCCGGTGCATTGGTGCGCCAGCCGGAGCGACGAGTTCCTGGCCGGCACGCACGGGCGTGACCAGACCAACCACGCCGAGCTGGCGTTCGACGCCGACGGCAAGATCCTGGGATTGAAAGTCGACATCGTCGGCAACATCGGAGCCTACGGCAGCAGCCCCGGCGCCATCATCGTGTTGGCGATCGGGCCGAAGGTTATTACCGGCGTGTACCACATACCGGCGCTGGATCTGCGCTCGCGCGCCGTACTCACGCACACCAATATCGTCTCGGCTTATCGAGGCGCCGGGCGGCCCGAGGCCATCTTTCTCATCGAGCGCTTGATGGACCAGGCCGCCGCAGAGATGGGCATGGACCCGGCGGAGCTGCGTCGACGCAACCTGATCCCCGCCAGCGCGATGCCCTACACAACGCCCATGGGAGAAACATTCGACAGCGGCAACTTCGCAAACATCCTGCAACGCATCCTTACGCAATCGGACTGGAACGGCTATCCGCAGCGACGCGAGGAGTCGCGCAGGCGCGGCCGTTTGCGCGGGCGGGCGCTGTCGTCATTCCTGGAGTGGACCGGCGTGGTGCACGAGGAGAGCATCACCTTCGACGTGGAAGCGGACGGGCGCGTGATCGTGCGTACGGCGATGCAAGCGATGGGCCAGGGTATCGAGACCAGCTATGTGCAAATCATCGCGGACACGCTCGGCATCGATCCCGAGCGCATCGTCATCATGCAGGGCGACAGCGACATCGCTCAGGGGCTGGGCAGCATGGGCAGCCGTTCGCTCTACATCGGCGGCTCGGCCATGCTTACGGCGTCGAAGGATGCGATCGACAAAGGCAAGCAGCTCGCCGCGGAGGCCCTGGAAGCTGCGGGTCCGGACATCACGTATCGCGACGGGCGATTCACGGTGGCTGGGACCGACCTCGCCATCGGCCTGTTCGAGCTCGCCGCCCGGCAGCCGCAGAAGCGGATCGCGATCGCGACCTTGCAAAAGGTCGGCGGCCCATCGTGGCCCAACAGTTGCCACGTATGCGAAGTCGAGGTCGACCCGGAAACCGGCACCACTGACGTCGTTCGCTACACCACCGTCGACGACGTCGGGCGCGTGGTCAACCCCATGATCGTCGCCGGGCAAGTCCACGGCGGCATCGCGCAGGCGGTCGGGCAAGCGCTGCTGGAGGACGCCCGTTACGATCCCGAAACAGGTCAGCTCGTGACCGGCTCTTTCCTCGACTATTGCATGCCGCGCGCCGACAACATCCCCAGCTTCTCCACCTTCACCGATGAGTCGTCGCCTTGCAAGATCAATCCGCTGGGAGCGAAAGGCGTGGGCGAGCTCGGCACCGTGGGCGGCACGCCGACGGTGATCAACGCGCTGCTCGACGCGCTGCGGCCGCTCGGCGTCAAGACGATCGAGATGCCCGCCACGCCGGAACGGGTGTGGCAAGCGATTCGCTCCGCACAGGGCGCGTGAGCGAGGCCCGGCGCCTACTGCTTGCCCTCTTTTACCGCCTTCAGGCAGGCCTGAACCCGCTCTAGTGCGGGCCGGCCGCCGAGCATCGCGGTTTCGGCGATCCGATCGGCGCTGCAGGCTTGCGGGCTCCCCGCGTGCGCGAGCAAGGCAGCGAAGTCCTCCGAGGCGAGGAGCTGCTTCGCCCGCCCCAGCCACTCGTCCGAGTCACGCTGGTTGAGGCTGTCGTGGGAATCCTGTACACCTTTGCGCTTGGCGTAATCCCGTCCCCAGGCATTCTGCTTTTCTACCCGTGCACTGAGCTCTTCCTGATGGGCACGAAGCTGCAGGCGGTCGTCCTCCAGCAAATTCGCCTGCTCCCGGAGTTGCGCAATGCGTTGGTCGCAGGCGTCCGCGACTGCCTGGTCCTTGGTGTGCCTGGGACACTGCGTCTGGAATTTTTGCACCGCCTGGTTCTGCTCGGCGAGCGCGGCGTTGAACTGGGCGATGTTCTGATTCAGCGCCTGAACTTCTTCGCGGAGCGTCTTCTCGGAAGCAACAAGTTGCTGACCTTCCTCGGCCAGCTGTGCGTTGGAAGGGGCCAACGTCGCGGCCTCCTCCAGGATCAGGTCGCCCTCCTGCACCAACGCGTCCAGCCGGAGCTGATCGGCCAGCGCCAGTGGCAACGCGATGTGGGCCAGGACAACCGCTGCGCCCAATAGCAACTGGCGGCGCAGCGGTGCCGGTGAAAGCTCGGACATGCCGGTGTCTCGCGAGGACAGGTCGGTGTCATGTTACCCCGACCCTAGCCTCGAGCTACACCCCGCGCGCAATCCTCTGCTACTTGCTATCTGCCTGCGCTGCGCCCGACAGCTCCCCGGACCAGTTGTAGCTCGCGACCGTGCCTGCCTGATTGAAGCGGATCTGCAACAACTTGAAGCGCGACTTCTCGGGATTCGTGAGGTTGCCGTTGCCGTAGTAGTAGGTCCACTGCTCGTACATGCTCCCGTCGGCTTCCACCACCAGTCCCTTCCCCATCGGCGGACCCAGCACAGCCTGCACTTGAACCATGTCCGTGGTTCCCGGCCGCGTGTCCTGCGAGAACTTCGCATAGTTGAACTCGCGGCCCGTCTGCATGTTCGTGCAACCCGCGACCAGGATCGGCGCTGCCAGCGCGGCGACGAAGATACGACGCAATCGAATATTGTTCCGGTTCACGCGGCTCCTCCTCGGTCTGAACGAATGGCCTCATTTCGGCCTTTCGGTGTGAACGCGGAGCAACCCGAAGGTTCCTTGGTCCGATCAGTCCTTCACGTCGGCTGCCACGCGCATCCGCACGATCTTGTCGGGGTTGTCGACTTGGCCGTTTGCCGCCTCGCTGCCCTTCTTGATCTTGTCCACGTATTCCATCCCCTTGGTCACTTGTCCCCAGACCGTGTACTTGCCGTCCAGGAACGGAGCAGGCGCGAAGCAGATGAAGAACTGCGAGTCGGCGCTGTCCGGGCTGGCTGCACGCGCCATGCCCACGGTGCCGCGCTCGAATGGCTGTTTGGAAAACTCTGCGGGCAGCTTGACGCCCGAGCCGCCGGTGCCGGTACCGGTAGGATCGCCGCCCTGGGCCATGAAGCCGGGGATCACGCGATGGAACACGATGCCGTCGTAGAACCCCTTGCGCACCAGCTCCTTGATCCGCGCCACGTGCTTGGGCGCGAGATCGGGACGCAGCTCGATCACGACGCGGCCGTCTTTCAAATCGAGATAGAGCGTGTTCTCCGGGTCGGGTGCAGCGCCGTTGGCATTGGAGGCAAGGGTGACGGCAACGAACAGCAGGACTGCAAGCTTGAGGGTACGCATCGGTCCGGTGATGGTTAGTTGGCGGGACCGCTAGTGTACCGCAGGGCTAACGGCCGTCGGGCGGAGCACCCGGACGGCCGCTGTCGCCGTCAGCCTACGAAAGCTGCGGGTACGGGGTTCTCTCCTACCGCTTGGCGCAGGATGGCCCAGTGCATGGCCTCGTCGCCGAGTATGCTCGCAGCCGCCTTCGCCAAATCGCGATTTTCGAACACCGGGACAGCCGCCAGATAGGCCGACACCGCGCCCTGCTCCAGTCCGGCCGCGAAGCGCAACACGTCGTTCTGGCTCTTGAGCTGGTCGACCGGGAAGTCGTACTTCTGTTTGGGCGACACAGGCGCGCCCCCCAGTTGCTTCACGGTTGCTGCGAGCAGATCCGCATGCGCCCTGTGCTGACCCTGGAACTGCACGGCGAGGTCCAAGACAGGCTTTTGCAGCAACCCGCTCTCGGCGCCAACCTGGTACGCGGCGATGCCCTGATACTCCGCAGCCAGTCCGCCATTGAGAATCTTGATGTCGTTGGCGACACCGGCTGCGCCCGTCTTCTTGAAGTCTGCGGCGAGCGAGTCGCGCCCGGCCAGGAGCGCGACGGCAGCTCCGGACAGCAGCAATCCTGAACGGGCAAAGAACACACGGCGGCCCGCGAGAAAAAGTGGATCGTGAGCAAGTTCGATATTGGACATGGTGACTCCTGTTGGGTAGTTGTTGAGGGTGAAGCCCGGCCCGCCGCTTGAATCGAGCGGCTGTGAACTGACTTCAGGTGGCGGGAAACGGGTTGGCTCGGCCGGAATGGCCGCGCCGATGCTAGCCGCCGGGATCGGCAGCCGGTGAATGTCGCAAGCGATCGAGCACAATGGCGACGATGCGGTCGCAACGAGCACCCTCGAAGCCGAAGGCACCTCCGAGCGCGACGTCGACATCGCCTTCGAGGGCTTCGCGCAGCAGACTGCGGGCACGGAAGAAGCGCGTTCGGACCGTTGCGGCAGGGATGCCAAGGCTTGCAGCAGTCTCTTCGACGCTCAGATCCTCCAGTGCGCGCAGAACGAACACGGTCCTGAACGCCGGGGGCAAACGGTCGATATGGTGCTCGAGGAGCCGACGCATCTCTTCGCGCATGGCAGCGCCGTCCGGCTGCTCCGATTCGAGCTGGGTTGCTTCGGCTCCGGGGAGATGACCGTCGATGTCCACTACGTTGTCCAACGACACGTTGGTGTCCTCTCTCTTACTCTTGCGCACTGTCGCCAGCGCCTGGTTGATCACGATGCGCGTGAGCCACGTGGACAGCTTCGAGTCTGCCCGAAAGCTCGCGATGGATCGGAACGCCTGCAGGTAGGCCTCCTGCACGCAGTCCTCGGCTTCGGCGTCGTCGCGCAGGATGCTGCGGGCGGTCCGGTAAAGCAGTCGGTTATGGCGACGCATCATGAGCTCCAGTGCGCGCGCGTTCCCCAGGCCGATATGCGATGCCAGCTCCGCGTCGGATAAGGCCGTTAGAGACACCTCGGTGAGGGCTAAGGTGGTTCGCATCTCCGTATTCTCCTCGCTGCTTCACCCATTGGATGCAAGGCGATCCCGGCGCGTTCCCGCCACAGGACGATTGGCGCTACACTCTTCCCAGCCGCAAACCGGTAATCTAACCAGGCTGTGACCAACCCACCCAGGACCGCCGACCTGCGCAGGGACTACGCGCGGGAAGATTTGGACGAGAAGAACGTCGCGCGTGACCCGAACGAGCAATTCGCACGCTGGTTCGACGAGGCGCTGCGCGCGCAGCTCCCGGAGCCCAACGCGATGATCCTTGCAACCGTGGACGCTGCCGGCCAGCCGTCCGCACGCACCGTGCTCCTCAAAGGGCACGATCCCCGCGGCTTCGTCTTCTTCACCAACTATGACAGCCGCAAGGGCCAAGAGCTCGCCGACAACCCGCGCGCGAGCCTTCTGTTCGTCTGGCTGGAGCTGGAGCGGCAGGTGCGTCTGGAGGGGCGCGTCGACATGATCTCTGCGGAAGAGTCCGACCAATACTACGTCACCCGGCCGGTCGGCAGCCGGCTCGCCGCCTGGGCGTCCCCGCAGAGCGAGGCCGTGCCGGACCGCGCGTCCCTGGAAACGCGTTTCGCCGAGGCCGAGCGCCTGCACGGCGACGATCCGCATCGGCCGCCATTCTGGGGCGGTTACCGGTTGGCGCCGGATTGCTTCGAGTTCTGGCAGGGCCGTCCCAGCCGCCTGCACGACCGCGTGCAATACCGACGCGGCCGCGACGGCTGGGTGATCGAGCGCCTGGCGCCTTGATCACCGAGGACGCATGACTAGGGCGAGGCGCAGCGCAGGAGACAACCACATCATAGTGTCCTGCTACTTCCTTCTACTCGAACGAGCATTTGAATGCGCCAACTCCAAGCGCTGCGATGATTAGCATCAGTGGACTCGGTTCCGGAAGCCGCCCCTGGCCGAAAAACGTAGTGACCAGGCCGACATATAGGGCGTAGGAAAACAGACGTCCGTCAGCTTCGCTGATCGGCCCACAAGCAGCCGTTCAAGCGTGTCGCTCAATTCTGTTGAAAAACTAGTCCGAACTCTCGCCTTACCCGCATGTCATAAGAATGGGCCTTGACGGGGGTATCGAGATGATGGGTCAGCAGGCGGTGGGGCAAGAGCAACTGGCGGACAACTCCTGATTGCGCGTCAGACGGAGTCTTACATCAGGGGAAGGGACGGGTTTCCGTCTCCTTCTTCTTGTCTCGCTCGGAAACGGATTCTGGATACAAAGGAAACTCAATACAGTTTCGCTACGCGGGCCCCCCTGAAGGCAAACGCGTCGTTGAAGCCTCGCCGCTGACTGTGGCGCCGCTCATGCAACTACTAGAGATCGAAGAACAACATCCCCGCCATATCGGCTCCTCGATCATGCGCAAGCTGGCCACAGTGATGCCCCCTGAGTTGAGCCTAGGCAGCGGCGCGCTCTGACCCTCCAAGGTGCGCTCCCCTGCGTAGCGCTCCTCCAGCTCAAGGAGGCGGGCTTCGAGGTCTGCCACTGACAGGAGTCGCCGATTTGAAGCAGGATGTAAACCCTGCGTGTGCCTTCCTGAGCTTCGAGATTGCCGCAGTTTAGTTGCCGGTATCAGACGATCACTCGCAGCTGCGTAGGCGGATGCCTACGCTTGACGCTCATTGCTAAGGTGTGCCTTGTCACTCTCGTAAAGCCACTAGGATGCCAGTGTTATTCCGTTCAGAGCACCAAAAAAAGAGGGAACCTTGGTGGAACAGCCGTTACCACACTTCTAACCAGGTCGCACGAGGGCGGCCTGGCAGCTGCATATATTGCAGCGATATCGTCTAGGTCTAACCCGACTGTCAAGGAGGGTATATATATGTTGAGACCGCTTACACCTGTAGTAGCGCTGGCCTTTGCAGCCGCGTTCTCAAATTTCGCAGTGGCGGGCGAAGGACCATTAACCAGCCAGGTCGTCACCACGCGCGCTGATCAAAACATCTATCAACAGTATGGGCGCGATAGCGTGTATGCGTTTTCTGCCGACCGCAAACCCCTGAAACCCGAACAGACCGCGTCGCGTAACGGTTGCTGTTGAGTGAGGCGACCCGAAATTTCAGAACAACCGTAATCAAGCTGTAGTACCGGGACCCGAGGCTGCATCGCTCTGGCCTCGGCTCGGTTTTGGCGCCCTCGGGCCGCGAGGCGGCCCGGCCAGTTCCGCGAGGTCATCTGTGTTTCTGTACTGATGGCACGTCACCACCGGATACGGAGGAGCTATGTTGCGCTATACGTTGATATTGAGTCTCATCGCTGGACTCGCCGCATGCGGGACCATGAGCAAGCAAGGACGGGATACCGCAATCGGTGCCGGCATTGGGACGGCAGTAGGTGCGGCCGTTACGAACACGCCCGCTGGGACGGCTGCAGGCGCCGTTGCTGGCGGCGTTATTGGTCACGAGATAGGCAGGAAGTAACAGCGCAGGCGCAGTTGGAGTGTCCTTGAGTTGAGCCGAGCTGCGGACCACGTGGGGGGTTCCGCGTGGTCGGCAAAGGGCGAGCAGATGCGACCTGGGACCTGGACCGAAGTTCAACAGGAAAGGAGGTTATATGACCAAAGTGGTGATGTCGATTCTTGCAGCCAGTGCTATGGCGCTGTCCTTGAGCGGCGAGGCCTTTTCGGCCGGCGAGAAGACACAGGATCAGCCTGGTTACCCGAAGACTCAGGACCAGACTGGTGCTCCGAAGGCGCAGGATCAGGGCGCTACTCCGGCTGAGCAATCGAAGCGATATGAAGAATATCTCGTGGCCCTGAAGAAGTGCCAGGATGCGCAAGACGAAGCCAAACAGCAGAAGTGCATCGAGCAGGCGAGGCAAAAGCACGACCGCATGTGATCTGGTTCGTTCCGCAAGAAGAAACCATAGCCAGCCGAAGCGGGCGAACCTTGTTCCGCCCGTTTTGGTTTGCAACCACGGAAGGGCCGACATCACCGTAAAACACCCGATAGGGGCCATCCTTTCCGGCGACGGCAAGAGCGACGTGCATGGACACCTGGTGGATCGAAAAGCCGCATTTATTGGGGAGTAGTAATCCTACGGACGCGGACCTCGAAGAGCTAAGACGCGAAGGCTTCAGCGTCCTTATATCTCTACTCTGTGAAGAAACCCAACCGCCGCGATACGATCTCGTCCGTGTGCGTGCATTGGGTTTTGAGCGGTACAACATACCAGTCGCGGACTTCCAGCCTCCTGCGCATGGTCAGCTCGAACATTTCGTGAACCTGATCACCGGCTTGCCTTCTGGCGCAAAGACGATTGTTCACTGTCACGCTGGAATCGGCAGGACGGGGACATTTGCGGCGGCGTACTTGATAACGAGAGGTATGTCGGTGCTGGACGCAATCGCTTATGTACGAAAGGTGCGGCAGCATGCCGTCCAAACGT
>JACXTT010004978.1_pt1 | contig 19491 bp, 15 predicted proteins | sample 9270951 | NCBI WGS metagenome assembly JACXTT01 (sample SAMN15532306, study PRJNA645909) | rock metagenome | isolation source: weathered quartz diorite | place: Puerto Rico | collected 2017-06-21 | reverse complement strand
CTCGATATGGGAGGCGGCAATCAGCTGGCGTTCTTCGATTTTCCCCAAAAGGGACCAGATCGAACGGTGCGCGGCGTGGGCAGTATGCATCACGTGGCGCTTAAAGCCCGGCCTGAGCAATTTCGCGCCACCGTTGAGAAACTACAAGAGAGACAGATTCCTCATTCACTGCATGGCTCACTGGACGCCGGATCGGTCTACGTCCGTGATCCAGATGATATTTTGGTCGAAGTAACGACGGGATACTAACCGATCAACAGCGGCAGCTTTTTGCCCTTACTAAGAAAAGATCTGCTGCTCTACGTTTATAAAAGCCGTAAGCCAGAAATGGCTAGCATGGCGGCGATGCCGATGCGCAAGGGTCTGCTGGGCAGGCGGCTGCACAGCCATCCGCCAAGCACCACGCCAGGAAGCGAACCGAGTAATAAACTGACGAGCAGGGGGATCTCTATATGGCCGGCCGACCCATGTGCAATTGCAGCCACCGCAGCGAGGATTGCTCCATGCATGACATCTACGCCAACCGCTCGTGAGGGAGAAAGTTTTTTGTAGACAAATGCAAATACAGCCATGAGTAGTGATCCTGCTCCGATCGACGTGAGACCAACCAGTACGCCGATGACAAAACCCAAAAGAGCAGTAGGGATTGGTCCCGGATCTGATTTCGTCGCCTTTCCCCAGGAAAACCCGGAAGCGCGTAATAAACTCGCACAGGAGGCTACTAAAAGAACGATGCCCAAAATATGAGTTAAGAGTTTATCCGAGTTCGCAGGATCCGCAGCGGTGATGACGCTCACAAGGTACACACCTAGCAATGCCCCAGGTACGCTCCCGACTGCTAAGTTGAAAACGAGACGGCGATCAGACGTTCCTTGCGCGTGGTGTTGCCAGGCTCCGACGACCTTTGTGAGTGCGGCAAACGCGAGATCAGTGCCCACTGCAAATACTGGTCGCATACCCACTACCAGAATTAACAGTGGTGTCAGCAGCGACCCACCGCCAACTCCGGTGAGTCCAACCAACGTACCGACGAGGAAACCTAAGCTCAGTAAGAGTGGATCTGGCACGAATGCACTTCCTTCTTAGATGCCCCCGCCATTGCGGTTGAGCTCGGCTTCAAACTCGCGGACAAAGCGCCCGCTTTCGATAGAGCAGTGCATGCCGCACTCCTTGTCAACACCGACTTCCCACCACCAACGGCCGGCGCGAGGATCTTCTCCTGCTATCGTTGGTCGTGTGCACGGCGCGCAACCAATGCTGGTGTACCCTTGGTCATAATAGGGATGATACGGAACCTCGTGCGTACGGATGTAGTCCCACACCTGTTCTTCAGACCAATTTGCTAGAGGATTGATTTTTAACAGACCGCCGTGCTCGACATCTGTTTCGAATTTGTGAATGGCGGAACGCGTGGTCGATTGGTCGCGTCGCAATCCCGTCACCCAAGCATCGAGTGTCGCTAGTACGCGCTTCAACGGCAATACCTTGCGGGTTTGACAACAGAGCAGCCGTAGCTGAGCGTCGCGGTAGAACAGGTTCATGCCGTGACGGCGCACTACGCTCTCGACTTGAGTTGCGTCAGGAAAGTAGACCTCAATAGACATGTCATACTTTTCACGCACCTGATCGAGCAGCGCATAAGTTTCTTGCGGCAAGCGTCCCGTATCGATTGTAAACACGCGCACTGTGGGATCGATACGCCACGCCATATCGAGGAGCGCCATACCGTCGACTTGGAAGCTCGTACAAATAGCGAGCTGAGAACCGAAGCGTTTGAGCGCCCAACTGAGCACCGCTTGCGGGGATTGATGTTCGTACTGTTCCGCGAGAGCTGCAATTTCCCGGGGCTCTAACCCGATCTGCTTCGTCATAATGCGCACTCCATCCACTTCGTTTCTGGATCTGCGGGGTCAAGTCGAGGCTGCTGCACTGCTAGCGTTGGCCAGCGCCTACGCCGCGCACTCGCCTTCGCCACGTTCTAGTTTGTAAACACCCTGACGGTTCCAATCAATGAATTCGTGTTGGTGTTCCTCATCATATTTTACTGGAATAGAAAGATCCTTGATGAGGTTTTCAAACCCACTGGCGCCGACTCGATCAACGAAATTATTAAACTTCTCACTCTCGTTCCGGTTTGATTGATAGTAACGAATGAAGCGTTCCACCACGTCGGGAATACGCTTTGCAGGGACACGGACTTCTAAACGTTCACCGATGCGCGGACGTCCGTCGTCATAGTTGCCGCCTAGCATGATAATGTAGCCTGGTAGTTGGTGGCTATCGAATTTCAGCGCCGCCCCATAGAAACCGATATTGGCCAGATGATGTCGACCACAGCCATTGGGGCAACCGCTCATCTTGATGTGGATACTATTCGTGAGAGGATCGTCGATCTGGAGTTGTTCAACCCGCTCTTGGATAGCACGGGCCAACCCCATCGAGTTGGTAATCCCAAGTTTGCAACTGTCAGTTCCTGGGCAACTGACGACGTCAGTGATTTGTCGCGCCCCGGCGGCGCCAAGGTTCAGTGTTTGCAAGCGACGCCAAACGTCGTACAAGCTTTCGTTCCGCACCCAGCGCAGGACAATGTTCTGCTCATCAGTCATCCGTGCGCTATTGTCGCCGGTAAAATCCCGCAGAATCTGGCCGAGGCCGCGAAACTGCGTAGGCGTTAAGTCGCCGCGAGAAACCTTGACTTCGATGGTGGAAAATCCCGATTGGCGTTGCGGATGGACATTCGCTGTCACCCAGCGGTTGAACTCTCGGTGATCTCCGTTGGGGCTGCCGGGATTCAGCGGCTTTTCTGGGGCTCGTGCTGCTTCATCGTCGGTGAATTTTAAAGGCTCGGGATCGAAGTTGCCTTCGTTGACCCATGCTCCTTGTAACTCTTCATCCACCATTTTCCGAAATGCATCGATGCCGATGCGGTTGATGAGGAACTTGATCCGCGCCCGCGCCCGATTGGCGCGCAAATCTTCTTGACGATCGAAAATGCGAATCACTGCCTCCGCGACCTTGAGATATTCGGTGAGCGGGACAAACTCGTAAAGGGTGTAGCCAATACGCGGCAAAATCGCCGTGCCGCCGCCAGTGCGGATCTCGAATCCCTTCTGGCCATTCTTGATCCGAGGAAGAAAGCCTAGGTCGTGAATGCCAGTTACGGCAACATCCTGGTCTGTGCTTGTGAAGGACACCTTGAACTTGCGCGGCAGGAGCTGTGTCAATGGGTTGCGCACGAAGTAACGAATAAATGCTCCAGCGTACGGAGTTGGGTCGAACAGCTCACCCTCACACACCCCGGCAAATGGGTCGCCTACGACGTTACGCACGGTGTTGCCGCAAGCTTCACGAGACGAGAGGCCTGAGTCACCGAGAAAGCGGATCGCCTTGGCAGCTTCCAACAGGGGAACATGGTGGAACTGGACGTTCTGTCGGGTCGTGATGTGACCCTTGCCGAGTGGGGCGTACTGTTCGGCAACGTCAGCGAGGGCGTCGAGCTGGTCTGACGCGACCCCGCCAAAGGGCAGTTTCACGCGAATCATTTGCACGTCCGGTTGCCGTTGTCCGTAGACGCCTTGTCGCAGCCGAAACCCGGTAAATGCCGCTGGGGTACGAGCGCCATCGAGGAACTGTTGCGCTTCATTGTCAAAATCGTCAAACTCCCGTTGCAAAATGGGAATGACATGACCGGGAAGGTTCGTGTAGACCTCAGGATTCTCAATTGAACCTAATCGGCTCGACGACTGCTCTTGGCTTTCTTGTACCTGTGACATACGTAACCTCTCTTTAATATCTATTAAATCTATAGATATTATGGGAAACATGGGTATTATCCTCCCTCGAAGTGTTCTGTCAAGAGCAATGTTTGTAAGAAAGCTTTAATAGCTGAGGTCTCTTGTAGTTTTAATCTCTAGTCGCTAAGTAGGAATTGTGAAGCTCTCCAAAAAAAGTGAATATGCTATCCGCGCATTGGTATGTCTGGCAGCGCCTGAGGCTCCAGTGATGTTGTCCATTCAGGAAATTGCACGACGGGAAGGGATACCGAAAAAATTCCTTGAGCAAGTATTACTTGCCTTGAACAGAGCCGGATTAGTGCAGAGTATACGGGGAAAAGCAGGGGGGTATGTGTTGCGTGGAACGGCAGCGGCGGTGACATTAGGAGACATCGTGCGTGCAGTTGATGGGCCAATCGCTCCGTTGCCATGTGCGAGCCTCGACGCGTCGGTAAAGTGCGCGGACTGTGTGAGCGCGGAGCGATGCTGGTTACGTCCAGTCATGATTGATGTTGGTGTTGCGATGAATGCCGCGCTGGAGCAAGTGACGTTGGCGGATATGACTCGCCGCGCCGCATTAAGTCGACGCAATCGTGAGGCGCAGGCGCTCATGTACGAAATTTAATCGTGCGCGAGAAACCCTTGACACTCTTCTTTTGCTCTTCTATTGCGTCGGGAAGAGTTTAACGATTGGCGTTCGCCAAAGGAGGCGTCTATGCGTAAGCTGTTCGATTATCTGGCTTGCCCGTTTGCCATGAGAACAAGGATTGTCCTCAAAGAGAAAAATTTGCCATTCGATCGTATTCTAATGGACCTTCCGAACAAAGAACAAAAGCAGGAGTGGTACTTGACGCTCAACCCTTATGGAAAGGTTCCGGTGTTGGTGGAAGAAGAGGCATGGGTGTATGAATCTGCGCTCTGTAATGAGTATCTGGAAGACAAGTATCCAACGCCGGCGCTCACGCCGCAGGACCCTGGCGCTAAAGCACAGATGCGATTATGGGCGGAGTGGTGTAACAGCCAGTTTGTTCCACCAGTAATCAGCATCCTTTATGAGAATCGTAAGCCAGCTGCCGAACGAAGCCAAGAAAAAATCGATCACAGTAAAGCCAAACTGAACGCTTTGCTGCCTCGACTCAATGACCAGCTGCAAACGCGAGACTATCTGATGGGGGATTACTCTCTTGCCGACGTCGTGTTCACGCCCTTTCTGGCCTTGTGTGAACGCGTTGGCGTCAATTTCAGCGCCTTCCCGCATGTGGCGCAGTGGGCCGAGCGCCTCAAGCGCCGCGAAAGTTTTGAAGAAGTAAAAATTGGGCTAGGAGCCTAACAAGCAAGAAGTGAAGATGAGGACTGGAGAACAAGAAGCGATTGAAGATCTGATTCTCCTTCAGTCCTCCGCAGCGATGAGACAATGCTCTTGTGCGACTTCCACCTTTCCAGGTTCTCCTTGCCCTTGTGGTCACGTTTTTAACTTGACCATGTTGACTGTTGACTAACCTGTTTATAGGCGCAAGGAACCCATTATGATGTCGTTCTTCAGCAGAATGCTGCTCATCGCTATCCTCTTTTGGTGCGGAACGGAGAGCGTCGCTCTTGCACAACCCGCACGGACGTATCTCGATACAGCCCTTGCTGCGATGGGCGGCCGTGAAGCGTTGCTTGCCCTCAAAAGTCAACGCATCGTTTCTCATGGGGAAAATTTTGAGCCTGAGCAAGCCCTTCGTCCAGGCGCAGAACCACGGAAGGTGTCGACGTTCTCTTGCACTTTAGTGCGCGATCTGAACTCCGGTCAGGTGCGGTACGACTGGCAACGGGAATCTGTCTATCCGTTTGCGTTGAGTTGGCGTTACACGGAGATTCTCAATGGAGATCAAGGTGCGATTATTGGAGCCGACGGCGCCAGAAGTCCAGCTAAACGGCCAGCGTCTGCGATTCGCATGGCGGCGCGACGCAAAGAACTCAGCCGTGCTCCGGCCTCTATTTTATTGAATGCTTTGGTGCGCTCCAGTTCTTTATTCCGTCTGCTGGATCAGAGCATTCGCGGGCGTGTGAATGAAGTTGTGTCGTTTGATGACGGCGGATTGCACGTGCTTATCGCGGTCGACGATCAGACCCGTCTCCCGACGAAAGTTGAGTTTCTTGACGATGATCCTGTGTACGGGGACGTACAAAACGAACTCTTCTTTGACGATTGGCGACGGGTCGGCCCCCTGAAATTCCCCTTCGAGCTGACCTATCGAGTGAATGGCCAGGTAGTGATGGTTGAGCATATCGATTCGGTTGAGAACGACCTTGATATGAGCAAAGTTGATTTCTCGGTGCCCGAAGATCTCTCACAAATTGACGCCTCGGATGATCGCCGCGGGCGCTTCAGTTCGCATTGGGTATGGCGTCGTATTGCGTTGGCCAGTCCCATTGATGAAGATCAAGTGCGGGTTGATTTTGCTGAAGTGACAAAAGGCGTGTTCCAGATTACCGGTGGGACACATCATAGCTTAGCGATTGAAATGGCGGATTATCTGATTGTAGTGGAGGCTCCGCTGTATGAAGAGCGTTCGCAAGCGGTGCTTGCCGCCCTGGAGAAAAAATTTCCCGGTAAACCGGTGCGTTTTCTCGTCAGCACCCATTTCCACAATGATCACACCGGCGGCGTACGAGCCTATATTGCGGCAGGAGCAGCTATAGTAGCCGGAAAAGTCAACGAAGAATTTTTTCAACGCGTGGCCAGTGCGCCCCACACCCGTGCGCCGGATAAATTACAAAAAAATCCTCAGCCGCTCGTCCTTGAAACAGTAGACACCGAGAAAAAAGTGCTGACCGATGGAGCACGGGTAATCGAGATATATCCAGTGGAGAACTCACACGCCGAAGGCATGTTGGTTGTTTATGCGCCGAAAGAAAAGTTACTGTTTGTGACAGACTTATTTTCTCCTGGCGCCCCGCGGCAAATGGGCGCTTGGTGCAAGGAGCTGCTCAGCGCGATTGAACACTACGGTTTATCTGTAGAGCGTATTGTCGGCGGCCATGGGAACAAAATCGGGACACTCGCTGAACTCCGACAAGCTGCGTCTACGTTGTGAACACAATGCTTTCTTCTCAAGAGAATGACCTGCGCTGGATGGCAGAGGCGCTGAGTGAAGCGATGCGCGCTGAAGCCCTCGACGAAGTGCCGGTTGGCGCGGTGGTGGTGTTCAATGGCGAGTGTATTGGACGTGGGCACAACACTCCTATTGTATCGCATGATCCTACTGCTCACGCTGAAATAGAGGCGTTGCGATCGGCAGCGCGCGCCGTGGGGAATTATCGTCTGGTTGGCGCTACCGTCTATGCGACCGTTGAGCCGTGCTTGATGTGTATGGGAGCGCTCCTGCATGCGCGAGTGCAGCGGGTGGTGTTTGGGTGCTACGACAGCAAGTTTGGCGCTGCAGGGTCATTGTATGACTTATCCTCTGATGCACGGCTCAATCATCGTATAGAGGTGACGTCGGGTATTGCTGAGGGGGAGTGCCGAGAATTGTTACAACGGTTTTTTCAGAAGAAACGAGGATCATCCAAAGGAAACAGCGAGTCGGAGAATCGAGGAGAAGAAGAAACCGAACAATAAAGCGCGGTTCGTTCGAGTTCTGCTTCTCTCATCCTTGTTATTCAACTTTCTCAACGTTTTGCACGAACAGCAGACGGCCATTTCTAGAATATTCGCCGGTAATAGCGATCGGCTCGGTTGGCGTGGCGGCGCCCACCTGCGCGATGACATCTTTGGGACCGCGGAGATAGAAGCTAGTGGTGTAAGGTTTGACCTCGGCCAGAATATCGCTAGGCGTGCGCAGTGGTCCAGCGAGCAATTTGGTGTCAGTGACGAGAAACTTGTAGAGTTTTTTCTGGCCGGGAAGTGCAAGAGTGACAACCGGGCGTGTTTCGGTTTTTTCAACCTCGGCGTTGACGAAGCCGGTCATCTTAATTGCTGGTCTGAGAGTAGGGCCAAGGTTAGGGTGAAACTCCTCTTGAGAAAAAGCGAGCGGAGGAAAGTAGAGGGCGACACTTGCCAAAATGACAAGGACGTTGAAACGAAAACAGGGGTAAAACATAGGCTCCTCCTCGAAGATGGGCAAATGGAATCTAACTCTCCTGGTCTGGTATGGTAGATCTATTAGTGTAGTGCTCGCAATCCGGTCTTTACCCGGACTGGAAAAATGTCTTATAGTAAAGCCCACTGCGGAGAGGTGGCAGAGCTCGGTTGATTGCGCACGACTCGAAATCGTGTATACCTTCGGGTATCGGGGGTTCAAATCCCCCCCTCTCCGCCACGAATGAAGTCGTCTGGGAACATGTGCTTGGTTCCTTTGATTCATACACAAGACGGCGCTAGTGCCCCGCCACTGCAAAGAAAGCTGTAGATATTATGGATATTGGTCTTGGGATCGCCTTGCTTGCCGGATTTCTTTCCTTTGCTTCCCCTTGTGTCCTGCCGATCGTGCCTGGGTATCTTACGTTTATTACCGGCATGAGCTTTGAGGAACTGACCGATCAACGCGGGCGTTCGCATCTTATGGTTGCAGCTCTTGTCCGGAGTCTCCCGTTTGTCCTAGGCTTTTCGCTTGTGTTCATTGCTCTTGGCGCCTCGGCTTCTGCGGTCGGCGCTGCATTGCGCGCGAATCTTGGGTTAATGAAAACGATTGCCGGCCTCGGCATTATTCTTCTCGGGTTGCACCTTGCCGGTATCGTGCGTATTCCTGTGCTCCTCCAAGAAAAGCGCTTGAATGGGGAACCTGCCGCACCCGGCGTTGGTCGGGCGTTTGTTGCGGGAATTTTATTTGCGTTTGGCTGGACGCCCTGTGTGGGTCCTATCCTGGCAGGGATTCTAGGGATGGCGGCGGCGGCGGAAACGCTAGACCGTGGCGTCCTTTTGCTTGCGTCTTACTCTCTCGGCCTTGGGATTCCCTTTATTCTTGCGGCCGCTTTTTTGAATGGATTCTTGTCGCTGTTCAAGGGGATCAAGGGATATCTCCGTCAGGTGGAGGTCGCGAGTGGTCTCTTATTAGTCGTCGTTGGCGCGTTGATTTTTACCGACAAATTGTCGCTGATTTCATCGCAGCTCACTTTTCTAAATCCCGAAGAGTTACTGATGAATGACAATTCGGCGCCGGCTACGACTGAAGCGGAGCACGAGGGCCACCCCGCTTCTTATGGTGATTGGGACTTCACGCTGACGTCTATCGACGGGGAACCACTGAAACTCTCTGACTATCAGGGCAAAGTCGTGTTGGTGAACTTTTGGGCGACGTGGTGTGGTCCGTGCGTGGTTGAGACCCCTTCTCTTGTCCGCGTTTATAACAAGTATAAAAGCCGTGGCTTTGCGGTGATCGGTGTCGCTCTGCAGAGTGAAGAAAACGGTGTGAAAGAGTTTATCAAGCGCTATCGGGTGCCGTATGCAGTGGGAAGAGACGCAACGAGTGAAGTAAGTCTGCGTTACCAAGTCTTTGCGCTGCCAAGCAGTTTCCTCTTTTCTCCGGAAGGCAAAGTGAAGCGCGCGTTTACCGGATTTGTGGCGGAAGACACCTTAGAGCGAGAATTACAAAAGCTGCTTGGTCCGGCTGACGCCGAACCGCAGTCGCCGCCACGCGCTAAAGGGGACTCACCCAACAAGGGACATTCCTGATCCGAAGCCCGCTTCATACAGGGGGAAACAATGGATGTCGGTGGGTTTAGGCATGTCGTCGCGACCAATGCGAGTGATTCTTTCACGGTGCATGTGCAGGCAGGAAACTTGACTTGGCTGCTTGATGAGCCTGAGTCGATAGGAGGGAAGGGGGAAGCTCCTGATCCTGTCACCTCATTTCTTGGCGCACTATGCGGATGTCTTTTACTCTCTTTGCAAATCACAGCGCGCGCACGGCAAGTGCCCATTGCTAACGCCACGGTTTCGGCAAAAGCGAACGAAAAAGGTTTTGTCAAAACGATTGACGTCGATCTAACCGTGTATAGCAACGCGCCGGAAGAGAAACTCCGCACAGTCGTCGAGCGTGCGGAAAAGGGCTGTTACGTGCGAGGATTGTTGAAAGAGAGCATTGAATATCGATTAAACCTAACGATTCAGCCGGCTGCCTGATAGTGGCTGGGCAGTACTCTTCAACATTTCTTGTTCTTTACCTGATGCGGATCTGCCCTGTCTTTCCAAGAACAATAACATCGGTCAACATCTCTGCTCCAAATGTCCCATCTGAATTCTTCGCTCCACACCCTTGGTCTTGAATCGTGCCGTCCGGGTTGGAATCAATCGCATAAGGGGGCGTTACGTTGCGCGGGCAATGGTCATCCGCCAGATGAGTATCGGGAGCCCCGAGAACAGCGTGATTCACGCTTGCCTCATAACGGTAGTCGTCATGAGCTAGCCCTCTACTCTGGGCAGGATCGTTAACACAGTCAAACGTAACCGCAAAGGCCAAGTTATATTCATCTTTGGGCTTGAGCGTAAGGGGAAAAGTCTGCGCGGGTGGAGAATAGAATATAGGCGTTCGATCTCCACAACCACCCAGAGAATCTACGGTCAGACTGACTAGGCTACGAAGCTGGTCGGCGTTCACGATAATTTCCGGAAGGGGGCTGCGGTTTTGCAACTGGACCGTGATCAAAGCGGTTGGAACTGGATTGCTGTTCGTTATCGTGACTGTGCGGGGCGCTCCGATGTTCGTTACGGCGAGATCATGTACGTTTTCAAATACGCAGATAGCGGAACAACCATCGCCATCCGCAGTGTTGCTGTCGTCGCATTCTTCACCTCCGCTCAGTACGCCGTCTCCGCACACCGCCAGGACAGCCGCATCCTGGGCGTTCGCGCCAAGAGGGCCTTGTTGGGCATTGCCAAAGTCACTGAGCACGGTGCGCACCCCGGTCGTTGGATCAACCCTGAAAAGCGCTCCCCTTGTGCCTGTTCCGGCGCCACCGTCAATAACCAGAACAGAGCCGGCGGCTCCCAGTATCACACCGGCAGGATACGGCCCCACAGGCCCCTGCATTGGGTTGGCAAAATCACTAAGTATGGCGCGCACGCCATCAATAGGACTGATGCGAAAGAGGGCTCCTCGGGAGCCGGCTGTTGGACTGCCGCTCAGGTCAGAGACCAGGAGCGTATTGCCTGGCCCTAGTGTCACGGCCCAAGGATTCCCTCCGATTGGTCCTTGGGTCCTGGCGCCAAAATCACTCACAATCGTGCGCATTCCAGTCGTTGGGTTGACTCTGAAGAGCATCCCTGTCGCAACTCCACCGACGGGGGATATGGCGTCAGCATCCACTACCAGGATGTCCTGCGTACGCCCCAGTGTCACGCCTACGGGAGCGAAGCCAAGAGGACCTTGCGCTCCGTTGCCAAAGTCACTCATCAAGGTGCGCACCCCAGTAGTTGGATGCACACGAAAGAGCGCCGCTTTATTCCCTGTTCCGCCATGAAGAGTGACGACGAGGATGTCGCCATCGCGTCCTAACGTCACGCCTTCAGGCTGTCCTCCAACAGGACCTTGCATGGCGTTGCCGAAATTGCTCAGCACCGTGCGCGCGCCGTTCGTCGGGTTGACAGAGAAAAGAGCGCCAAAGCCTCCGACATTGTAGTCAACCACGAGAATGTCGCCGGCCGTTCCGATCGCCACGTCCACGGGATCAACCCCACCGGGGCCTTGCGTTGGGTTGTCGAAATCACTCACCAGAGTGCGAGTTCCGGTTGCTAGATCAACACTAACAAGCGTCCCGCCGCTCGCCACGGGGCCGGACTCGATGACCAGAACCTCATCGCGTTGTGTCAATGGAACAATTGCTATGCCCGCCGGTTCTACGCCGGTAGGGCCTTGCGTGGCGTTGCCGAAATCGCTGAGAAGAGTGCGATTGCCGGTCACAGGGTTGAGACTAAAGAGCGCGCCGTTGCCGCCTATGTGGCCGTCGAGAGGAATGTCTGTCCCGGCGTCATCATCGGTCACCAGGATAGCGCCAGTTGTCGCCAGTGTCACGAAAAAAGGATCTTTTCCTAGTGCTCCTTGCGCCATATTGCCGAAGTTGCTCAAGATAGTGCGCATTCCGGTGGAGGGATTGACGCTGAAGAGGGTTCCACTACCGCCCGCCCCAGCTTCGGTATCGGCGACCAGGATAACGCCGCTCGCTCCGAGCGTCACCCCTCCAGGATTCACGCCAGTGGGTCCTTGTGCGGGATCGCCAAAGTCACTCACGAGGATGCGCACCCCGGTTGTGGAGTTAATACTGAAGATCGCTCCTTTTTGTTCCGTCCCTGCGTCGGGATCGACCACAAGAAGGACGCCGGCAGTTCCCCGCCCGATTCCTGTGGGAGTCCGACCAGTGGGGCCTTGTGTTGCACTGCCGAAGTCGCTGACGAGGGTGCGTCGTCCGGTGGTCAGATTGACGCTGAAGAGGGCTCCACTGCCGCCTGTGCCAGCGTCGATATCAGTGACGAAGGCCTTATCCGCCATAAGCGTGATGCCGACCGGGTCCACTCCGAGCGGACCTTGAAGGATATTGCCGAAGTCGCTCACCACCTTGCGCACGCCGTTGACGGGGTTGACCTGGAAGAGAGTTCCATTGCCGCTCTTCCCTTGATTGTCAATGACCAGGACGGAGTTGCGATCCTTCACGACCAGACCAAAGGGACTCGCTCCAGTAGGACCTTGGGCTCCATCGCCGAAATCACTCAACAGCGTACGCGCGCCGGTAGAAAGATTTATCTGGAAGAGCGCCCCATTGCCGTCTGTCCCAGCCTCGAAATCCACAACTAGGATAGCGCCGGGAGTGAGCTGCGCTTGAGCTGAAACGAGCTCTCGCCACTCACTAAGTACTATGAGCACGACCCCGACGGCCCAGGGCCATAGTCTCCGCTTGTTTCTCTGTGGTTGCTGCGGTTCCTCTGGCTCCTGGCTGCTCATGCCGAGTCCCTCCTTCTCTGAGTGGAACAAGGATGATGCATGCTTTTAGCAACTATGTCAAGAAGAAAGATTGTGAGGTAATGCTTCAGTTTCGCGGCGTATTATAAGGGCGACCCTCTGTAGTCGCTCGCAAGTGGGACAGGCGCAGGGGCCTGCCCCTACAGCAATAAACTGCTGGGATCAAATTGAACCACTACGGATTTTAAGCGCTCCTTGTTCATTGGATATGACTTCCCCACCATTGAGGTCCGCTTTACCACTGTTGACTCACATTCCTACATGCACTGACGGACGTCTCCCAGCCCAAGGGCGGGCTTGCTCAAGTTGAGCAGCTAAACGCAGAAGGGTTGCCTCGTCACCAAAACGACCAGCGATTTGTACGCCCACGGGCAAACCGTTCGCGCTCCAGTGGAGTGGGAGCGAAATGGCCGGTTGCCCTGTTGTATTGAAGAGCGGAGTAAAAACCACATAGTTGAAAACCTGCTGCGTCCACTCCATTGCGGTCATGCCTGCACGATTCTGATTGACTTCTCCCAAAGGAGCGGGGAGGTGAGCCAGGGTTGGAGTTATGAGCACATCCACATTTTGGAAGAATGCTCCTACTTGCCGCGAGAGTGTGTTCCCATACGCTGTTGCGTTAAGGAGATCTACCGCATTATACCGTTTGCCGTCCTCATAACATGCTAGGGTTACCGCCTCAAGATTATCCGGCCCCGGTTTCCGGTTCAGTGATCTGGCGACATCATCTACCGCAAAAGCCGTAAATGTTGTCCAAATAACATGGATATTTTCGAGAAAAGCATCCCAGTCGTAGCGCGGCCGGTCTTCAATGAGTGTATGACCCAGACTCTCTAGCAGACGCACAGTTTCGACCACCGCCTTTTCGCACTCGGGATCGATCTTTGCCCCTGAAGCCGTTGTGGTCGTCCAAGCGATGCGGAGACGACCCGGGGGAGTGGTTGCTTCTTCACGATATGGACGGGTTGGCGGGGCCAGAAGCCCGGGAGCACCAACGTCAACGCCAGCCACAGCGTCGAGAAGAGCCGCTGCATCGCGAACACTACGAGTGACTGCAAACTCGCAAGCTAGACCACACAAAAGGTCTCCGTAGTCGGGGCCGCTAGGGATGCGATCGCGTGTCGGTTTGAGACCGACGAGACCATCGCACGAGGCCGGGATGCGAATAGAGCCGCCGCCGTCGCTCGCATGCGCCGCCGGAACAATGCCAGTAGCGACCGCAGCCCCCGCCCCGCCGCTAGAACCGCCAGCACTACGTGTGAGATCCCACGGATTGCGCACCGGCCCGAAGAGCACAGTTTCCGTCGTAGGATTGTAGCCCAATTCTGGGGTCTGGGTGGTGCCAAGAAGGACGAGGCCAGCCCGACGAAACCGCGCCATCAATTCCGTATCCGCCGAGGGAACGTACCCTTGTGCGAACTTTGAGCCCATGTCGCAACGGACGCCTTTGGCGTGGAGGACAAGTTCCTTAATCAGAAACGGTACTCCCGTAAATGGACCTTGCGGCAAGCCGCTCCGGATTTCCGCTTCGGCTTGAGTAGGCAGCGTCTGGAGCACCGCGTTCACTTGCGGGTTGACCTTTTCTATCGCCGCCAACGCCGTGGCGATGAGTTCTTCTGGCTTTACCTGCTTACGTGCAACGAGTTCGGCGAGGCCCAGGCCGTCATGAGCTGTGTAATCGCTGAGGGAAATCATAGCTCTATCCTTTCGTGTTTACTTCCCGCTTGCCATTTGCCAGGTCGTGTTGATCTCAGCAGCGACAGAATCAATGGCGTTGCCAATCGTTTCGATAAGTTCGTCAATCTGTTCTTTCGTGATAATTAACGGCGGACACAGGGCAATATTATTCGGTCCAGCGACTCGACTGATCACGCCCTGCTCAAGTGCGCGTTCCCACACTTTCCGGGCGATTTGCAGGTCCGCTGGGAACATCTCTTTGGTCGCTGGATCTTTCACGAGTTCAATGGCGGCGATCAATCCCTGACTACGAATATCGCCGACGATGGGCAGGGCGCGCAGAGTTTCTAGTTGCTTACGCAGATATTTGCCTTGCTCGCGGGCGTTCTGCACCAGTTTCTCGCGTTCGATGATTTCAAGATTGGCGAGACCAGCGGCGCACACAGTCGGATGGCCGGTGTAGGTGTAGCCGTGCCAGAACGCATAGTCGTCGCCGGTGGTCGCGAAAGTCTGGAAAATTTCTTCCTTGAAGAGCACGAGACCCAATGGGAGATAACCGCTTGTGACGCCTTTGGCGGAGACGAGAATATCAGGCGTCACGCCAAAACCCGCTGAGGCGAACATTGAGCCGGTACGACCAAAACCGGTAATGACTTCATCGCACGCCATCAGGATGTCATGCTTCGTGCAAATCTCGCGAATCTTTGGCAGCCATTCTTTCGGCGGGATAATAACGCCGCCTACGCCTTGAATCGGTTCGGTAATAAACGCGCCAATCGTGTCCGCGCCTTCACGCTGAATGATGCGTTCGAGTTCTGTCGCGCAGTCGATCTGACACGCAGGGTAGGTCTTACCCAATTCGCAGCGATAACAATAGGGACGAGCCATGTGGATCATGCCCGGCAGACCCGGGTCCATCTGGTTGTTAAATACTGGAATGCCGCCGAGTGAAGCGGCGCCGCTGGAAGAGCCATGGTAGGCTTGGTTTAAGCTGATGAACTTCGTTTTGCCCGGCTTTCCTTTGGCCTTCCAGTAAGCGCGGGTCAGACGGATCATGGTTTCATTGCCTTCTGAACCACCTGAGGTGAAGATCACCCGAGTCAACCCTTTGGGTGCAATCTTCACGAGCTTCGCCGCGAGTTCAACGGTGGGAACAGAGGTTGGACCTATGAGAGTTGGCGTAAAAGCTAACTTGTCCATTTGCGCCGCCACTGCGCGGTTGATCTCTTTGCGGCCATGCCCAACATGCACGTTCCAGAGCGAAGCGAGACCGTCGATGTAGCGTTTCCCGGCAGTATCCCACAGGTACACGCCTTGACCCTTCACGAAGATGGGCATGCCTTTTTGCTGATGTAGACTGAGAGGAACAAAGCCATGATAAAGGTGGTCGCGATCCTGTTGGTGCAGCGCTTTCGCTTTGCGTGCATCCATTGGCGTGCTGGCGGCTTTGTCGCGTGGCCGCAGCGGCACCACTTTCGTTGAGGTGTTTGCTTTCTTTTGCATATGTTTTTCCCCCTCTGCAGTCGTGACTTCGCTTACCTGAAATGTTGCTGGTGATCATATATGAGAAAAATCCCAAAGCCCAGCGCTCAGGATTTTCTCCGCTTGTTTTCCCGTTGCGTCCGACATACATCTCTGACTGGATAGAAGAAGGAGGCGAAGAATGAAAACAAAACGTATGGGTCGGACAGGACTCAAGGTGTCGGAGATTTGTTTGGGAACCATGACGTTCGGTCGGCAGTGTGACGAAGCCGTGAGCTTTGCCGTCATGGATGCCGCGGTCGAAGCAGGCGTTGATTTTTTTGATACTGCGGATGTGTATCCGGTTGGCGGCGGCCTTGATACCGCGGGGCGCACAGAAGAGATCGTCGGCAAGTGGCTCAAGAGCCGCCGTGAGCAGATCGTGCTGGCCACCAAATGCTGGGGCGCGATGGGCCGCAGACCGAATGAGAAAGGATTGTCGCGCAAACATATCTTTACGGCGGTTGAAGAAAGTCTCCGTCGTCTGCAGACGGACTATATCGACTTGTACCAGGTGCATGCGCCAGATCCCGAGACCCCGCTGGATGAGACCCTGCATGCGCTTGATGACCTCGTGCGACAAGGCAAAGTGCGGTACATCGGCTGCTCCAACTTCCAAGCCTGGGCGCTCGCGTCCGCGTTGTGGACCAGCGACAAGCTGAGTTTAGCGCGGTTCGACTGCGTGCAACCGCGCTATAACTTGTTGTTTCGGGAAATAGAAAATGAACTGCTGCCGCTGTGCCGCCACTACGGAGTCGGAGTGATTCCATACAATCCGCTGGCCGGCGGTTTTCTCACGGGGAAGTATACCATGAACGCCGAGCCAGCCGATAATCTACGCTTCGGGCTAGCTGGACGAGCTGGCCATATCTATCGCCAGCGTTACTGGCAAGAAGAACAGTTCGGAGCAGTAAAACACTTGCAAGATTTCTTCGCCGCTCGGGGGAAGTCTTTGACCCAAGTAGCGATCACCTGGGTATTGGCGCAACCAGCCATTACCTCTCCTATTGTGGGAGCGACTTCACCCGACCAACTGAAACAATCGTTGCCGGCTGTAGATCTTCAGCTTGATGAAGAAGAAATGAAAGCTTGCAATGAAGTGTGGTTTAACTTGCCGCGCCAGAGCGATCCAACGGTGGCGTTGCGTTAAATCCTCACCATTGTTCCATCGAACTTCGTGAAGGAGAAGCCGTCAAAAGGTTCTGTGCACGTGGCCTTCAAATCGGTGAAAATGCCGATGGCCACGGCTTCTCCTAACTTGATCCCCTCGATGCCGTCGGAGCGCCAGTGGACTCCAGCAGTGTTGCGCGCCAAGGCGATATTGGACGCTAATTTGTTGAGTTCACCGCCCACGGTGAGATCGGCGCCTTTGTAGGGCACGAGCGCCAGACCGTCGGGAATCGCCACCATGGGATTGGGGATGACAAACGATTCGTTGAAGAATGCTTTCAAGACTGTGGTGCACGCGCCGGCAATCGCCGCATGTCCTGCCGGGTAGGCTGGATGGGTCGGGCAGCCTTCTGGATACGCCATGGGCAATAGATACGACCCATACGTGCGAAAGACCGTGCTGAGGGCGTTGGCGTTAAGCACTTCCTCGTGCAGCGGATACTGCGCTTGCTTAGTGAGATGGTTGTGAACTCGCCCGGCAAATTCCTCGGGTCGCAGACGGCGGTGGACTAACCATTTGTGACACCAGGCGGCTTTCAGCGACGCGTTCGCCACGCGCGCGACCAGATCGAGCAGATGCGGGGCACCGAAGGTGACAAAGCTGTCCTGCGTCAACGAATGCGTATAGGGATGATCGGTTTTGAACGGTGCGTGCATTGCCAATAAAATCAGACAGGCATGCAGATAGGCTTGATACGTGAAGTCGCGATGCACGTATTCTGCTAGCCCGCGTCCATTGTGCAAATAGCGTGGGGTAGGATCAAAGGCGTTCACACGCGTCGGGGGAACACCGCGCTGGATAGCGAGCCACTCGGGATATGTGGTCACGTAATCATCACCGGACACGGTCACACGATTGCGTTGCACGGTGGTGAGCGTGCCGACGGGGATGTCCAGCCATAAGAACTGCGACAGATAAGGACCCACTAGATCACTTGGGGTCACGCCCCGGAACAGGGTAGCTGGAGTGACGGCTCCGTTAGCTTTAGGACCGTGAAAATCTGCAAGGTGAGACAGTTCGGTGACTGCGGCATTGGTGAGCGGATGGGTATCATAAGCGGAGAATTGGACATCGCGAGTCAACGCTTGCCAGTAGAGTTCGATCATCTCACCTGCCGTTTCAGCGCTACCGAAGGCTGGGGGCATGCGGCATTCGATTTCATGGGGGTCCGCGCCTTCCAATTCAAACGCGTAGGCGGCAAGGGGGTTGGACAATTTCATTTGATTGCCCAGTCGGAGCGCCTCAAACGCAGCCGACTGGCCGCTCGCCAGGGCATTGGACAACGACCGATAGACATCCAAGTCCACTTCGCCCAAATCATTATGGGGAAGTCCCTTGGTGTAGCTAGCGATCTTAGTGGCATAGCGATCATCATCACCGTTGGAGCGATGTTCCAGCAGCGGCAATGTCCGTTGATACAACGCAGCTTGTTGACGAATTTGATACGCCTCCTGGCGGCGTTGCATCGGCAACGAGCCCATTTCTGCAGCTTCAGCCGTCGCGCCGTCTGTCCCCGTGAGAGATGGAACCCCAACGACGCCAGCGGCCAGCGTAGCGGCAGTGGCTGCGCCCAGCTGTCCGATAAAAGCTCGACGGTTTAGTTTCCTTGACATACTGCGCTCCATCTCACGCTATGTTCGTAGGGTGCGCCACGCGCACCAACCAATTTGTTCATTTTCCTCTTCGTGCGCACAGCGCACGCTACGCTGGCTGATTTGCTTTGTCCTATTGGTTTGTCCACGTCGCCCGTACGTAACCGCGTGAGAAGCCCGGTGGCAGTGTGACCGAGGCTGTGGCTGTTGAGGTCGCAATCGATCCGGCCAATGGGGTTGAGTCAAGTACTTGTTGTGGTCCATTTTCAGAAAAGATATAAAGCTGTGCTTTTGTTCCTGGAGGAATGTTATGCGCTTCGACGCCAATGGTCATGGCTGAAGCTTGATTTATCGTGACATCTGGCACCTCAAAACTTCCAGTTGCATTGGAAGAGACGGGAACACCGTCCACCGTTTTTACACGTATAGACGACGGCGTCGCAACAGCCGTAGGAGGTAAATACAGACCAAATGGTGACGCGACAACATACGCAGGGGTGGTTGGGCCTGTAAATTTATTTTGAAAGGCTTCCAGACGGATAAAACCGTCCGTGCCCGCCCACTCTCTTCCCTTTCCACCCGCAGCTATTATTCGTCCTCCCCCACTGATAATTGGTGCAACAAGTCGAATGCCGCCGCCACTTCCGCTGCCACCAGTGCTGCTCCCATTGGTGTTTTGGCCCCCTACGCCCCCGTTGGCTGTTATTGATCCATTCACCGCAAGGGACACGGAACTTGCAAGCAGGAGGGCTCCACCTCCAGCGCCTCCACCTCCCCCGATTTTTTCGTCTGAATCGACAGGACCTCCTCCCCCCCCC
>JACXTT010004977.1_pt1 | contig 19493 bp, 15 predicted proteins | sample 9270951 | NCBI WGS metagenome assembly JACXTT01 (sample SAMN15532306, study PRJNA645909) | rock metagenome | isolation source: weathered quartz diorite | place: Puerto Rico | collected 2017-06-21 | reverse complement strand
ACTGCCGTCCAATATCATTCCCAGCGCCTCGATTGATCCGCTGGCTGCGGCTGTCACCCAGCTCTATCCGCATTCGAACGTGAGCGGCAATGGCGGCTTCAATTTTCTCTCCAATCCAGTCCGAACCGAGAGTCGCAATAACTTCGACGTTCGCATCGACCAGAAGTACACCGAGAAGGACTATGGCTTCTTCCGCTTCAGCTATGAAGATCAGCCCAGCGTACTTCCCGGCCCATTCGACGCCACGGGCGGCGACGGCGCGGGCTTTTTCGGTGGGATAGAAGACAATGCCTATCGCAGCTTTGCCACCAATTGGACGCACTTGTTTCGGCCACAGTTGAGCAACGAATTGCGACTGGGGTACAACCGCATCAATTCTCAGCGCCACCAGATTAATTCCGAGAAGAGCAGCGAACAACTGCTGAACTTCCGTGGTGGCTTCCCGGGCATTCCCAACGAGCCCGGTAACGGCGGCTTACCGCAGTTGACCTTCAGCGACGTGGACCAAATTGGAAGTCCCACCTTCCTGCCCTCGCACGAAATCCAGAACAGCTACAGCGTCTCGGACAATCTGACCTGGGTCCGCGGTAACCATTCCTTCAAATTCGGGACCGAGCTCCGGGCTGAGGAGTTCACCATCTTTCAGCCGGCCGCGCCTCGTGGCACGCTCGATTTTGGACCGGTGTTCACCGACAATCCGGCCGCTGCCGGCTCGGGCGGTTCCGGCTACGCCTCCTTCCTGATCGGGTTGAGCGACGGTGGCAGCATCAATAATCTTCACAATATCGATTATCACCGTCCGGTCTATGCGTTCTATGTCCAGGATGATTGGAAGATCACTCCTAAACTCACGTTGAACCTTGGCCTGCGCTACGAACTCTTTACGACTGTGAAGGAAAGGAACAACCAGCAGGCAACTTTCGACCTCGCGACTGACAGCTTGATTGTTCCAAAAGGGATAACCGTGCAGCTGACACCCACCTTGGCCAGCATCATTCCGATCAGAGCTGTAGGCAGCCCGGGACTCATTCCACCGGACCTCAACAATTTTGCACCGCGCGTGGGTTTGGCCTATCAACTGACAAACAAAACGGTGGTCCGCGCCGGTTACGGTATTTTCTACGGCGGCAGCGAAGCCGGCGTACTCCAATCCCAGCATGGGGTTCAATCCGCCATTTTTCACTATCGAGAATTTCAACAACCCCTGCGGTCAGCCGGCCGCGAATCCTTCAGTACAGGATTGCAGCCTGCCCGGAATTCCAACTCTAGCTTTTGGCTTCCCGGCGAATGCGCTGGTCGATCCCAACACGCCGCTGCTGTTCTCTATCGATCCGCACCTGGTGACTCCGTATATGCAACAATGGCATCTTTCAACGCAATACGAATTGCCATCGAATACCGTGTTCGAAGTCACCTACGCCGGATCCCGGGGTCTTAAGCAATACATTTATCTCAATGGCAACCAGGCGAACCCCGATCCCAGTCCCAACCCTCCTCCCCTGGACACGCGGCGTCCATTCCCGGCAGTGGACGGCTTTATCGGCTGGTTCCGGTCGGCAGGATGGTCGAACTACCACTCACTGCAGGTACGCGCTGAAAAGCGCTTCTCGCATGGACTTACGTTCCTTGCCTCCTACACCTGGGCACACGCGCTCGATATTTCCTCCAACGCTGACCTGGGTGCACAGAATGGCGGCGATTTCCGCTTCTATCAGCAGCCACAACGGGAGTACGGCAACTCGGATTTCGACGTTCGACACCGTCTTGTTTTCAGCTATCTGTACGAGCTTCCCATTGGCCATGGCAAGCGATTTCTGGGCGACGCCATCGGTCTGCTCAACTATATTGCCGGCGGATGGCAGGTAGGCGGTATCACCAGCCTCTCCAACGGAAACTGGTATACCATTCTCGACGACAACAGCTTTTCCAACTCTGACGGGCAGTCGCGCCCCGATCTGATCAGTGATCCCTTCAAGGCGGGACCGGTGGCAGCCAATTCCGATCCCGGCTGCGCGAGTCCACTCTCTCAGGGCGGGCTGGCGGCCGATCGCACCCGGACTCGTGCCTCATGGTTCAACGCCTGTGCTTTTACGGATCCGAACTTCGGATCGTTTGGCAACGTCCACCGTAACAGCGTGCAGGGACCGGGTTATCAGATCTGGGATTTCTCGCTGTTCAAGAACTTCCCTGTTACCGAACGGACCAAGCTGGAATTCCGGGCCGAGTTCTTTAATGTGTTCAACCATCCCAATCTGCAGTTTGCCAAGTCTGGGCCGCAGAACTCGATCAACACCACGACGTTCGGCACGCCGGAGTTTGGATTTTTGACCGCGGCCCGAGACCCGCGGCAGATTCAGCTGGCGTTGAAACTGTCGTTCTAGCCTGGCGCCGCAAACGCACCTGTTGCGGGTAGAGATCCTTCGACTCCGTTTCTGCTTCGCTGCGCCAAGCAGAAGCTGCGCTCAGGATGACAAGATCAGGGAGTGTCGGGCAGCGTTGGATAGTTGGATAGAATGATAGGCCTCATGAGACGTCATCCGTCGCATTTGTTTCTAGTGGCTTGCCTGCTGTCCGTATTCTTGCCGTCTCAGGCGTTCTCCGCGCCGGAGTCGCCTAATCTCAGCGAGCTGCAAAGCGGATGGCGGATGATCTCGGCGAAAAACGTAAGCGCCGATGATTCTGTCGTCTCGTTGGCCAGCTTTGATGCTTCTCAGTGGTACACGGCGCGGCACATGCCGGCCACGGTTTTGCAGATTTTGCAGGAGAACGGAGTTTACAAGAACCTGTACTACGGCATGAATCTGGCTACTCCTGGCGATCTTTGGAAACAGGATTGGTGGTATCGCACCACGTTTGCCGTGCCTTCCGGCCGGGACGTCTACTCGCTCATCTTCAAGGGAATCAACTACCGGGCCGATGTTTGGCTGAACGGACACAAGGTGGCGAATCGCGCGACCGTGGCCGGAATGTACGATGAATTTGAGTTCAATGTTACGGAATTCATCGTGCCGGGCGCATCGAACGTTCTGGCTCTGAAGGTCACTCCCGAGCAAAGCCTCGAAGGCGAGAACGGCATTGAGTTGGCCGATAGCTGGCTGGACTGGATTAACTGGAAGTATCTTGGATATCAGGATGCCCAGAAGCATGTGGATATTTCGTTTGTGCCGGACAGGAATGCGGGCGTGTGGAAGCGGGTATTTCTTAGCAGCACCGGCGCGGTGACGATTCGAAATCCCTACGTCGCGACCGAGCTACCTCTTCCGGCAACGACTCCGGCCTCGCTGACGGTTTACTGCGATCTGAGCAACGCCACCGCCAAGCCGGTTTCAGGCACGCTGTCGGGAGAAATTTCGCGTCCCGGGAGACCGTCCATTAAATTCCAGAAGGACATTCATCTGCTTCGCGGACAGATGGAAGAGATTGCGTTCACGCCTGCCGAATACGGGCAACTTACTGTGGCTGATCCCGATTTGTGGTGGCCATATCAATGGGGAGAGGCGAAGCTGTATCACCTTAAACTGGAATTCGAGGTCCACGAAAAGGACGAGGTGTCCGATTCGCAGGCGATTGACTTTGGTATTCGCGAGATCACTCAGGGACGCGATTCGGACAAGAGTTTTCCCGAGATCGGCGAGGGGGGGAACTTCTACTTGAAGGTGAACGGCAGGGATTACCTGATCCGCGGCGGCGTTTACTCGCCCGATCTGCTGTTCAGGAACGATCCGGCGCGCGATGCGACCATTATGCATTACGCCAAGGATCTCGGCCTGAACCTGCTGCGCTGGGAGTTGAAGATAGCGGATGACACCATGATCGACCGCGCTGACCGTGAAGGCATGCCAGTTATGCTCGGATTCATGTGCTGTGCGCAATGGGAGCATTGGGGGCTGTGGAACGCCGAGGATCAATGGGTGGCGCGGGCCAGTCTGCGGGCGCGCATTCGCGAGCTTCGTTCCCATCCCTCGGTGGTCATCTGGGCGAACGGAAGCGATGGACTGCCGCCCGATCCGGTGTTGAACGACTATCACCAGATTCTCAAAGAAGAGTATTGGCAGAACGCGGTAGTCGACACGGTGTCGCATGTGAATCGCACGTGGAGCGGGATTCACATGGCGGGTCCGTATGTTTGGCGGCCACCTTATTACTGGTTCAGCGATCAGTATGGGCCGGCACGCGGTTCGTCGGCGGAAGAGGGAGACAACGAGACCATTCCGCCGCTGGAGAGTCTCAAAAAGTTCATCCCGGCGGACACGTTGTGGCCGATCAACGAGAACTGGTACTTCCACGCCGGCGCCAACGAGGGCAACAATACGCTGGACAATATTCAGCGGGTGATCGACAAGCGCTACGGAGCGTCCCGTAGCGCGGAGGAATTCTCCAAAAAGGCGCAACTCGCCCACTACGAAGACGTCCGCGCGCAATATGAAACCTATGCCACACACTGGGCCAATCGCAAGATGATGATTCACTGGATGATGAACAATCCCTGGCCGTCGCTGTTCGGGCACCTGTTCGACGACTACTTTAAGCAGGGGGGAGGATACTTCGGAGCGAAGAAGGGCCTGCGGCCGGTCAATGTGGTTTGGGATTATTACGCAAGTGGAGACCGTAGCAAAGCGAGACTGTATGTGGTCAATCAGACGGCGGAGGCGCGCAATGGCCTGAAAGTCGCGGTGGAGTTTTTCAATCTGGATGGAACGCGAAAGTATTTTACCGAGATCGGCGGCTTCACCGTGGGACCGAATACCTCTCGGGAAGCGATGACCGTGCCTCGAATTCCCAATCTTGATTCTGCCTACCTGGTACGCGCGGTGCTGATGAACGCAACCGATAAGGTGCTCGCCGAGAGTGTGTACTGGGGATCGGCGACGGATGATGATCTGGGCGATGCCAAGAACGACGAGCAGTTTGCGACCAAATTGGCAACGTGGGCCGACCTGTCAGCCTTGAATACCATGCCGCACAGCGAGCTGGACGTTTCCACGCACGTCTCACAGGTGAACGGCGAACAGCATGTCGCAATCACGCTGGCCAACCCCGGCGACCATGTGGCTTTTTTTGTGCGCGCGGAAGTCACGCAGAGCACCGACGGAGAAGAGGTTCTTCCCATTATCTATGACGACAACTACATCACTGTGTTTCCGCACGAGACGCGGACCATAGAAGCCACATTCAGCAACCCGGGCCCAAACATTCGGGCTGCCGGGTTGCGAGTTGAGGGTTACAACGTACCGAAGAAGGTTTTCCCACTGCAGTAGGCTGCGCAAGTGGCGAAACCTCTCAAACCCCCGTAAACATTGGGGGAACTAGTAGCCCGTTCGTGCCATTCACAGACGTTTCCCGCATCGCTAGGATGCTCTTGAACAAACTTTCGGGGGAGGGGTTGTTCGACGAGCGTCCCAGCACTCAAACGAGTCTGGGGCGCTTTGTTTTGGGCCCGGCAAGGGCCTGCGATTCTGCCAGAGGAGAAACCCTCTCCTACTTTCGTTTGCTCAAGGTCCCCTTTCATGCTGCGACGCGCAATAATGGTTGTCTTGCTACTAGAAGTTACTCACTCCGTTGCCCTTGGGAGCCCGGGGCAGGCAAAGCCGGGCCACATCGCCAGCAGCGCCCCGGTCAAAGCAGTCCTGCCAGCGACGCCGCCCACGTTCAGCGACGCGTTTTCGGGTGGCACGCTGGACGCGAACAACTGGTTTGTCGACACGGGACGGGCGCCTGGAAATATAGCGGGAGTAAACAGCGGCACGCTCAGCGCGAAGCACGTCGACCTCTCTACCGGCATGTTGCGGCTAATTTTGAATCAGAGCGTTTCGGACGGGCTGGCTACTTCGGTCGGAGCGGAGATTCGCTCGAAGCGGCTATTCGGTTATGGAACCTATGTGTGGGTAGCGCGGGCGGCCTCAACCTCGGACACTCCCAATGGCGCTGGCTCTGCGGTCTCGGGGACAGTTACCGACTTGTTCAATTTCATCAACAACAGCGAGACGGAGATCGACTTCGAATACCAGGGCCAGTCACCGGCCACGCTTGAGATGACGAACTATTCGACCGTCTCCGATAGCCAGAGCACTACCACATCTGTCGCGCGCGCGGAAAGCGGCTTTCATGAGTACAAGTATGTCTGGAGCGCCGGGAAGATTGAGTTTTATGTTGACGGGAAACTGGTCTCGACTCACACAAAGAATATTCCCTCGGCGCCGGCGGCGGTATTGATCAATCTATGGGGGACGAATTCCACATCGTTTGGCGGAATTGCGACAAACGGCGTCGTCCGCTATCTCTATGTTTCGTCGTTTGCGTACACACCTCTCCCGTAGATAACCCAAAACTTCCGACGGCTCCTTCAATTCTTGAGTTTCTGGCGCTCGCAGGCCTCCACGGTTTTGGTTGGATCCACGGCAGCATCGTCCACCTGCTCGTTGATGATTTTTCCCGATTTATCAATGAGGAAGGTGGCGCGCCTGGCGGTTTCCATCGGAACCCCCTGGATGTCAAACTTCTGGGTTAGTCCGTAGCGGTTGGTCACGGGGCCGCCCCAGTCGCCGAGGATGGGGAAGCTGACTCCGTTTTGTTGGGCAAAGGCAAAGTTTGAGAAGGGGCTGTCCATGCTCACACCCAGAACCTGGGTGTCGGCGCCCTCCAGCCTGGTGAGATTCTGCTGGAGAGCTTTCATTTCGCGGGTTCAGCCACCGGTGAAGGCGAAGACGAAAAACGCCAGGGCGACATTTTTCTTTCCCCGGTAATCCTGCAACGATATTTTCTTAAGTTCTTTTCCATCGAAAGCAAGCAGGGTGAAGTCGGGAGCGGTGTCGCCCACTTTCAGTTTCATGGGCGGGGCTTCCTTCTCACCCTTGGTCTGGGATTTGTTTTGTGCCTGCAAAAGAGATGATGCCGGCAGCAAAACAAGATTCAGAAGCCCCAGACAGACGAGATGTTTCAATCCTCTTGTCATTTTTCTTTTTATCGACTTTCTTGTCATCGACCTTCTTCTCATCGGCGAACTCCTCAGAAGCACGGTGATCAGCTTAGGCGCCCTATTCTAGAGTATCTGGACGACAGAAGAACGCCCTGCCACTCAAAAAACCTTTAACGGCGAACTGGTATATTAAATTTCAACGACTTCCCCGCCCGGGTGGCGAAACTGGCAGACGCACGGGACTTAAAATCCCGAGACTCGAAAGAGTCGTATCGGTTCGATTCCGATCCCGGGCACCACGCTAATCTGTTGGTCGGCGTCTAGTTAGCCTTGCTCGCATGGCGTGGTATTGGTGCGGCTAGGACAGGCGCCTTGCCTTCGACTGTGCCCAAACTGTGCCCGACTTTGGGCTGCCACAAATTCCTGGAGCCCGCCCAGCTAAGCAGCGCGTATGCTAGAGCTGCATCGTTCGACCGCTATCTGACGGCTGTTGCGTGGCAACCAGGTTTTTGCGCTCCTGCCCGGGTCTCGGGCGCTTGCGTTCGCGTGCTTAATAGACAGGCTCTGGGCGATGTTTTCTACGGCCCGTCGATCAAAGCCCTCAGCCCGTGGCGACGGTGGATGGGGATGCCGACGCAGGAAGTATTTAATCGATTCTCCCCTACAGGGAGTCCGCTAAGGGATTACAGGCAAGACGGCATTGTCGCATTGCCGAGGCGGTGCTATGCTTCGCTGCGAAGGTTCGCGGGACCAACGGAGGGACGATGACGATCAAAACCCTCGTAATTCGTGTTCTTTTCTTTGTTTTGATCTCGGCTGTGGGAGCAGAGTTGATTCATGGTTCCGGCACGTCGGGCAATCAACATAGCAATGCAGTATCGGCCTCCGCATCGTCGAGGCAACCCGACGTCAGAGGGACGTGGTCCGGCACTTTCATATCGAGGAACGCCGATATTGCGCCATTCACGATCACGGTCGTGATCAGTGCAAACTCGGCCGGACACCTGATCGGCGACGCAAGTCTCGTCTCGGCCTGCCTCGATAACCACGGCCTCCAGGTGACAGTGACCGGTTCGAATATCGTACTTGCAGGAAGCGATGCACGTGGTGACACCGTCACCTTCAGCGGCACCATTGACAATACCGGCACACTATTAACGTTGGACTACATAATTAACGGCAGTGCCAGCGCAAGGTGTGAGATTGATAATGGTACGGGAACCATGGGAAAGCGGTAACAGGTTATCGAGCGCCCTCCCGCAGCCTCAAGTACGCGATTCCCGCAGTTCCCTCACAAGCTACGAAAACCTCGGCTCCGCAGTGATTCGCGATACCATGGCAACCGACGAAAGCGGCGAAGCGGATCTAGAGAGACTGTTCCCGGCATTGATTCGGCACCGCCATTTACTTCCTGGCTGCCTACATCGCAGAGTGGCCCTGCACTAGCGACGACTGCGTCCTAGCTGCCGCCCTCACTCACGCGAGGGAGATCGACAACAAAACCACACAATAAAGGCGAGGCCCGCGGCTGACCGTGCCCGAAACTGTGCCCAATCGATTCCAACAACACCCAACCAAACCCTACGGAATCCAACTGTCGAAAGGTGTATTTGCTTGTAAGTCCAACGAATTGTCGTAGCGGGAGGGCCGGACGATAGGACTTAAAATCCCGGGCCCCGAAAGGGGCGTGACGGTTCGATTCCGTCCCCGGGCACCACGCCCAACCTTATCATTACGCGTTAGTTCAAGGGAACTGCGGTAGGTTGCGGGCATGCCTCTACTTCCTGAATTTCGGGCGCAACTCTGACGGTTCTCTGACTTAACTTCGTCACGGCTTCTTCAATATCAGTCTGTGACACAACGTTGTAGCGGTCTAAAAAACGAGCGCGTCTGGTGGCCGCTGACCTGCGAACGCGTCAAGCAAGCACGCAGGCAGAGGCACCAGGAAGCCGGGCGGACATTTCCTTTACAAGAAAATGACATTCGCCTGACACTCCAGTCTTTTGCTTTTTGCTAAAGTGCGGTTAAAGAGCGAGCGCCAGACCGGAGAAAATCGTGAAAATAATCTCACTGTTTTTGCTCGCGATGCTGATTTCAGGGTGCGGATATAGCAAGCCTAATGCCGCCGCTCCGCAGCCTGGAGCTATTCCCACCATCGTGGAACTTTCACCCGACAACGCAAGTTCAGGTGGCCCAGGGTTCACCTTGACGGTCAACGGGAGTAGCTTCAATCAGGACGCGGTCGTGAAGTGGAACGGCGCGCAGCAAACCACCACCTTCATGACCGGCAACCAGCTTACCGCCGCGATCCCGGCATCGGCGATCGCTACTCCTGGGACTGTGCCGGTTACCGTAACCAATCCCGGCCACGCCGGGGGAGGTATCTATGGCGCAGGCGGTACAGCGCCCGAAACTTCGAAACCCGTGAACTTTACAGTCAACTAGCACCGTGCGGGAGGGATTACCGTCTCACGGGCGGGGAGGGATTGCCAAGCGACTTCTCTACGACAAGGGCAACGGGGCCTACGCCGCGGTCGGGCACCTACGTTTCATCTGGAAAACGGGGACAGCAACTGGTAGCATCCTGCGCATGTTCAAACTGCTTTGTGTTGCGCTAAGTTTGCTTGTCGCAATGTCGTTCGCGGCCGATCTACCGGCCAAGAAATATTTGAACCTGGCGGCGATCAAGACCATGGTCGCCGGAGCGGAAGCGGAAGCCAAGAGGCAGAATGTTGAGGTCACCATCTGCATCGTGGACGAAAGCGGAAATTTGCTCTTCCTGCAGAAGGCAGATGCCGCGTCGCTGAACACCATCCAGTGGGCGCAGAAAAAGGCCCGGCACGCTGCATTCTACAGGGCTCCCTCGAAGGACGGCGCCGATGCGTTGAAGAAGGGCAATGTTGAAGTCCTGGCTTTTCCCGATTTCTTCCCCAATCAAGGTGGACTACCAATCAAAGTAGATGGCCAGACCCTGGGTGGTATCGCCGCCAGCGGGGCCAAATCTGAAATTGACGAGGCGATCGCACAGGCGGGGCTGGACGCACTGCTCAAAAAGTAGCGCTCGCCGATCATTTCGCGCACGGCTCGGCGTTCAGCGCCCGGCCGATTCTTTGCAGTCCCTCGCGGAACATTTCCGTGTCCACGCCCATGCCGATGCGAAAATGATTGGGCAGGTCGAAAAAGCGTCCGGGGACGGCTGAAGTTTCGTGTTCTGTACGCAGCCGGGCGAGGAAATGGTCGGCGTCGCCACCGGGCAGGCGGAGGATCGCAGTCGTACCAAATTCCGTGCGCGGGGTCGAGACACCTTTCTGGTGGGCGAGAAACTCGGCTAACAGAGCGCGGTCCGCTTCCACGATTCTGCGTGCGCGCTGGCGGATGTGCTCCAGATTCTCAAGCGCTACGACGCTGAGCAACTCGGCAGGGTGCGCCGGGATAGGCGCAAACAGGTCATTGAGCCGCCACATGGCACGGGCCAGGTCGGGCTGAGCCAGAATCCATCCGCAGCGCAGGCCACTCAGGCCATACACCTTGGTCAGACTACTCGTAACGACAAATTCCGGGCCCAGATGAACGGAAGGCTTCGGGGTATTGACGTAAACCGCGTCGAGATAGACTTCGTCAACCAAGACGTGCGCGCCCACGCTTCGTGCCAAATCACCCACCTCACGCAGCGTGGACTCTGGAGCCACGACGCTGCTGGGATTGTGCAGGTTGGTCAGCACAATTAATTTTGTTTTAGGAGTAATGGCGCGGCGGACTTCCGCAGGGTCCAGGGCGTATCCCTTTTCTTCCCTTCGGGCAAAGCGTTTTACCGCCGCGCCCAGATACAAGAGAGTGGAAGTGAGCAACTCATAGGTCGGCTGCTCGAGGAGCACCTCGTCGCCCGGATCAATAAGGGCAGCCATAGCGACGTGATTGGCCATGGAGGTGCCTGCGGCGGCAACTACGCAGTCCGAACTGACGCCGCATTTCTTCGCGATGGCTTGCTGCAAAGGAGCGTAGCTGTAGGTGCTGTCGCCATTGATCTCCAACTGATCGATGGTGACGGGAAGCTCGCGCAGAGAAAACGAGCCGACGCCGCTAGTGGCGAGATTAAATTTCGCGCGGCTCTGGGTCTTCGCCCACAGCATGTAATCGGAATGTCGCTGTCTCATAAGTCGGGTTGCACCGGAACCGGCCTCGATTTGCGGCTCCAGTACAAATATACCGGGATGCCGGCCATCAAAATAATCAGGCCGATGGCAGAGTTTGCCGGGAACGTCCAGATGGTCGCCGTCACGATGGCGGCACAGGCAAGCACAAAAAGAGCTGACGTGTAAGGATGACCTGGCGCCAGATAGAGTCCCGGAGATGATGAGGCGGGGTATTTCCTGCGGAATACAAAGATCGAGGCCGCGGTCAGGCCAAAGGAAATGAAGTCCACCGAGATCACATAGTTGAGGATCTGCTCGTAGCGGCCGGAGAGAGCGATTACGGTAGCCGTCACACCTTGCAGGACGATGGCAACCACGGGGACTCTGGTCTTCGGCGATAGCCAGCCAACACTTTTAAAGAAAAGGCCATCCCGGGCCATGGCGTAGTAGACGCGGGGAGCGGTCAGAATGCCCTGGCTGAGAAAACCCAAGGTAGAGACGGCGATGCCGAAGGCGATCCACCGCGCTCCACGCTCGCCTAGCGCTGCGCGCATTACCGAAGATGCGGGAGTGCGGGTGGCAGCGAGTCCGTCGGGGCCGAGGACACGCAGGCAGACAAAATTGACTGCGAGATAGAGCGCCAGGACTCCGATTACTCCCATTATCAGTCCGCGGGACAGATCGCGCCGTGGGTCGCGCATTTCGCCGGCTACAAAGCTTGCGGTCTGCCATCCGCCATAGGCGAAAGCCACCGGAATCATGGCTGCGCCTATCGCGCTTCCCAGTCCGAAAGAAATGGGGCGATCGAGCAAAGGTAAAGGATGCACCGCGCCGCCGCCCCAAAAGATTCCGGCCACCACCATGGCCGCGATGGCGGCGGCTTTTAGCAGCATGAGCGCGCTTTGCACGTTGCTTCCTGCGCGAACTCCAAAGCAGTTGATCGCGGTCAATCCCATCAAGGTGGCGGCGGCGATAGGGCCATCTCCGGCCGAGAAGCCCGTAATCTCGCGATAGTAGCGGACAAACGTAACTGCGACCGCGGCCATGCCGCCGGTTTGCGTCACCAGGAGCAGAACCCATCCGTAGATGAAGGCTACGGCAGGATGGTAGGCCTCGCGCAGATAAAGGTACTGTCCACCCGCGCCCGGCAAGCGCGATGCCAATTCTGCCCAGATGAACGCGCCAAGCAGGGCCAGGCCACCCCCGAGAAGCCAGGCTCCCAGGATCAGGAATGGAGTATGCACTCGCAGCGCGACTACATAGGGATTGATGAAGATGCCGGAGCCTACGATGCCGCCCATGACGATCATGGTGGCATCGAAGACTCCGAGCAATTGCCGAGGCTTGACTGGGTCCAAAAGAGATGGCTCGGACAAAATCGTCGTTAAGCCTGCAGGAAAACCGGCAGAGAAGCAGACTTGACCGCGATCACCTTAACACAAAGCGCCGATGAGGAACGGTCGAGCTAACTCGCGAAATGCGGAAGATGTGAAACCAGTAGTCAGTTTCCAGTTATCAGTTCCCGGTCTGTTCTTGCCCAACACCAGCGGCGCCGCGTGTTAGGCTTGCTTACGATTCGCAACGATCCGCCGGAGGCTCATGAACGATAATTTTTCATCTCATGTTGATCTGCAAAGTATGGCGAAACAAGTCATGCTGGCCAATGGTTTCGAGCCGGAGTTCCCTGCCGGAGTTCCACAACAGCTTGCGGACCTGAAGGTGCATCCGCCGCAAGTCGCGCCGGGCGGGGATATTCGGGACCTGCGCAACCTGCTGTGGTCCTCCATCGACAACGATACCTCACGTGACCTGGATCAGATTGAAGTGGCCGATCGCCTGCACGATGGCGGGATTCGAGTGATGGTGGGAATTGCCGATGTGGATGCGTTTGTGGCCAAACATTCGCCTATTGATGAGCACGCCGCCAAGGAAACGACCACGGTTTACACCGGCATACGAAATTTCCCGATGCTGCCGGAGGAGCTTAGCACCGGGGCTTCCTCGCTGCTGGAGAACGGGGACAAACTGGCAGTGGTGATTGAATTTGTGGCGGGCGAGGACGGCTGCGTGACATCCAGTGATGTGTATCGCGCTATTGTCCGCAACTGGGCGCAACTGGCCTACGGCGCCGTGGGAGCCTGGCTCGAGACGAAAGACAATGTTCCGACTAACTTGGCTGTAGCAAATGAGTTACGAACGCAACTTAAACTGCAAGATGAGGCTGCGCAAGCACTTCGTCAGCAGCGCTGCCGGCACGGCGCCCTGAACATCGAGACCAGCGAGGTACACCCCGTTGTACTCAATCAGCAAGTAGTAGACGTTGTGAAGCAGGAGAAGAACCGCGCCACCGAACTGATCGAAGATTTCATGATTGCCGCCAACGGCGTGGTGGCGCGAATGCTTGAGAAAGTTTCGTCCCTGCGGCGCATTGTGAGAACGCCGGAGCGCTGGGACCGAATTGTGCAGCTGGCGGCCGCACAAGGCGATCAGCTTCCGGTACAGCCTGACTCCAAGGCTCTGAATGATTTTCTGCTCAAACGCAAAGCCGCCGACCCGGATCATTTCGCGGACCTGTCCCTGGCGGTGATTAAGCTCATCGGGCCGGGCGAATATGTTTTGGAGCGGCCGGGCGACCCGGAACCGGGGCACTTCGGACTAGCAGTCCAGGATTACACGCACTCCACGGCGCCCAACCGTCGCTTCGCCGACATCGTCACGCAAAGACTGACTAAGGCGATGCTCTCGGGCCGGTCTGCTCCGTATTCCGATGACGAACTGGCGGCCATCGCGAACAACTGCACGGTCAAGGAAGACGCTGCGCGCAAGGTTGAACGCGAGATGTCAAAACGGCTGGCGGCGGTTGCGATGAGCCGTCGGATCGGGGAAACGTTTAACGCGATTGTCACCGGCATGACTCCGCACGGAACTTTTGTTCGAGTGCTGCAGCCGCACGTCGAGGGACTGCTGGTCCAGGGGCAAGGAGTTGACGTTGGGGACAGGCTGCGGGTGAAGCTTACACGGACGGATGTTCAGCGTGGATACATTGACTTCGCTAAGGCTTAGGGTTGGGGCTGGATTCGGGGATGGCCCAGCACGAGCGGGACGCTCGCGCCCACATTGTATGGATTGATGCTGATTAGCGTGGTATTTGGATAGTAGTGGTTGAGAATATCCCGGAAGCTGGCGCCGGATCGGGCCATGGCTCTCGCTCCTTGCTGGCACAAGCCGATGCCATGTCCTTGGCCCGCTCCTTCCAGAACTGCTTCATGGGCTTTGACCTGAGTCGTAAAGTTGTTGCTCGGCACTGCGTCCCAACCGAGGCGGCGATCGATGTCAAGGCGGGAGGCCTCTCCGCGTTGCTGCAAGTCGGCAGCGTCGGCTGTCGACAGGCTACGGGTCCACCGGGACGGATTGCGTCGACAGTAGTCGCAAACCACCTGGAAGTAGGGATATGGTCCATGGGACATGCCTACCTCTTCCGGCGTGCGCGTGCGCCCGCCACAGCTGCGGGTATACATCGCGGCCACAGGGCGTTCACGATATGCCAGCGCCAATCCCCGTGTGGCCAATGCGGCGCGCGCAGCCTTGCTCTCCGGCGGTGGGGGCTCGCGTAGAAACTGGCAGTGCGTGGTGTCGCAAAAGTCAAAGTCGTGATGACGATCTCGCGCGGCCACGAAGTATGAACGTGTTGCTACAGATTGCGCTTTCAGCGCTTCCATGGGTGCGTCGGGATCACTCTCGGCTTGCACGGCTGAGGCTACTGCGGTCTCCAGGTCCATCCCGACAACGGGAATCAGAATATCCGAGGCGGCTTTCACATCGAGCACGCCGTGATAGTGACGGCTTATTTTTGCCGGGATCGCTAGTACGAAATCGGTTGCGCCACCGCTACGACCGGCGGCGTGAATTGCAGACGCCCGCACCCGCTGACTCCCGATTTGCAAAATCAGGTCATCGCCTGATGACGTAATGCTGGCAGCATCCTGATCAGAAGTTCTTTCCAGTACGAAACTCTTCTTTCCTGCCTGGACGATGAACGCCTGTGCAGGCGTCGCTCTCAGCGCCAGTTGATGGGGGTGGAACAAGCCGAGCACTCCAATTCGGACTTCCTGTGCGTGGACGGTGCGCGCCGCCAGGAACGCGCAGACGATGAATTTGAGCCTGAGAGGCATGTGAATGTTCTACTTCGCGATCTCTGCGTTACTTCGCAACTTTGAGTCAAGAGCTTTGAACCGCAAAGGGCGCGAAGAAGCGAAGAAATCCTAACTACTCCTCTATTCGGCTTAACATGTGGCCTGCCATGGCCGAGGCCCTGGCGCCCGGAACTCCGTGTACACGGACCATCAGCAATAATTCCGGTTTCTCGGCTGGGACCAGGGCAACCACAAAACCGTCACCCGGAGCGTGAGCAGAATGGGTACAGGCTGCGGTTCCGGTCTTGACCAGAGCGGCAGTGTGCCGCAGGGCCCGGTCGACCTCCAAACCGGTGCCCTGACGGGCCGACTGTGCCATGCCGGCAACTACTTCGCTCGCCCCCGGCTGCTCGCGGCGATGACTCAGTTCCACGTAGGCGCGCGCCATGCGCAAGGGAGAAATGAGCCAGCGATTGCCCACACCGATCAGATCGGCGCCTGACAATCGCGGAGCGGGCGGGTCCAGGCCGAATCTTGTTGTCTCCCCGAGCACATCTGCGCTGTTCATATTCGCGGTCAGCATGCGGAAGTACGAATTGCACGAATTGGCAACGGCGGCGGTTATGCCGATTTCGCCATGTCCGTGAGGCAACCAGCAGCCATCAGCCTTGCCTTTGCATAAAAAAGCCGGATAGCGAAATTGATGCTCTTCGCTGTAGGCGAGGGCGACGAAAGGTTTGGTCAGCGAGCCCAGCGGAATCGGTTGGTCGGGGTTGTCCCAATGAGACGCCAGCAGGCTTCCGGTCCGTGCATCCAAAAGCATGAACGAGACTTCCCTGCTTTGGAACTCACGCTGCAGGAGTTGTGCCGCTGACTGGGCATAGAGTGAAGTCATGGCTCTTTGACTCTCGGACGACGCTGGCAGAGGCCTGCCAAGTGATGGAGACAAAGGCAGAGTCGCGGCCAGGACCGCCAGAAACTGCAACCCAGCTCTTGCTATTGAGACCATTTGTAAGTAACCGTCTGCAGCACTCTATCGCCTGCAGCGCGAATCACAATTTGCTCCGATGCAACGGAGGACAGGGTCGAGCTCAGGCTGGCGATGTTTTCCGAAAAGAATTGCGGCACCCGCTCTGTGCCCCGGCTACCGGGCTGGTTCACTTCAGGCCGGTCCACCGCGGCGGCGAATCGGCCGAAGTTTTCTCTTTCGCTCTGGTGGTCGAATCCGGCTATAAACACCGCGGGCTTCGCGTCGAATTTCCGGTTCATCCTGGAGAGCATGGCGCTGATCAGCGCAGCGTCGTCGGAAACGATCAGATATTTGCCACGAGTTGCCGCCAGGAGCGTCTGAAGGCCATCGAGTTCGTAGTAGCCGTTCCCCTGCCGCCAGCTGGCTCCCAAGTCGCTAGTTGTCAGACTGGGGCGCACGGAACTGGTTAGGGCAGTGCGAACCGTGGCTTCATCCCAATCGGAACCACCTGCCAGCGCAACCGCCGAATGAGTCTTTACAAATACGCCGTTGGCAGCCAGTTCCGTTGATTGCACCTGAAGTACTGCCTGGGCGGGGTTGTTTTGCAGCACTTCTCTCAATGCCGATGACCCCTTCGAACCGGAATCGGCGTGCACGGGGGGTTGGTCGATTCGGGTCTCCAGGTCAAAGCTTGTACCAGTCTCCCCGGACGTCAGGTGGGCTTGGGGCGCAAGCTGCGCCGGCGGAGCGGGCCCGAGATGCGGCGCCAGGAGCTTGGTTTCCAGAGGATTAAGACAGGATTCGATCGATGGACATGTATTTGCCTCATAGAGGCCGGCCCCTTCTGGAACCAGCCGCACGAGATCACCAACATCGCCGGACTCGTCAGCCGATGAAGGGGGACCCGCGGCTCTTTTCAACAGGACACGTTCTTCGCGGTATTCCTGTTTGTCGCGGAACAGGTCCGAAATTGCTGCGGCATACTGCTTCATGTCTGAGACATTTTGCTGTATCCAGTAGGAGCGGAAGTACGGGCTGGGGACTATCTTGTCGAGGTTCAAGACCATGCGCAAGTCTCCAACAGCGCCTGCCGCTGCCACCGATTGCGACCACCATGCCTCGGATTCGATGCTGCGGGCTTCGATTTTGGGAGCTTCACTCTTACGATCGCTACTGCCGGCGATTAGCTGCAGCGCACTGGCCATCAAATCCTCTCGCGTGGATAAGAGCAGGTAGTTTCCGCTTACGGCGAATGCGACTTCCCGTTCGGATTGGAGATCACGACGCAGATAGAACGTTACCCCACCCGCACTACGCGGCTCGAACTTCGACCTGGTCTGCCAGAGTTGGCCTTGCATGGAATTTGCAGAGGGCAAGTAGGTGACGTACAGAAACTGCAGCTTCCCGATGTCATAAAGAGCGAGCACACTTTCGTGCCCAGCCACCTGGCCCAGAAAGTTCATATCCGGCGGGAGGCCGGCGGCGGCGGCGAATTGGTTACCGGCATCTCGCAAGCGGAGAAGAAGGCGGGAACGGGAAAAGACCTGATAGTTGCTGCTACGGAGCCATTGTTGCTTCTCCGGTGAAGCGTTCCAATCCGCAAGCAGGGACGAGAAATCTTTGGCCTGAAGATATAATTGCGCCCCGGACGGAACGTGCTTGAACAGCTGGACTTCAGGAGTGGGGACTGTCTGGTAGCCCGCCCAGCCCAGGCCCGCGGTGACAACAGCGATCAAGAGGAGGAGACAGATGGTTGTGGTCTTCATCCCGGTTGCCGTCGTCATGGTCATTTTGATTGTCATTGCTTCACGCGCTTTTTGGCCGCTGCTTTGGCCGGTGGTTCGGCGCGGGCCATCAGCTTGGGACGCACCAGGCGGTCCTGTTCCAGTGCCTCGTGCAGAATCGGCTGGCGAGCTTCATTGATCTGCCGGCGTCGCAACTGGAGGCGGATATCGGCGAGCTTCCTTGCGATCAGTTGCCTGCGGTCGGGCGCGGTTTCGGTCTTTTGCGCAATTCGCAGATAGGGCAGCGCTTCATTCAGCCGATCAAGCCTGATTAGGACCTGGGCCAGAGTCCAGGCAACCTGCGTCTGTTGGGCAGGGGCCAGCTTAAATGCGGTTGGCAAACCGGGCACATCTTCGTTCACTTCACTGTCGGGTTCAGAAGAGATGATCTCCTCTTCTGTTCCCGTGGAGGGACTAAGTCGATTCAAGAACTGCTGGCGAAGGAGGGGCTTCATCACACCGCGCGCGAATTCATCGGATCGCGCATTTGCCACCACCAAGAATAGCGGGATTCGGGCATCGTCGCGGATAGAGGTATCCGCGAGGGCGTGTCCCAGCAGTTGAAGCTTCACGCCCGATTCATTGCTATTCTGCGCGGCTTTCAGCCGGGCTTCGTAGAAGTAAGGCTGGTCAACCTCGGAGGCAGACGATCCGTTTATTCCGGACGCGAGCAGGTTCAGCTCTCGGCTTCCGCATTCAACCTGGGATTGATGGCGAACGCCGGCCAAGGTCAGAGCTGCTTGCGTCCGCGCCGCGTACGCGACGTCCGGGCTGGATGCGGTGGACACCACGACATCCTGCGCGGCGCCTGCATTCTTGCCGGCGGCAATGGCGGCTTTCGCAAGCCGCAGCCGGTAGCTCGCGTCCCACGGCGCTGACTTAACCAACTGTTCGAGAAACTCGAGGCCTTCCGCGTTATGACCCGTTTTCTCCAGCAAGGCTGCCGCGGGCTCGAGATTTTCAAATGGATTCCCCACGACTACCACCAGACGACGCAATAACTCCACCGCGCCCGCCGCATCGCCCGCCGCAATGCGAACTTCAGCCAGGCCAAGGAAGTTGGCGGCCACCAGTTTATGGTCTTCCAGTTCACGCCCGAAAACGAACTCCAACACTTTGCGGGCCGACTGTTTGTCTCCAGCCTCGAATAGTTGCCGGGAAGCCACCCGCAGTATTTCGGAAGCGGGTGCGGCCTGGGGATCGACGCGATAGCCTCCGATTGTCGCGTCGAGGTTCCCCAGCTGGGCTGCAACCTGTAGTTCCAGTGGAATGAGCGCCGCCGCTTCCTCTTGGCGCACCTGTTTGGATAGTGAAGCGATTGCGTCACCGGCGGGCGCGTACTGCCTGGTGGCGACGAGGTACTTTATCCAACGCACCCGCCAGGAGCGCAGAATTTGTTCCGCCCCTTCTTTGGCCAATCCCTCTTGCCTGGTCAAAGCATCCTGCTTTAACTGCAACACGCGTTGATAGACGGGGTAACACTGCGCCAAAGGAATCCAGGACCCTTCCACAACGTTGGCCGGGCCGGACGCGGGGCCGGGAGCCCACGAGCGCCAA
>JACXTT010004976.1_pt1 | contig 19494 bp, 18 predicted proteins | sample 9270951 | NCBI WGS metagenome assembly JACXTT01 (sample SAMN15532306, study PRJNA645909) | rock metagenome | isolation source: weathered quartz diorite | place: Puerto Rico | collected 2017-06-21 | reverse complement strand
GTGATTTTTCCTCAATGGTGTGCGGTGCATGGTCGGTTGCGATCACATCAATTCGCCCGTCTAGTACAGCTTTCAATATACCGTCGCGGTCAGCTTCGGTTTTTACCGCCGGGTTCCATTTGATGAAGTTGCCTTTGGTGTCATAATCTTTATCAGTGAACCAAAGGTGATGCACGCAGGCCTCGGCGGTGATGCGTTTATCTTTTAAAGCGATATCGTTCCTGAAAAGCTGTGTTTCTCTTTCTGTCGAAATATGCAGAATATGCAGGCGGGTGTTGTGTTTCGTCGCCAGCTCAACAGCCATCGAAGAGGATAGGTAACAAGCTTCTTCGCTGCGTATCTTCGGGTGCAGCCTGACAGGTATGTCATCGCCTAATAATTCCTTGTAGTGAGCAAGGTTGGCTTTGATGGTTGCTTCATCCTCGCAATGTACGGCAACCAGCATGGGGGATTTGGAGAAAATGTTCTCCAGCGTTTGTGGGTTATCCACCAGCATATTGCCGGTTGATGAACCCATAAACACTTTTATGCCGCATACATTTTGGGTATCAGTTTTAAGCACTTCTTCAATATTATCATTGGATGCGCCCATGAAGAAGGAATAGTTAGCCAATGAGTTGCGGGAGGCTATCTCATACTTTTGTTCAAGTAGTTCTTGTGTTAATGTATTAGGCACTGTATTGGGCATTTCCATAAAACTGGTAATCCCGCCAGCTACCGCCGCTCTCGATTCAGAGCGAATATCAGCTTTATGCGTTAATCCCGGCTCGCGAAAATGCACCTGATCGTCAATACAGCCAGGGAATAAATGTAACCCTTCGGCATTGATAATTTGATTGACCTGCACGTCGATATTGCTGTCTATCCGCTCTATCAGGCCATCCTTTACTAAAATATCGCTAACATATTGCTTGTTTTCGTTGACTATGGTGGCTGACTTTATGAGAATAGTATGCATGTTGCAAATATACAAACGCTAATGCAAATACTTATTCAGGCTATCCCTATAGAAATATGGGATAGTAGAAGTATCTCTATGGTGTGAATCTTTTGATTTGGATCAATAAGAAAAAGAGAAGTATCAACTGAAATTTTTCAAAATCCGTGATCGGACATTATTAATCAGTTGTCAACAGTTCTTTTCCAAAGTCCCTGGTTAGCATTTCATAAATAATTTTTAGCCAGATCATTAAACACGGTAAGGCTACTAATGCATACGGTATAATATAATTTACCCGGATGTATCGTGGTATCACATCTGAATTGGAAAAGCTGGTTATCAGTAAAGCGAATACTAATAAAAACCATTCCAATCCACTGATTGGTCTTTGCAAATTCACAAACCAGATGCCCACTCCTATAAATGCAATAATGTAGGTAGGTGATTCTGAACCTGAGCTATAGATGACAGTAAATATTAATACCGAGGCCAGCATCAATAACTGATATTGTACGTTGTCGCGGTATTTTATTTTTAGATAGGATAGCCCGAAGATCAGCAAGGCGGGCACCAACACCACCAAATTAGACATGTTTTCCAAATGGAATATACTACTTATCATTCCCATTACGCACATATAGGCTCGGTGGGATGTTACATTGGCTATATTTTTAGCCTGTAGATCAGGGTACCAGTCGTGATATGTGGTCATGATAAACGATGGCGAAGAAAACAGCATCGGCAGAACAAATAATATAGCAGACCAGAATAACAGGCTCCAAATCAGTTTAAGCTTGTTGTCGGAGAAGAAAAAGAATGCCAGTCCCACAATCCCATACAGCTTGATAGCAGTACCCAGCATAATAGCTAATGCAGCCCAAAAATCTTGTTTATTCCTGATAAATATAAAACTGAAGATGATGAGCGCTGTGATAAGCGGGTTTACCTGTGTATTGCCCGATGAGCCCATCATACTGTTGGCGTTTAATAGCAAGGTGATCAGGCATGCAGACTGCTTTAATGGCAGCATCATTACGGCCTTATATAATATCCATGCATTGAACAATACCCACAATACGACACCAATCTTATCGGGCAGCCAGGCAAAAGGTGCTATTATCAAGGCAAAAACCGGCCCATAATGATTAAGATCAAAGTAATACCGGGGCTCTGGTCCAAACAGACTATGCTGGTGTATTAAATTCAGAAAATTATGTTTGTAGATAATATAGTTGTTATAGTTGTGGGTGGTGCCATCTCCAATCAAAACTCCTTTTAACACTGCGACTAAACTTAAGCCGAACCATAGTGTAAGTATAAAAGGCTTACTGAAGAAAATTGCTTTGATCTTGTGCATAGGTGTAGATAAATCCGGCTTAAAAGTATAGAAAAATTGGCATCCGGGAAAAAGATTAAAGCAAGCGGTTCATTTCTATATCAATGCAACTTCGTTTAACTCCAGGCTGCACCTCGAAGAAAACCCTATCTTTGCGAAATGGGCGCAACCTTTGAGGATTTTAAATTTAACAGGCAAATACTGAATGCCATTGACGATGCCGGTTATACCGAACCTACGCCTGTACAAGAAAAGGCCATCCCGCCGATATTGAACGGGCAGGATGTGATGGGCATTGCCCAAACCGGCACAGGTAAAACGGCGGCTTATGTATTGCCCATCATTATGCGGTTGAAATATGCCCAGGGCGAAAACCCACGGGCATTGATCGTTGCTCCGACGCGTGAGCTGGCGATGCAGATAGAAGAAAATGTAAAGGCCTTTGCTAAATACACCGACCTGCGGGTAGTTACGCTCTATGGCGGCCTTGGCCCCAAAACACAGATCGAGCAGGTGAGCAAGGGTGTCGATATTATTGTAGCTACTCCGGGCAGATTTATGGATATTTATCTTGCTGGTCACCTGGTGATGAAACAATTGCAGGTGTTGGTGCTGGATGAGGCAGACAAGATGATGGACATGGGTTTTATGCCGCAGATCAACCGGATACTGGAGATAGTGCCGCGTAAACGGCAGAACCTGCTTTTCTCGGCAACCATGTCGGATAAGATACATCAGTTGTCGACCAATTTCCTGGAATTTCCAACAGTAATAGAAGTCACCCCGCAGGCTACCCCGGCGCAAACGGTTGAACAGCGGCTATACTACGTGCCCAATGTTAAAACCAAAATCAACTTGCTGAAATATCTGCTGGATAATACCGAGGAAATTAAAAAACTAATGCTGTTCTGCAAAACACGTACAGTGGCTGAAGACGTATACAAATTCCTCGCAAGAAAATACAACGAGCAGGAGGTAAGGGTGCTGCATGCCAACAAGGGACAGAATACCCGCATCAACTCTATGAACGCATTCAAGAACGACGAGGTGAAAATATTGGTGTCAACCGATGTGGCCGCCCGTGGGATCGATGTGAATGATGTGAGCCACGTGATCAATTTTGATGTGCCTTTCGTGACGGAGGATTACGTGCATCGTATCGGTCGCACAGGAAGGGCTTTTCAATTGGGGGAGGCCATTACTTTTTGTACCCCGGCTGAAGAGTATTATCTCCGCAAAATCGAGAAGTTGATCAGGCAGAGTATCCCTGTGTTTGATGTTCCGCCGGATGTATTTATTGAACAAACCGCGTTTGAGGAACGGCAGGATCAGGCACGCGAAATCGATCAGCAGAAACGGAAAGAAGATCCGGAATTTAAAGGAGCTTTCCACGAAAAGAAAACGCTCAACCAGCGCAAGAAATTTGATGCAGCTAAAGCCAAGGCTAATCCGAATTCAAAAGCAGCAAAGGATCGGGCGAAAAAACCATTCAGAAAGAAACGCTGAGTAGGGTGAAAGGATAAGGCGAAAAGGTAAAAAGCATTTAAAAATACAAAACTGTGTCATTTCGACGAACAGCGGGGACTGAGCCAGGAGTGAGGAGAAAACTTATAAAATATGCATGGACGCGCAGTGCGGCGTACAAGATTTCTCTTCGCCCTCTTGCACTTCCCTTCCAGCTTATCGAAATGACAGGAATGATTTGATTGATCAAAATGAAATTCAGAATAACACCCTTAAATTTTGCAGCCGCATTTTTTCTGTTCATGGCGGTATACGTATTCATTTTTGGAGCCAAAATAACGGGCAGCAAATACGAACATTGGAGTGGCACTATCACCCTGATATTTTTGCTGTTTGCTTTCGTAGTGTCATTTCTTGACCTGATGCTCCGTAATTTTTTCCCCAAAACCAAAAGTTTATGGATAGTAGAGATAAGCTTTATAACTTTGGCGACTATTATATTTTTATTGGTTAAATAACAAAATGAAGAAAGCTGAAATAAAACTGACCATAGACCTTGATGATAACAACGTCCCTGAAAATATCACCTGGGAATCGACCGATGCAAAAAACAAGGAAGCACTCCCTGTAAAATCCATCATGTTGTCACTGTGGGATCATAACTATAAAAATACCCTCCGCATAGATCTTTGGACTAAGGATATGCCTGTTGACGAAATGAAACGTTTTTTCTATGAGACGCTTCAAACGATGGGCGACAGCTTTTTACGTGCTACCGGCGAGACGAATATCGTAGAAGATTTGCGTGACTACTGCGCCCACTTTGCCGATAAAATGGAAATCTCTCAAAAATAGACTATGAAGCTCAGATCATTCCTGGCCTTTGCCGGCTTTGTTATGCTTATTGCAGCAACCTACTGCCCCTTGTTCAGGCCGTTTGGTGTTACAACCTGGGACATGTATGATGCCAACAAACCTTATGGTATAGTGGTATTGCTTGTCGCGGCAGTAGGTATAATAGGAGTGGTGTTTATGCAAAGCAGTATAGCTCGTATGGCCGCATGGCTATCGGCTATATTGGTTGTTCTATTTTATATACTGGCACTTTTAAAGATTCATACCTCGTTTACTTTTATACCGTTCCACGCGATATCCCGGTTCTTAGCAAAACAAATTAGATTTAAATGGGGGTGGTGGCTGCTGGTTGCCGGGCCGATATTGTCTTTGACTGGCGCATTGCGTGATAAGCCCAGGTACAAAATGCCTGACAAACCGGAAACGGTTGCCCAAAACTAAAGCGAGTAATGGTAAAGTTATCTGTGGCATCAATATTTGAACTATGACTACTTTACCAGGGACGCTGACAGATTCGGAACTACAGGAATTGATCGGCCTTGTAAAGGAAACGCACGGCTTCGATTTTTCCAATTACTCAAAAGCTTCGCTTAAGCGAAGGCTGTCTCGTATCGTTACTTTAAAAAAGGTTGGCTTTGAAGAGTTGAAAGGTGCTTTAACGCATAATCCTGATTTTTTTCGCTGGTTTTTAAATGAGGTTACCGTGAACGTGACTGAAATGTTCCGCGACCCATCTTTTTATAAAGCATTGAATACGCTGGTTGTTCCTTGCTTGTCGAAGTTCAAAAATGTCAGCGTGTGGAGCGCGGGTTGCTCGTCAGGTGAAGAGGCTTATTCGTTAGCAATACTACTGAATCAGGCCAAACTGAAGGTTGAGCCTTTTATCTGTGGGACGGATATCAATACAGCGATGATAGAGGAAGCACAGAAAGGCATTTACAGCACGCGCAAAATAAAAAGCTATGATGGAAATTATAAATCGTGCGAGTTGCCAGGGGAATTGACCGACCACTTCAACGTAATGAATGATGTGGGCAATATTAAAAATGAGCTAAAGCAGAATACACTTTTTTCTTCCCATGATCTTGTGACGGATGAGGCGTTCAACGAATTTCAGATCATAAGCTGTCGCAATGTATTTATTTATTTTGAGGCTGAATTACAGGAAAGGATATTGGGATTATTTTATAAAAGTTTATGTCTAGATGGCTTTTTGTGCCTGGGTAGCAAGGAGACGATCCGCTTCCCGGAATACAAGAATAGGTTCAAGGTAATTAGTCAGAAGGAGAATATTTATCAGAAGGTTGTGTGATTAATATTAAAACAATGAGGTCTGTCCCGAACCCATCACTCTTGCCTCGTGCTCCAATAACCATTTCTTTCGCCACATACCGCCGGCATAACCGGTGAGCCTGCCATCTGAACCAATCACCCTGTGACATGGCACAATAATAGCGAGGTGATTTTTCCCATTGGCAGAAGCAATGGCACGAATAGCCAGTGGATTCTTCATTAATTTTGATTGCTGTAAATAGCTAATGGTTTTGCCATAACCAATGGTGAGCAGACATTGCCAAACATCCTGCTGAAAGCCGGAACCTGGCTGCCTGAACGGAAAATCGAATTCCTTTCGCCTGCCTGCAAAATATTCTTCCAATTGCTCGACTGCCATTTTTAATACCATGGTAGAGGGCTCATCCGGTTCGGCCGTCTCATCCATAAAATGTACGGACGTAACATATCCCTCATCTTCAGTAATGCGGATCAACCCGACAGGAGAGCTATAATAGGTAATTGGCATGTGGTAAAGATAGTCCGAAAGACGGAAAGACCGGAAGTCGGCAAGCTTATAATTTTGCTATAATATAAACCACTTGCGGACTTTCTGACTTGCCGACTTTTCCGACTACAAAAACTATCTTTGCACCCAAATGGAATTGTTCGACCAAACCCTTCATCTCATTAAAAAAGAAATACTGCTGGAGTGGCGCTCCAAGTATGCATTCAACGGGGTTTTGCTTTATGTGGCGTCGACCGTGTTTGTTTGTTATATCTCATTTCACTTGAGTGGCGGCTTTTCAGGCAGCCAGGGTTATCCCATTGTATGGAACGTGTTGTTCTGGATCATCATGCTCTTTGCCTCGGTAAATGCCATTGCCAAAAGTTTTATACAGGAAAGTAAAAGCAGATTGCTTTACTATTATACCATAGCCAGTCCGCAGGCTATTATCCTATCAAAAACTATTTACAATATCCTGCTGATGTCGTTGTTGAGCATATTGGCGCTGGGGGTCTATATGCTGTTTTTTACCAATACAATCGGCGATCCGCTTTTTTATTTTTTATCGGTATTGCTGGGCAGTATTAGCTTCTCTACTGTTTTTACCATGATATCCGCCATCGCCTCCAAGGCGGGTAATAATGGCACCCTAATGGCCATTTTAAGTTTTCCTGTTATTATTCCTGTAATCCTTCAGTTGATCCACCTCAGCAAAAACGCTATGGACGGTCTGGACCGCAGCCTGAGTTATGGCAATATGGGGGTGCTGGGCGCTATTAATGTTATCGTTATTGCTACTTCATTGTTGTTGTTTCCGTATTTGTGGCGGGATTGATTCTGAGTTGGATTAAGTTAGATTAAGTTGATTGAGCTGAATTCTTGATTAAATTAAGTAGTTAAATCGCAAACATTCCACTAGTCAAACCACCCACACAATCAACCACTTAACCCAATCAACTCTCGCTATTTAGAATTATTTTAATCTTTATTTGGATTAAGTCTAAATAAGCTGCATTTTTGCGCCACACAATAACTTGAACTAATGAAAAAATATACGTTTACATTATTATTATCCTTTAGCCTTTTTTCCACGCTATCATTTGCCCAGCAAAAACCCAACGTTACTTCAGAGGATTCGCTGAATAATAACTTATCCAAAAGCGGAACTACTATCGGCGGTTATGGCAACGCTTTCTATCAGCGTAATTCAAGAAGCCAAACAGCAACCCTTGACCTGGAACGTTTTGTGCTTTTCACTGGGCACAAGTTCAATGATAAAATCTCCTTCTTCTCAGAATTGGAAGTTGAGGATGCCAAAGTATCAGGTGGCGAATCAGGTGGTGAAGTAGCAGTTGAACAAGCTTATTTGAAGTTCAATCTGAATGCTAATCAATACATTGTTGCCGGTTTGTTTTTGCCACGTGTCGGCATTCTGAACGAAAACCACTTGCCAAATACTTTCTACGGTAACGAGCGTAACTATGTTGAAACCTATATCATCCCATCTACCTGGAGAGAATTGGGTGTAGGTTTGTACGGTAGTCTTAATAATCTCCCTATAAATTATTCAGTAGGATTGGTTAATGGTCTTAGTTCAGAAATGTTTGCGCATGGTTCAGGCATTCGCGAAGGTCGTTTTGAAGGTCGTAACGCAAGTGGCAATAATCTGGCCATTACTGCTGCACTGCAATTTTACCAGGGCGATTTTAAAGCACAGGTATCAGGCTATTATGGCGGAACGGTAGGTGTGAACAAGCGCAAAGCCGATAGCCTTGGACTGCAGTCAGGTACTTTCGGTACGCCAGTTGCGCTTGGCGAAGCTGATGTGCAATATGCAAGCAATGGGTTTTCGGTAAAAGTTTTAGGCACTATTGTTTCCATTCCAGACGCGGATAAGATCAACAAAGCTTATGCTAATAACACTCCGAAAACAGAATACGGCGCCTATGCGGAAATTGGCTATGACCTGATGCATTTAATGGGCAAACCAAAAGATAAGCAACTGGTTGTTTTTGTACGCGATGAAAAGCTGAATATGAATGCCAGTATTCCGTCAAACGGTGTTACAGACGGAACATTGAATCAGAATTATGTGGTAGCTGGATTAAGTTATTTGCCTATACGGAATGTGGCTATTAAAGGCGATATTCGCATTGCACACACAGGCAGTCAAAATCCAGATCTGATCATTAACCCTAATCCGGTTGCTCAGCCCTACCAGCAAAATTATAATTTGGTTAACCTTGGTGTAGCACTTTCATTCTAAAAGTTATGGATAGAAGAAGCTTTGTAAAACAATCATGTACCATGTGCCTGGCAGTAGGTGCAGGTTTGGTAGCAGCAAGTGAATTGTCATCTTGTGCAACGTTACCGGTTTATAAAACCACAATGGCCAACAATAAGGTATCAGTACCGGTATCATTATTTGCGCAAAGCGACTTCCAGGTTATACAACCCAAAGACTTTTTTTATAACATCGGCTTGAGAAAGGAAAAAGACGGGACCTATACCGCTTTGTTGCTAAGATGTACTCATGCCGATAATCAATTGATATCAACCGGCAATGGATTTAAATGCAACCTGCATGGCAGCACCTTCGATAAGGAAGGACTGGTGACACAGGGCCCGGCAGAGCGTTCATTAAAAAGATATCCTACTGAAATTATAGCAGATCAAATCATCATCCATCTAAGTTAATACGCACTATGAGAGGCAAATTTTTAATCACACTCAGTGTGGTATGGCTGGCTATTGCTGGTTGCAAAAAAGATAGCACAGGCAATAATGGCGGTAATACCAGCGCACAGGCTACTTTAGAACAACAGATTCTGACAGATTTTGCAGCTAACCTGGCTAATCCGAATTACCAGGATATACAGGCAAAAGCACAGGTAATGAACAGCGTCATCACCACTTTCAATGCCAACCCGACCGATGAAAACCTGGAAGCTATCCGTGTAGCCTGGAAAAACACCCGTGCTGCATGGGAACAATGTGAGGGATTTTTGTTTGGCCCCGTTGAGGATTTTAACTATGACCCAGCCATGGACGATTGGCCGGTAAACAAGGCCGATCTTGACGCGCTACTTGCCAGTAACAATGCTTTGCAGGTAGCAGACATTGATCAGTTAGGTACAACTTTAAAGGGTTTCCATGCCATAGAGTATATTATTTTCGGAGTTGGCAGCACTCAAAAAGCAGCCAATGTTTCCGCCCGCGATAAAGTATACCTGGCATCATTAGGAGAAAGCCTTTTTAATACGACAACTCAGCTGCGTAATAGCTGGGATCCGGCATCTGGTAATTATACTTCAGAAGTTGTTAAAGCGGGTAAGGGAAGTACAACTTTTACCACCCGTCAGTCAGTTTTTCTTGCTTTGGTCGGTTCAATGGCTGATATCTGCAACGAAGTAGCCAATGAAAAAATGCAGGTCCCGATTGCCGCGCAGGATTCGACCCTGGATGAGTCTTCATTCTCCCATAACTCTGTAAACGATTTCAAGAATAATATCACCGGCGTGCTTAATGCCTACAAATGCCAGTATCCAGGGGCAACTGCAGGCCATAGCCTAAGTGAATTGGTCGCATCTAAAAATGCATCGCTTGATTTGAAGATCCAATCGCAGATCAATGCTGCTATCGCTTCGTTCAGTGCGATCACTACCACTTACGAGAAAGCCATATATACGCAGCAGAACCAGATAAAATCAGTGCAGAACGCGATCAAAACCCTTCAGGTAACCTTGGAAGGTGATTTGGAGACTTTTGTCCAAATGAACATAAAGGACTAATTAAGCAATATCGGTGAAAAAAATACAAATAGTAGGTTTGCTAACACTGGCCATATTTGCACTGGTGAAATGTCAGAAATCGGCTGAATTTCCGGCTGAACAATATGACAACCAGCTTTCCGGCGGAAGCGCAACTGCGTTTGATGCAACGTCAAAAGCTTTTGGAAACCCATTAGAAAATATGAGCGCTTATGATGAGCATGTGCACGAGGTGGGCGATAGGATATTCAGCCAATCTTTTGTTACAGCGCCTGCCCCCATACACAGCGGTTTAGGACCTATTTTTAATAACACATCCTGCGCTTCCTGTCACCACAATGACGGGATCGGATTGCCGACAGCGGGTGACGCGCAATCGTCGTTGTTGATGCGTATTAGTTTACCGGGTATGGATGCTAATGGCGGTCCGGTTGCTGTTCCCGGTTATGGTCTGCAGGTACAGGATAAAGCAGCCTATGGCAAGCAGCCCGAAGCAAAGGTGAATATCTCTTATACTTATCAGACTTATTCATTTGATGACGGCGAAACTTATGAGTTAAGAGCGCCAACTTATACACTGACTAACCTGTACACACCAATATCCGGCACTTACCTGCTTTCACCACGTTTGGCTCCGCCGATGATAGGTTTGGGTTTACTGGAAGCTGTTCCGGAAAGCGAGATTGTTTCTGGCGCTGATCCGAATGACGCTAATGGCGATGGCATTGCCGGGAAAGCAAACTACGTGTACGATGTAACCACCAAAAAAACACAATTGGGCCGGTTTGGCTGGAAAGCGAATACCGCGTCTATTCTTACGCAGGTGGCCACTGCCTTTAGCCAGGACATGGGTTTAACCAGCAGTATATTGCCTGTTGAAAGCAGTTACGAACAAAGTCAGTACGACAATCTGCATGATGATCCTGAACTGCCAGACACTGCTTTAAATGCCGTTAAATTTTATGCGCAAACGCTGGCGGTACCAGCACGCCGTAATGTAACCGATGCGACTATAAACAGAGGAGAGCAGTTATTTATTTTAGCTAAATGCGCCAGTTGTCATAAACAAACGCTTACCACCGGTGTAAATGTAGCGTTCCCTGCAGTTTCAAAACAGGTGATACATCCTTATACCGATATGCTGGTGCACAATATGGGGGCAGGGCTTGCTGATAACCGCCCGGACTTTAAAGCAGGCGGCCAGGATTGGCGGACAGCTCCGTTGTGGGGATTAGGGTTATACCAGGTGGTAAACAATCCTGGTTATTACTTACACGATGGCCGGGCGCGTACCATAGTGGAAGCTATCATGTGGCACAGTGGTGAAGCAGCCGCTTCTAAAGCTTATTTTTCGCACCTGTCAAAAAGCGACAGGGACGCTGTTTTGAAGTTCCTGAACTCGCTTTAAACATTAGAGCAGCATTAAAATCCGGAACAGGAAATTCTCTTTTCATCAATAATTCATAATAATTACCTTAATTAGCGTATTAAAACTAATTAGGGTAATTATTGCGAAATGCACCTCAGGAACCTTATTTTACTACTGCTTTTTTGTCCCTTCGTCGCTTTTTCACAAACCACTATTTCGGGTAAAGTAATCACCACCGAATCGCACATGGGCATCGGTAAGGTGAGCGTTTTTCTAAGCAACTCATCATACGGCACAGTAACTGCCGAGGATGGTTCGTTTAAATTAGTAGGAGTAAAGCCTGGGCAGTATGATCTGATCGCTTCTTCCGTTGGATACCAGGATTTTAGTAAAACGATATTGGTTGGCAACGAGCCGATCAATATTGATATTCCTTTGCCGACCAAAGTAAACCAACTGCGGGGCGTGGTGATTACCACCAATGCAAACTGGAAAAAGAACTTCGAGGAGTTTAAAAAGGCATTTATCGGCACAACAGAAAATGCGAAAAGCTGTGTGGTAGAGAACCCGCATGTGGTCAACCTGGTCAACAGTTCACGAAGGCATACACTGGAGGGCTGGTCCGACGATTTTTTTATAGTAGATAACAAGGCCCTGGGTTATCGTGTTAAATTCCTGATCGATACATTTGCTAATAATGGTATTACGGGTGTGATATCATGGCAGGGCAAGGCTGTTTTTGAGGAACTGCCCGGGAGTGCTGAGCAAAAGAAAGTATGGAAACTAAAAAGGCAGGAAACATATTACGGATCATCGCGCGATTTTTATAAATCGTTATACATGGGGACATTGGAAAAGGAAGGATTTATTATTAAAAGGCTTCGCCGTGAATTGAACCCTGATCGTCCGCAGGAAGGCATAATATTACAAAAGCTAAAATATTTCAGGGATATACATCCAAGCCGCGATTCTTTTAATTATTGGGTAGGTAAAGAAAACCTTTCGAGGTACTTTCACGAAAGTCTGAGCCCAGTCCCGGTGGAACCTTCGCAGATATTTGCCAGGATGGATAGGCCTGGATTATTTGTTATAAGTTTTACAGACTGCCTTTATGTGATCTATACCAAACGGCGTGAGGAGCAAGATTTTAAAGATCTTTACCGCCCGCTGGATATGCCGAACTATGAGATCAGCGTACTGACCCTAAGTGAACCTTATGCAATTTTTGATATGAATGGGGTGGTATTCAATGGAGCTCCGCTAAACGAAGGTACATGGTCCAAATCCAAGCTGGCAGAGCTGTTGCCTTATGATTACTCGCCGGAGACGGATAAGTAATTTCGAATTTCGAATGTTCAATTTTGAATTTGAGAAAAGTTCATTAGTTACTATGTTAATTCGAAATTCGAAATTAAAACTCCTTTCAGCTTTCAGCTTAACAACGTACATTTGCTGCGCAATTCAATATGAAGTTTATTTATCAAACGTGGTGGAAAGTACTGGCTGTTTTGTTGATCTTTTCAACGCTCATCACCGGTCTTCTTTTACCCGTCCCCCATTTGCCTATCCTGCACGAAACTATACGTAACCTGTACTTCCATGTACCCATGTGGATGGGCATGCTTTCGGTTTTTGTGATCTCGGTTATTTTCAGCGTCATGTATCTTAATACAGGCAAGGAGGAATATGACCTGGCTTCTGTTGAATGTGTTAATACCGGGTTGTTGTTTTATGCCTTAGGCCTGGTTACCGGCATGTTATGGGCCAAATATACCTGGGGCGAGTTTTGGAGCGGGGATCCTAAACAGAACAGCGCCGCTATCGCATTCTTATTATATTGTGCCTACCTGGTATTGCGCAACTCGATTGACGAAGAACAAAAGCGCGGCAAAATATCCGCTATCTACAATATTTTTGCATTTCCTATCATGGTAGTGCTGATATTTGTATTACCAAGGATGACCGATTCATTGCACCCAGGAAATGGCGGCAATCCGGCATTTGGAAAGTACGATTTAGATAACAGGATGAGGGTGGCTTTTTACCCGGCGATGGCAGGGTGGACTTTATTGGCAATTTGGATAGCAACTATTCGTTTCCGTATCCGTTTAATAGAATATAAAAAAAATAGTATAGAATAAGCTCCACCTAAATCCTCTCTTTGGAGTCCTTAGGGCGAAGGAGAGCACTTTAAGTAATATATCAAGCGGGCTTTAAACTAATTTACCCTAATGAAAAGATTTTTTGTTTTACTCTGTCTGGTCCTTTCTGGCATCTTCGCTTTCGCTCAACAGTCATCCAGTGTTGAGATGGCCGATACCATGCGCAGCTCGGGTAAAATCTACGTCGTGATTGGCGTTATCTGCATTGTTTTTATCGGTTTGGCTATTTATCTGTTCACCATCGACAGAAGATTAAAAAAAATCGAAAAAGGAAATTAGTTCAAAATCTAAACCTATGTTATTTAAACATAGATTTAAGCGTTCTCTTTTGTGGTGTTACTAAGACACTAAGAATTTTGTATTTGCAATATTGATAAATTTTGTGCCAAATTTGAGCACTTTTTTGAGGAATTAATAATTATGGAACTCCAAATTACAGCAAATAACAAATCGATCGTCAGTGAGGAAACTCATTTCTTTGGCGATGTATGCAAGAACTTCGATTACGCAGCGCAATTTACCAAACACGATGCCGGGTTACTTGACCAGATTAAATCATGTAACAGTGTTTACCGCTTTCGTTTCCCTATCCGTAAAGGAAATGGCTTTGAAGTGATCGACGCATGGCGCGTTGAGCACTCACAGCACCAGTCGCCAACTAAGGGTGGTATCCGCTACAGCGAAATGGTGAACGAGGATGAGGTAATGGCGCTTGCCGCCCTGATGACCTACAAATGTGCCATCGTAAACGTGCCGTTTGGCGGCGCAAAAGGCGGTATCAAAATTAACCCTAAAAACTACACTGTACAGGAACTGGAAAATATTACCCGTCGTTATACAGTAGAACTGATCAAAAAGAACTTTATCGGCCCAAGCATCGACGTACCCGCACCTGACTATGGTTCAGGCGAGCGCGAAATGAGCTGGATTGCTGATACTTATGCTACCATGAACCCTGGTCAACTGGATTCAATGGGAGCCGTTACCGGTAAACCCATCGCTCTGCATGGTATTGCCGGCAGACGTGAGGCAACAGGCAGAGGCGTAGCATTTGCCGTGCGTGAATGCGTAAATGTGGCTGAGGATATGAAAAAGATCGGCTTAACCCCGGGTATTGCAGGTAAAAGGGTGATTGTACAGGGTTTAGGTAACGTGGGTTATCATTCGGCAAAATTCCTGCAGGAATACGGAGCAATTATTGTTGGTTTATGCGAATTTGAAGGCGCCATTTATAATGCCGATGGTTTGGATGTTGAAGCGGTATTCCAGCACCGCAAAACAACCGGATCTATCTTAGGATATGCTGGTGCAAAACAAGAATTTAAACACTCATTGGAAGGCCTTGAGCAGGATTGCGATATTTTAGTGCCTGCCGCTTTGGAAAACCAGATCACCGCGGCTAACGCCAAGAAGATCAAAGCTAAAGTAATTGCCGAAGGCGCAAACGGTCCGGTATCACCGGAAGCTGAAGCGATTATCTATCAGAATGGTGGTATCATCATTCCCGATATGTATTGCAACGCGGGTGGTGTAACCGTATCATACTTCGAGTGGCTGAAAAACCTTTCACACGTTGCATTTGGTCGTATGAACCGCCGTTTTGAAGAAACTGCCAATACTAATTTAGTTAATATGGTGGAAGGTATCACTGGTGTAGCATTAACTCCGCTGCAACGTTCAACTATCGTAAAAGGTGCATCAGAGCTGGAACTGGTTAACTCCGGTTTGGAAGATACCATGATCCGCTCATATCACGAGATCAGGGAAACGTACGTACACAACGAAAAGATCGACACCCTGCGTACTGCTGCATTTGTTGGCGCTATCAACAAGATCGCGGTATCCTACCAGAACCTGGGTGTTTGGCCGTGATTTTTTGATTTCGAATTTCGGATTTACAATTTCGAATTTATAACATTAGAGCTCGTCTACACAAAGACGAGCTTTCCTTTTTAAATTGTTTAAGCAAATCCAAAATTGAAAATTCGAAATTAGAATGGTTCTAAATAAGATTAATGACTTGCAATAATCATTATTCAACATACGTTTCTTATTTTTGTAGTCCTGAATAATACAAGCAGATCCACTAATGAAGAAAAGTTCGATTATAGGTTTATTAGTCATAGCTATAGCCATCGCCATAATTATTGGTTTTTACGGTAGCTCAAGCACTTACGGCTCGTTCAGCGATGCAAAGAACACTAGCGGTGAACTGCACGTGATCGGCTTCCTGGATAAGCAAAAAGAGCTTTATTACGATGCCGCAAAAGATGCCAATTACTTTTCATTCTACATGAAGGATAAAAAAGGTGAGGAATGCAAAGTAGTGTTCCCTGGCACTAAACCGCAGGACTTTGAGCGTTCTGAGCAAATAGTGTTAGTAGGCGAAATGAGGGGCAACGAATTCCACGCATCACACATCCAGATGAAATGCCCTTCAAAATATACTCAGGACAAGGTTGAAATTACAGAGGCCAGCGCTAAAAAGGCCGACTTATAATCATTTTTAATGAATACTTTTAAAGGCGAACACCTTTTACCCGGTCAGCTGGGCCAGCTTTTTGTTATTCTTGCCTTCGGGGCAGCCCTGTTATCAACTGTCAGCTACTATTTTGCGGCAACCAACAAAGATCAGCTTGATAATTCCTGGAAACGTCTTGGCCGTATTGGTTTTTATATCAATACGCTTTCGGTAATTGGTATTGGCGTTTGCCTGTTCTATATTATTTATACGCACTTATTTGAGTATCACTATGCCTGGGAACACTCTTCAAAGAGTTTGCCGGTTTATTATATCATTTCAAGCTATTGGGAAGGCCAGGAGGGTAGCTTTTGGCTGTGGGGATTTTGGCAAGCAGTGTTGGGAAATATCCTGATCTGGAGAGCGAAATCGTGGGAAAAGCCGGTGATGACCATCATATCCTTGTCGCAGGTTCTGTTGTCGTCGATGCTAATCGGTATCGAAATATTCAGTGCCCGCATAGGCAGCTCGCCATTTATTTTGCTGCGTGACGCGATCGACCTGAAATCATCGGCGCCGATATTTGCTCAGCGTCCTGACCTGTATCAAAACTACCTTAGCTATATTACCGATGGTAATGGTTTAAATCCTTTGTTGCAAAATTACTGGATGGTTATTCACCCGCCGACTTTGTTTTTAGGCTTTGCTTCGATGGTGGTGCCATTTGCTTATGCGATAGCCGGTTTATGGCAAAAAAGATATAAGGAATGGGTTCAACCAGCCATTTCCTATTCGCTGTTTGCGGTGATGGTGCTGGGTACAGGCATTATTATGGGCTCGTTTTGGGCCTATGACTCATTGAATTTTGATGGTTTCTGGGCATGGGACCCGGTTGAAAATGCAGCGCTTATTCCGTGGCTTACATTGATCGGTGCGGTTCACGTAATGATCGTTTATAAAAATACAGGACATTCATATTTTACAGCTACTTTCCTCGTGCTGATCAGCTTTGTGTTGGTGCTATATGCGTCTTTCCTGACCCGTAGCGGCATTCTTGGGGATACTTCAGTTCATGCCTTTACCGACCTGGGTATGTTTTGGCACCTCGTGGTAGACGTGGTTGTCTTTGCTATTATATCTATCTGGTTGCTGGTCATCCGCTGGAAGGAATTGCCGATCACGAAGAAAGAAGAAGAAACTTACTCTCGCGAGTTTTGGATGTTTGTCGGTTCGGTGTTCCTGGCACTGTCATGTTTGCAATTGATCGTGGTTACATCCATCCCGGTATGGAACTCCATGTTCAAAACCAACATCGCGCCGCCGAATAACCCGGTTACATTATACAACGTTTTCCAGGCCGGCTTCGGCGTAGTAGTTATGCTGCTGATGGGCTTTGCACAGTTTATGAAGTATAAGAAGACTGAAACCAGTCGCTTCTTTATAACTACAGGGGTTTACTTTGTATGTGCACTGCTTATTACCATTCTAATTGTATACGTTACCGGTATCTATCATTTGCGAATCGTGTTCTCACTGGTGATGCTGGGTGCTATATTTAGCATACTGTCCAACGGCAAGGTATTATCAGATGCGTTCAAAGGCAAGATTAAATTGGCCGGATCTGCTATTGCGCATATTGGTTTTGGATTGATACTAGTAGGGGCGGTAATTGCTGCCGGAACCCGTAAGGTGGTATCCATCAATGATACCGGCGAACAATATTCTGCCGAGTTTGCCAAACGTAACGACCCTAAAGAAAACATTATGCTGGTAAAAAACAAGCCGGTAAAAATGGGTGATTATGTGGTGACTTACCTGGGCGATTCGTTATCAATGCCTAATCATTATTTTAAGGTTGACTATAAACTGATGGATGACAATGGCAAGGTTAAGGCGGAATTTTTGCTGAAACCTAATTCGCAGTTTAATCCCAAAATGGGACTGGTTTCATCACCAGACACCAAGCATTACCTGCTGAATGACCTGTATACACACGTTACCATGGCCCCACTAAACTCTGGCATGGAGACTGATACCGCGGCACACAGCGAAGCGGAGGATGATAAAAAATACGACGCGCCTATCAGTCATGATATAACTGTAGGGGATACCATCCGGTACCGCGAAGGTTTCATTGTATTAAAAGGCCTGGATAAAACGGCACACGTAGAAAACATTCCATTAACCAATAAAGATATAGCCGTAGGGGCAATACTGGAAATAACCAGTCATGGCAAAACCTATACCGCCGAGCCGATATACATGATCAAAAACGGCAGCGTCTTTGATTTCTCGCGTAAAGTAGATGATGCTGGTTTAAAACTGCGTTTCTCAAAAATCGACCCGCAGACGGCCAAAGAAACCATTATGGTTTATCAGCAGCCTGAAAACAAACGCCCATATATCGTTATGAAAGCGGTACGGTTCCCGTATATCAACTTCTTCTGGTCGGGCACCGTAATTATGGTGATCGGCTTTTTGATGGCTATCTTCAGAAGGAATAAAGAACTCAAAACAGTATAATTACATCTTTGTTTTTTCCCGCCATTTGTATCCTCACAAACGGCAACTGATGTGGTGTTATCAATAACCATAGGCAAAATAAACATTAGTTACATCATCGTTAACAATTGTTTTAATGTCCGCGGATATAAATTTTTAACATTACATTTTTTTAAAATGAAGAGAATCATTGTTATAACAATACTGACATTGCTGGTTAATTTTGCTAACGCACAATATCAGGTAAAGGCGAATAGTAAAGGTAACAGCTATTATTTAAACCCGATATTTCCCGGCGATCACCCTGATCCGAGCATATTGCGCGATGGGGATGATTACTATATTACCCACTCATCGTTTAATTATTATCCCGGCTTGCTTATCTGGCACTCGAAAGACCTGGTTAACTGGACGCCGGTTACCCATGCGTTGCATAAATATGTGGGCTCCGTTTGGGCGCCGGATCTGGTTAAGTACAAAAACAAATATTATATCTATTTTCCGGCGGGTTCTACCATTTATGTGGTCTCCGCCAATTCAATTGCAGGGCCATGGAGCGATCCTGTAGATTTGAAGATAAATTTTATCGATCCGGGTCATTTTACCGATGCACAGGGCAAGCGATACCTGTATTTTAATAGTGGCGATTACGTGCAGCTTGCCGATGACGGCCTTTCCGTTACCAGCGAACTTAAACACAGCTACAGCGGCTGGCCCATCCCACGGGATTGGACGATAGACTGTTTTTGCCTGGAAGTTCCCAAATTAACCACACGCGGAGATTACGATTAACATACCGTTACTGAAGGCGCAACGGCACGCCCGTCAACTAACCCCCTCGTCTTTTCGGACAAA
>JACXTT010004975.1_pt1 | contig 19495 bp, 22 predicted proteins | sample 9270951 | NCBI WGS metagenome assembly JACXTT01 (sample SAMN15532306, study PRJNA645909) | rock metagenome | isolation source: weathered quartz diorite | place: Puerto Rico | collected 2017-06-21 | reverse complement strand
GCAATTGCAATTGCGCGCCGAATGGCTGCACACCTGCTACGAGCCGGCCATCGTCAGGGCCTTCAACGATTTCCACGAGGTGGACTTCCATCAGGACCTGCCTCGGCTCGAGGCCCCCACACTGCTGCTGGTGGCCGGTCGCGGCGGAGTGATCCTGCCTGAGGACGAAGCCGAAATCCGCGAGTTGCAACCGGCGATCCGGATCGCCCACGTACCGAATGCCGGCCACATGATCCCCTGGGACGACCTGGACGGCTTCTTCGCCGCCTTCGGCGACTTCCTCAGCGTGAGCCTGACCTGAAATGCGCTCTCGAACACACACCTGAACCTGCAGGAGCGAGCTTGCTCGCGATGGACGTTAACGATAACGCGGGGCACCTGATACCCAGCGGTGCCCGGACCACCATCGCGAGCAAGCTCGCTCCTACAGGGCAATGACCTGAACCTTGAAGGAGACCCGCATGATCAAGCCCTACCGCATCGGCCAGATCGTCCCCAGCTCGAACACCACCATGGAAACCGAGATCCCGGCGATGCTCCTCGCGCGCCAGGCGATCCGCCCGGAACGCTTCACCTTTCACTCCAGCCGCATGCGCATGAAGCAGGTGCGCAAGGAAGAGCTGGCGGCCATGGACGGTGAATCCGACCGCTGCGCCGTCGAGCTGTCCGACGCCAAGGTCGACGTACTCGGCTACGCCTGCCTGGTAGCGATCATGGCCATGGGCCTGGGCTATCACCGCCAGTCCGAGGCCCGGCTGCGCAAGGCCACCGCCGACAACGACGGCAACGCCCCGGTAATCACCAGCGCCGGTGCCCTGATCGAAGGCCTGAAAGTCATGGGCGCCAAGCGCATCGCCATTGTCGCGCCGTATATGAAGCCCCTGACCGAACTGGTGGTGAACTACATCCGCGAGGAAGGTTTCGAGGTGCTGGACTGGCGCGCGCTGGAGATCCCCGACAACCTCGCAGTCGCCCGCCACGACCCGGCCAACCTGCCGGACATCGTCGCCGGCATGAACCTGGAGGGCGTCGATGTGATCGTGCTCTCGGCCTGCGTGCAGATGCAGTCCCTGCCGGCGGTGGCCAAGGTCGAGGCGCAGACCGGCAAGCCGGTGCTGACCGCCGCCATCGCCACCACCTACGCCATGCTCAAGGCCCTGGACCTGGAACCCATCGTTCCCGGCGCCGGCGCCCTGCTCTCCGGCGCATACTGATCGAGGAACCTGGCCATGAGCGAACAAAGCGCGAATGACAACTACCAGGGCGTCTGGGGCCAGCGGATCGGCTTCGGCCACACCCCGGCCCTGCTGATGATCGATTTCATGCAGGGCTACACCACCGAAGGCGCGCCGCTGTTCGCCCCCGGCGTGGTCAGCGCCGTGGCCGAAAGCGTCGAGCTGCTGGCTTGCGCCCGCCGTCACGGAATCAAGGTGGTGCACACCAATATCCGCTACCATCCAGGCCATTTCGCCGATGGCGGCATGTGGGTGCGCAAGGCGCCGGTGATGAAGGACATGGTCGAGGGCAACCCGTTGGCGGCCTTCTGCGAAGCGGTGTTGCCGCGGCCTTCGGAAGTGGTGATCAGCAAGCAGTACGCCAGCGCATTTTTCGGCACCAGCCTGGCCTCGCAGTTGCACGCCCAGGGTATCGACACCGTGGTGCTGGCCGGCTGCTCCACCAGTGGCTGCATCCGCGCGACCGCGGTGGATGCCGTGCAGCATGGTTTCAGGACCATCGTGGTCCGCGAGTGCGTGGGCGACCGCCATCCGGCGCCGCATGAAGCGAATCTGTTCGACATCGACAGCAAGTACGGCGATGTCGTCAGCAAACAGGAAGCGATCTCGAAGTTCCAGGGAGCTTGACCGCAGAACCGTGCCATAGAGCATGGTCGCGTAAAAAAACTGAGCGCTGCCTCCGTGCACAGCGTAGCGCCCAGTCTTCTGACACTGCCTTTGGAAGCCGCCTTTACCGCGCTCCAGAGTGCTGGAAAAGCGGCTGTATAAAAACCATAAGTCACCGCCAGGAGACATCCGATGCCCATTGCGAATGCGACAACCACGACTTCGGTCGCCGATCCGACCCAAGCGCTTTACCACAAGATCACCTGGAAACTGATCCCGTTCCTGTGCTTCTGCTACCTGGCTGCCTACCTCGACCGGATCAATATCGGCTTCGCCAAACTGCAGATGCTCGACCAGCTGCACTTCAGCGAAACCGCCTTCGGCCTGGGGGCCGGGCTGTTCTTCGTCGGCTATATCCTCTTCGAAGTGCCGAGCAACCTGATATTGGAAAAGGTCGGGGCGAAAGTCTGGATCGCGCGGATCATGATCACCTGGGGCCTGCTCTCGGCCTGCACCCTGCTGGTCACCTCCACCACCCAGTTCTACCTCCTGCGTTTCCTCCTCGGCGCCGCCGAGGCTGGCTTCCTGCCCGGCGTGCTGTTCTACCTGACCACCTGGTTCCCGACCCACCGGCGCGGGCGGATCATCGCCCTGTTCATGATCGGCCTGCCGCTCTCCAGCGTCATCGGCGGACCGCTGTCGGGCTGGGTCATGGGCCACTTCGACCAGGTCAGCGGGCTGCGCGGCTGGCAATGGCTGTTCCTGATCGAAGCCGTCCCCAGCGTGCTGCTCGGGATCCTGACCTTCTGGGCGCTGCCGAACCACTTCCGCCAGGCCAAGTGGCTCAGCGAAGAGGAAAAGGCCGTGCTCGAAAGCGAGCTGCAAAACGACGAGGCCGGCAGCCCCGAGAGCAAGCAGCACTTTCGCGACGGCTTCTTCAACCTCAAGGTCTGGATGCTCGGTGGCATCGACTTCTCGATCCTGCTCAGCGCCTACGCCATGGGCTTCTGGATGCCGACCTTCATCCGCAACGCGGGGATCACCGACACCTTCCATATCGGCGTGCTCACCGCCCTGCCGAGTGTCGCCGCCCTGCTCGGTATGCTGCTGATCGGCGCCAGCTCGGACAAGCATCGCGAACGCCGCTGGCACATCATCGTGCCGTTCTTCATCGGTGCAGCCGCCATGGCCACCAGCACCTTCTTCACCCATAACGTGGTGGCGACGGTGGCCCTGTTCGCCATTGCCTCGGCGGCGATCATCGGCGCGGTACCGGTGTTCTTCAGCCTGCCGGCGACCTTCCTCAAGGGCACCGCGGCGGCCACCGGCTTTGCCCTGGCCTGCTCGCTGGCGAACATCGCCGGTCTGGTCAGCAACTCGCTGATGGGCGTGGCCATCGACCTCACCGGCAGCAGCGCCGGAGCCCTCTGGTTCTTCGCCGGCTGCCTGATCCTCAGCAGCTTCCTGGTGATCGCCTTGCCGGCAAAACTGGTCAATCGTTAAGGGATCACTGACCTGCCGATGGCCTTCGCAGGCATCGGCAGGCAGGCTGGATCAGCACAAGACAACCACTCATTGGGGCATATCACCATGCAATGCTTTCTCAAGGGCTGTGCGCTGGCGCTGGCTGTCGGTCTGTCGGCCGGATCGCTGCAAGCAGCTGAAAAAGTCATCCTCGACACCGATTTCAACGTCCTCAACGACGACGGCCAGGCCTTTATCATGCTGGCGCAATTGCATGCGCAGAAGAAGATCGACCTGCTGGGCATGACCCTGGTCAGCGGCAATGCCTGGGTTGACCAGGAACAGGTCGACGCGCTCAAGGCCGTGGAACGCATGGGGGTGGAAAAGGAGATCGGCGTCTACTCCGGCGCGGCCTATCCGCTGCTGCATGACTTCGCCACTTATCCACAGGAGAAGGCAATGTTCGGCGCAGGCTGGCCGGGGGCGTTCAAGAACCCGCGACCGACTTCGGCGGCACAATTGGTCGCGCCGCCCGATGGCCTGGCGACGCATACGAAGCTACGCAGCGAAACCGCCCCACAGTTCATTATCGACAGCGTGCGCAAGAACCCGCACGAAGTGACCCTGCTAGCCATCGGCCCGCTGACCAACCTGGCCCTGGCGATCCGCCAGGCGCCGGATATCGTGCCGCTGATCAAGCGCATCGTGTACATGGGCGGCGCCATCGAGATTCCCGGCAACACCACGCCGGCGGCGGAGTTCAACTGGTGGTTCGACCCGGAGGCGGCGAAAATCGTCCTGCGCTCACCCATCGAACACGTGATCTTCCCCAACGATGTCTGCGAGAAAGTTACCTTCGATGCCTCGGTCTACCAACGGGTGATTGCCGCCAAGGGCGCGGTGCCGGAACTGTACAAGAGCGTGTTCGGGCCGCAGTTCGCCAAGGATCCGGGCTATCACAGCTTTACCTGGGACAGCCTGCCGGCGTTGTTCCTGGCCGAACCTGAGATCGTCACCGAATCCCGTGATATGTGGATCGATGTCGACACCCATTTCGGCCCGGACTATGGTCGCGCATTGGGCTACAAGAAGAATCCGCCGGAGGGGACGCAGAAAGCCAAGGTGGTGTTCGCGGTGGACCAGAAGAAATTCTGGAATGACTACGTGTCGCTGGTGACATTACCGACGCCGGTGAAAAAACCCTGAGCATAGCGGTGTCGGATAGACCGCTATCGCCGGCAAGCCAGCTCCTACAGGAGTTGTTGTGCACGCTCCATCGGCGTAGACACAGACCTCTGTAGGAGCCGGCTTGCCGGCGATGACCGCGCAGCGGTCGCCCTTCAGAAGCGCACGTCAGCCGTACCCAACACCTGCACAAACGCCCCGTTCAGGGTCGCGTTGTGATGCTCGACAATCGCCTGGGCCGACAACCCGGGCGTTTCCATGCAGGTATGGGCATCCCCCACCAGGACCGCCTCGAAACCCAGGTCCCGCGCCAACCGGCAGGTAGTATCGACGCAATACTGGGTCTTCATCCCGACGATCACCAAGCGGCTCACCCCGGCATCATCCAGTTGCTCGGCCAGCCCGGTATTGAAGAAACAACTGGGGCGGGTCTTGTCGAGCAGACGATCCGTCGCGGGGTCAACCTGCAGCTCCGGCAGCAAATGCCACAGCGCACTCCCCGCCGCAATCGGCGACCCCTCCGGCCCGGTATGCCTGACCGCGAAAATCGGCGCCTGCGCCTGCCGTGCCACGCCGATCAGGCGATTGATATTCTCCAGCACCCGCGCTCCCTCCCAGGGCTGCTCGGGACCGTGGAACAGGCCGACCTGCATATCGATGATCAACAGGGCCGAACGCTGTGCGCTTTCTGCTTGCATGGGTGTTTCTCCTTCCGTGTGATGCCAGCAAGACTACAGAAAGCCAAAGGCCCCGCCCATTGTCCCCCTCAAATCCGCAACCGCCAGTGCCCATTACGGCGCAGATCAACCACGGACAACGGCTCGATATCAATCGTGTTGAAGGAGGCTGGGCCTGCGCCCAGGGCATGCAGAAGCGCCGCGCGGATCACGAAGGGATGGGTGACCACGACAAAATGCCCTTCCTCGCGAAAGCCGTCGAGCCAGCCCCCTACCCGGGCACACAACGCCGCCACCGACTCGCCCGCAGGCGGGGTCTGCGTCGGATCCGAGGTCCAGGCCGCGAGCAATTCGGGCTCGCCTTCCAGCAGGTCCGCCAGCGCGACACCTCGCCACTCACCCACATCGAGGTCCCCCAGTTCCGGGACGATTTCAATCTCGCCGCCCAGGGCCTCGGCGGTCTGCCAGGCGCGGGTTTCCGGAGCACTGAGAATGCGCACCGGCTTCTTCAGGCGCACCGCCAGTTCGGCGGCCTTGAGCAAGCCCTTGGGCTCGACCGGTTCGTCCAGCGGGAAACGTCCCAGGCGCTGGGCCTCGGTGCGGGCATGGCAAACAAAGCTCAAACGAATCGACATAAGGGTGTGTTCCGAAAGGCAGTTCGGGTCGTGGCTCAACATACCGGGAAGTCATTGGGCCCGTATTGCAAGTATCGCTCAAGCGATCAAAGGCTCACATGCGACGTTCGGCTGCAGAGCGAGCTAGTATAGTCAGCTCATTTCATTCCACGAGGAACCGATCGATGCCTGTTGCCCTGCTCAAGAAAACCCTCGGCGCCCTGCTCCTGCTGGCGGGTCTGGTCGGTGCGAACGCCGCGTTCGCCCATGCCCACCTGAAAAGCGAAACCCCGGCCAAGGACTCCACCGTCAGCGCCCCGGGTGAATTGCGCCTGGTGTTCAGCGAAGGCGTCGAGGCCGCGCTGAGCAAGGTCGAAGTCAGCAGCGCCAATAACAAGGTCACGCTGAAAAGTATCGCCAGCGATCCGGCCGACAAGAAAATCCTCATCGTCACCCCGAATGCACCGCTCCCGGCCGGCGAGTACAAGGTCGAGTGGCACGCCGTGTCGGTCGATACCCACAAGAGCGAAGGCAACTACAGCTTCAAGGTAGGCAACTGAGTCCATGCAAGACGCCATGGTCCTGTGCCGTTTCCTGCATTTCGCCGTGGTGCTGTCGTTGTTCGGGACCTGCCTGTTCAGGCCCTGGCTGATCGGCACCGCGCCCAGCGCGGTACTCGACCCCGGGCTGCTCAGGCTCAAGCGCTGGCTGGCCCTGCTGGCACTGCTCAGCGCCGGTGCCTGGTTGCTGCTGACCACCGCCAGCATGACCGGCGACTGGTCGGACGCCCTGAACCCCGCCACCCTCCAGTTGGTCCTGGGCAAGACCTTTTTCGGCCAGGTCTGGAGCTGGCACCTGGGCTTGTGCCTGCTGCTGTTGCTCAGCCTGCTGGCCAACGCCCGCCCGGCCTTCAACCTGCTGCTCGGTTTCCTGCTGCTGGCGACCCTCGCCCCGGTCGGCCACGGCGCCATGCTCGATGGCCTCGACGGCCGCCTGCTGATGCTCAACCAACTGTTTCACCTGAGTGGCGTCGGCGCCTGGGTCGGTGGCCTGATGTTGCTCGCCCTGGTGCTGAGCAAGCCGGCGGAACATGACATCAACCGGGCCCTGCGACGGTTCAGCAACCTGGGTTACCTGCTGGTCGCCGTGATTATCGTCACCGGTCTGATCAATGTGCGTGTGCTCACCGGAGCCATCTGGCCGACGCCCTTGTTCAGCGGCTTCGCCCTGATCCTGCTGATCAAGGTGCTGATGGTCGCGCTGATGCTGGGGCTGGCGCTGTTCAACCTGGTGATGAGCCGTCGCGCACGCTTCAGCGTCTTGCGCACCAGTGTGACGGTCGAATGGCTGCTCGGGCTAGGGGCGATTCTCGCGGTATCGCTGCTGGGCACATTACCGCCGATGCTGATGAATTGAGCCCACTCGGGCAGTGCTAGCGAACAGCGCATAGATGCCTGGGCTTTCATACGCCCTTCCTGTCCATCCTGATCGGCACGTTCGTCGCCGGGATCGGCGCCTCGTTGCCGCCGGAAGAAGTGGCCAAGGCCTTCGGCAAGGGCGCCGGCAGTCTGCTCGGCGAGGCCGGGATGATCATTTCCCTGGGCGCCATGCTCGGTGCGCTGATGGCCGAGTCCGGGGCCGTTGATCGCCGTCAGCGCCTTGCACGCCGACCTCGGCATGACCATGCTGCTGGGCTTTTGCATCGCGGTCCCGGCGGTGATCCTGGCGGGCCCGCTCTACGGTATCTGGCTGTCCAAGCGCATGGACGTGCAAGAGCCGGCCGAAATCGGCGCCTTGTTCACCGCCAAGGTCGAGACCCGGCGCAAACCCAGCTTCGCCATTTCGCTGCTGATCATCCTGCTGCCGGTGCTGCTGATGCTCGGCAGCACCCTGGCCAAGGTGGCCATGGCGCCGCAAAGCACCCTCGCCATGATCCTGAAGTTCCTCGGCGAACCGCTGGTCGCCCTGGGCCTTGCGGTGATCGCGGCGGTGATCTGCCTGGGCTGGTCCATCGGCATGGCCCGCGACCAGGTCGGCAGCGTGCTGCGCAAGAGCCTCGGGCCGATTGCCGTGCTGCTGCTGACCATCGGCGCCGGCGGCGGCCTGAAACAGACTCTGCTGGAAGCCGGCATCAGCGACACCATCAGCAAGGTCGCGACCGGCGCGAATATGTCCTACATCGTGCTGGCCTGGCTGATCGCCGTGGCACTGCGCCAGGCCACCGGCTCGGCCACCGTGGCGACCACCACCACGGCGGGGATTCTCGCCCCGATGATGGCGGGCCTGGCGACCACCCAGAGCTCGCTGGTGGCACTGGCCATAGGTGCTGGCTCGGTGTTCTTCTGCCACGTCAACGACGCCGGCTTCTGGATGGTCCGCGAGTATTTCGGCTTGCAGCTCAAGCAGACGATCTGGGTCTGGTCGGTGTTGCAGACCATCGTGTCGGTGGTCGGCCTGATCGGCACGCTGTTGTTGTGGCAGTGGTTCAAGTAAAGCGCCGCCGACGTCAGTCCTGCGACCAGGCAAAGTTCTTCAGCACCTCGCCATCCATCCGGTAGCGTACCCATTCACTCTGGGGTTGCGCGCCGATGGATTCGTAGAAGCGAATCGCCGGCTCGTTCCAGTCCAGCACACTCCACTCCAGGCGTCCGCAGTCATTGGCGCAGGCAATCTGCGCCAGGTGCCGCAAGAGCTTCTTGCCCGCCCCGGCACCGCGTTGTTGTGGCGAAACGTACAGGTCTTCCAGGTACAGGCCGTTACGTCCGAGCCAGGTGGAGTAACTGAAGAAAAACACCGCGAAACCGACCGGCTCGCCGTCCCGCAGGCAGATCAGACCGTGGGCCGTGGCACCTTCGCCAAACAGGCTGCGTTCGATGTCCACGACACTGGCGATCACCTCGTGACGGGCACGCTCGTACTCGGCCAGCTCGGTGATAAAGGCCAGGATCTGTGGCGCATCGCTGGGCCGGGCTTCGCGTATTTCGAGGGACATGGGCGCTTCCAGAGTCGATGAAGTCGCCCATGCTATGCGGATTGTGCGACGGCTTGAATCACTTCAAAGAAAATTCACCTTCAACCGGCAGATCAACAGCGTCAAGCCGAGGATCAGCCCCGCGCCGACGCCGAGTCCAAGCAGATGAATACCCAGGCCATCCAGGCTCTGCCTACGTCCGCAGACCTCCTCTTCACGACCCATGACGCAGCTGCTCGAGGCCCGGCTGTGCCAGGTACAGTACTTCATAGGCCTTGCCGGCGCGGCGGCGATCAGGTTCGGATGATGACAGAGTGATCCGAATCAGGCGCCAGGCCGCGGTATCCAGCGCAAGGAACACCGCGACGCTGTCGTCCTGGCGAGCGATGGCCTGGTTACGCTCCATCTCCGTCGCCAGCAAACGCACGCGATCCGCTTCCGGATCGACGGGCAAGGCTTCGCGGTACAAGCTCCGTGCCGACAGCGCGCGGCCCAATTGCAGGTCCAGCGGCAGCCAGGCCTCGATATCCGGGCGACCGAAGGAGTCGATCACCCGCTGGAAACGCTCGTCCATCAGAAAGGCCGCGGCGGCGCTCGGATCGGACCAGAGATACACCGACGAATACAGGTTGACCTGGGCACCGAAGACGCCGCGCTCCTCGGCGATAAACGCCTTGAAGATCAGCCCCCGGGTGTCGTCCCAGAGCGGCCCCAGCTCGCTGGCACGGCGGCGGATCAAGCCCATGTCGTAGAGGGCGGGCAAGCGGTGTGAATACTGTTTGGCAAACATGGCGGCACTCCTGTGGGAAAAGGTTATCGGGAACCTGGAGCCAGCTTGCGCACGATCAACAATTACAACAAGATATCTATAAATATATGTGTGATAAGAGATAGATATGACTGAAGCCGTCAAGCCTCTCGATATCGACACCGTCCAGGCCTTTGTGCTGATCGCCGACTTCGCCAGTTTCACCCGCGCAGCCCAGGCGCTGGACACCTCCCAGGCGGCCATCAGCCTGAAGCTCAAGCGTCTGGAAGAACGCCTGGGCTACCGCTTGCTGGAGCGCACGCCTCGTCATGTGCGGCTGTCGCCTTCGGGCGAGCAGTTCATCCACGCCGCGCGTGCCTTGCTCCAGGCCCACGAACGGGCGTTGGGCGATATGAGCGCCACGCCGAATCGACGCTTGATCATCGGCATCAGCGACCATGTGGCGGGGCCGGACCTGCCGATCCTGCTGAGCCGCCTGGCCCACTACGATCCCCTGCTGATCATCGAGGTGCGGATCGCCTCGTCCCGGGACCTCGTCGCGGCGTTCGATCGTGGCGAACTGGATGCCGCCATCGTGCGCGGCGAAGGCGACCGCCACGACGGCGAAGTGCTGGTGGTGGAACGCTTCGGCTGGTTCGCCGCGCCCACCTGGCAACACACCCCCGGCAGCGTCCTGCGCCTGGCGACCATGGCGGCGCCCTGCGGCGTACGGCATCTGGCGGTGCGGGTGCTGGACGACGCGGGCATCGCCTGGACCGAAGTGTTTATCGGCGGTGGCGTGATGGCGGTGGGCGCGGCAGTGAGTGCCGGGCTCGGCGTGGCAGCGCTGGCCAGGCGGGTGGCGCCGGCCGGCGCGATCGAGGTCGGCGAACAGCTCGGACTGCCGGCGCTGCCGGTCACAGAAATCATCCTGCATACCCGGCCCACGGATGCCCGTTCGCAGGAAACCTTGCGGGCACTGAGTGCGGCATTTCGTGGAGTGCTGGAACGCTAGTCAATCAGGGTGGGCTGAAGCCGCAGGATGGCCTCCAGGCCTCGAAAGACCTGGCCCCTTAAACAAATCGGCCGGGCTCCCATGGGGCCCGGCCGAATTCGACAACCAGCAGCAATTAGATCAGCAGGAACAGCGCCAGCAACCCACCGAAGATCGCCCACTTTTCCAGGTAATAGCGCGTGCGATTGCGCTTCTTCAATTCCTTGCCACGCAGACGAATGCCGTAGATCTTGGTGAAGAACTTGTTGATCCCACCGGTCTTGTCGTTCGCGTCATTCGGCGACGCGGCGGCGGACATCACATTGCGGCTGAACCAGCGGTTGAACGCCGTCGCCCAGCGATACTGCAGCGGACGCTCGACATCGCAGAACAGGATCACGCGATTCTGCTCGGTCTTGTTTTCAGCGTAGTGGATAAAGGTCTCGTCGAACATCACCGGCTCGCCGTCACGCCAGTGGTATTCCTGGCCGTCGACGTTGATGTAGCAGCCCGGATCGTTCGGCGTTTGCAGGCCCAGGTGGTAGCGCAACGAACCGGCATACGGGTCGCGGTGGCGAACCAGGCGCGAACCCGGCGGCAGCTCGGCGAACATGGCGGCCTTGACGGTGCCGATGCTGTTGAGCAGTTCCGTGGTGCGCGGGCACAGCTCGATGGCGGAGGGATGGTTGTCGCCGTACCACTTGAGGTAGAAACGCTTCCAGCCGGTCTTGAAGAAGGAGTTGAAGCCAACGTCGTTGGGCTGCTCGGATTTCTTGATCTCACCGGCGTGCAGCAGGGCCAGGGCTTCGGTGCGGATTTCCTCCCAGTTGTCCTGCAGCGGCTTGAGCTCAGGGAAACCGGCCGGGTCCAGGTAAGGCTGGCTCGGCACCTTGGAGAACAGGTAGAGGAAGCAGTTGATCGGAGCGAGGAAGGTCGAGTGGTCGCTCAGTTGCCGGCCCAGCTTGTGCCGGACCTTGCCGCGCAGGTGTACGTACGCGATGGACAAGACGTAAACAGCAATGATGATGAGTTTCACAGGCGTCGTCACAGAAGTCGAAAGGACACGCTACCTTTACCTGCGCCCGGTGACCCGGTGCACACAGGCCGGGGTCCAGGCGTCGCAAAGGTAGCCAACGCACTAGGGTAGAACAGCTGGCGCATGGGTTTCCAGTGTTTCGTGGTGCGGATTCAGCCTCCCGCCAGCAGGGCGTCCACTTCTTGCGTTCCAGGTGAGGTCGCAGGCCCCCAGCGCGAGACCGCCAGGGCCGCCGCCGCATTCGCGCGACGAGCCGCCTGGACGGCATCGAGCCCCGCCGCCAACCCGGCCAGGAACACGCCGGAATGGGCATCGCCCGCACCGTTGCTGTCCACCGCCCGCACCTTGAAACCGGGCACATGCCGGTGCTCCCCTGCCCGGCTGACCCAACAACCGTTCGGACCGTCGCGAACCACCAGCAAGGCGCCGGCGGCCAACTGCTCGGCCAGACGGTCGAGGGAGCCGGCAATATCCGCCGCACCGGTAAAACGCAGGGATTCGACACTGTTGCTGGTCCAGATATCGATGCGCGGCAGCAAGGCCGCCATGGGCGTAGCGTTCGGCGAATTCACCAGCGGCCCCGGATCGAACACCACGGTCACCGCTTTCGGCAAGGCCAGCAGCCAGTCCAGCAACGCCGGCGCCTTGTCCGGGTACTGCAGGCTGTAGCCGCTGACATACACGTAGTCGTCGTCCCGCACCGACACCCGCGCCAGCTCTTGCGCCGAGAGGCCGCCTTCCGTGCCGATATAGGAAATAAAGGTGCGCTCGGCACTGGCCTCGGTCAGCGACACGCAGAGTCCGGTGTCCTTCTCGGCATCGCGGTCGAGGGCAATCTCGACCCCCTCCGCCGCCATCGCCTGCCGGGCCAGGTCGCCGAAGCGCCCGTTACCGTGACGCCCGAGGTAGACCACCGGTAAACCATTGCGCCGAGCCGCGGCCATGACATTGAAACCGGCACCGACTTCGAAGCTGGCGGCGTTCGCCAGCACGTCGCCGCCGGTAGCCGGCAGTTGGTCGAGGGACATGACCAGGTCAACCATGACCTGGCCGGTATGCAGCAATCTAGGCATTTTCTACATCCACAAAGGCCGCACGGCGATCCGTCGCGCCACCGAGCAAGGCGTAAATACCGCCCGCAACCAGAAAGGTGACGATCCAGCCCAGGCCGTTGTGACCCAGCCAGGAGTCGGACAGGAAACCGCGGAACCAGATGGTCTCGGCGGTGGTACCGATGGTGGTGAAGCTGAAGCCAAGGACAATCGCCACGGCCCAGGCGCCGAAGGCACGCCATTCGATACCGCCGCTATACCAGTAGGCACTGCTCGGGCTGACGTCCAGCAGGTCCTTGGCGCTGTAGTACTGGCGATGCACCAGGTCGACCACGAAGATCCCGACCCAGGCGGTGATCGGCACGGCCAGCAGCGAGATGAAGGTAATGAACGGACCGTAGAAGCTGTCGGCGATCAACATGAAGTAGATGGAACCGGCGAAGATCGCCACGATGTCGACGATCACCGCGTGCACGCGCTTGACCTTCAGGCCCAGGGTCAGGGTGGTCAGGCCCGCCGAGTACACCGACAGGTTGTTCGACAGCAGTAGCCCACCGAACGCGGTGATCAGGTATGGCACGGCCATCCAGGTCGGCAGCATGTCGCGGATCGCGATGATCGGGTCGGTCGCCTGGGCCAGATCATGGTTGCCCACCGACAGCAGGCCGCCGAGGGTGATCAGCAACACCAGCGGAATACCCGCGCCGAAGGCCGCCGAGGCCACCAGGCGCGCGGCCTTGACGCTCTTGTGCTGGTAGCGCGACATGTCGGCGCCGGCATTTGCCCAGCCGATCCCGGTGCCCGCCGCCATGGTGCCGATGCCGATGAGCATCGCGCTCATCGGTGCCGGGGTGGCGTTGAATACCGCGCTCCAGTCGATGGTGGCGCAGAGGAAACCACCCACCAGCAGGTTCAGGGCACCGAAGACATAGGTCGCCCACTTCTGGATCACCAGCAAGGTGGCATGCCCCAGTCCCGAGACCGACAGGGTCAGCAGCACGAAGATGGCAATGAACAGCAGCGTCAGCACCGGAGCACTCTTGGCCTCGACCGGCGAGTGGAACAGGATCGAACACAGCGACAGCAGCACGAACGCCGCCGTGGTGGTGTTGACCGTTTCCCAGCCCAGGCGCGACATCAGCGAAACGAGGGTCGGACCGATATTGCCACGCACCCCGAAGATCGCTCGCGACAGCGTCAGGCTGGGGGCGTGCCCGCGACGCCCGGCGATGGAGATGATCCCCACCACGGCGAAGGAGCCCGCCGCGCCGAGAATGGCGACGATGATCGCCTGCCAGATCGCCAGCCCGCGAAAGGCCACCAGGGTCGCTCCCAGCGGCAGGCCGAGAATGCTGATGTTGGCCGCGAACCAGACCCAGAACAGTTGCAGCGGATGGCCGTTGCACTCGGCTTCCGGGACCGGCTCTATACCGCGGGTTTCCAGTTGGCCGGCACTTTGCCCGGCGTTTGATGAGGTCATGGTGTTCAGCTCCTGATGCCAATTGTTGTGGTTGTTGGGCAGTGCGGAAGGTGTGGAAAACCCTGGGCCACTTCCGGGCCCCCTTCGTCTGCAGTCCATTGCGTGTTGTTGTGTGTCAGGCGTTGCGCAGGGCGATCAGCCCCTGGACCAGCGGCACCAGTTCCAGCGCGTTGACTTCGATGATTTTCGCGACCATCTCGGCGGGCCAGCAGTCCAGCCCGTCACAGGCGCCGAGCATGGCGCCGAGGATCCCGGCGATGGTGTCGGTATCGCCGCCGATGCTGGCGGCCAGGCAAAGTGCGTCGAAGGCCTCGAGCTTGCCGAGCGCGACCCGTTGGGCCAATGCGAAGGCAACCACCACCGACTCCTGGGACGCCACCGAGGTGCCGACCACGTCATACAGCAGGTCCGCCAGCTCGGCGTCCGGGCAATCGCGGCTGAGCTCACGGGCCCAGCGAATGCGCGGCCCCAGCCGCCCGCCGGCGACCCAGTGGCCATGTTGTTCGGCGCTAAAGGCCATCTCGCTGCCGATCTCCAACGCCTGCGCCAGGCCCTGGCGGTTGAGTCCACTGGAAATCACCGCGGCGACGGCCGCGGCGCTGGAGATCCCCAGGCTGGTGTTGTGGGTGACCTGGCAGGCCTGGATCACCGCCTCGAGAAAGCGTCGGGGCTGGGCGATATCGGCGGCGATGCCCACTGGCGTGATACGCATGGCCGCACCGTTGGTGGTGCCGTAGCGCCCGGCCTCCTCGGGGCTGTGGCCAGCCAGGATCATTTCAATGGCACGCTTGGTGGACGGCCCGAGCAAATCCTGCGAGCCCTTGGCCTGCATCACCGCCTCCCAGGCGATCAGCCGCTCGGCCAGCAGGGACGGTTCGATACGGCCTTTGCCATCGATCAGCAACTGCGCGACCAGGATCGCCTGTTCGGTGTCATCGGTGATGGAGCCGGCGGGCATGTTCGGGGCGATCGGCTGCTCGGGGCCGGCATCGACCAGCGTGGTGATGCTGCCGAAACGGGCCTGGATCTGGGCGCGACTCAGGGATTGGGTCGGCATCCCCAGGGCGTCGCCCAGGGCGAGGCCGTAGAACGCACCGAGCGCGCGATGAGTCGGGGTCATGTCGGGTTTCCAAACGCCAGGTGCAGGCGGAAATGCAGGGGATCGAGCAGGCTTTCGACCTGTTCCATGAACCGTCCCTGCTTGTCGTAGGTGGTGCGCAGGGCCTTGAGAAAGACCGTGCCCAACGGGCGGCCGAGCAATTCGGCGTCTTCCGCGGACAAGGGTTCGGCGCCGATCCATTGATCGCCGTGTTCGCCCACGTAGCCGTAGGCCGCCAGGGTAATGGTCAGGGAGTTGTCGATCAGGCCGACGTCGGGCAAGCCTTCCAGGCCGCCGCTGGCCGGAATCAGTGAGTGTTCGAGGGAGACCGCGGTGCCTTCGGTATTGCGCCGGCGCCGATCGAGGGCGATGAACTGCTCGGTGCCGTAGCGACTGAACAGGTCCGGCCGCACCACCGCTTCCAGGCGCAACACCTCGGTGTTGATCAGCGCCCCGCTGTCCGCGAGGGCCTGGGCCCAACCGGCGCGCTGGTCGAGGGGGATGCCATCGTAGGTGACGATGGAGCCCACGCCGCTCTGGGTCGCGATGTAGTTGCGCCGCTTGAGCTCGGCCAGGGCCTCGCGCAGCGTGCCACGGCTCACCGAGAATTCTTCGGCCAACTGATGCTCACCCGGCAATAGCAAGCCGTCTTCGAGAAGACCGCTTTCGATGCGCCGGATCAGCTCATCGACCACCCTTTTTTTCTTATCAAATCGGACATGTCTAATCATGTACAAATTGATAACCGAAACCGGCTCGGGGGTGCAAGGAATTTATTTTTCGGGGGGATGAATGGTGGTGTTCTTCAGGACGTCATCGCCGGCAAGCCAGCTCCTACACAGGATCCGCACACGACGAAGATACTGTAGGAGCAGCCGGTCGACGCTCGATTGCTCGCGATCCGCCGGCAGGCGGAAACAACTCAGGGCTCGAGACCGATCGGGAAAAACTCGCCGCCGCTCCAAACCCCCAACCAGGACTGCCCGTCGATCTCACGGCTCACCGCCAGCTCCACCAACTGGTAGAACACATTGCGGTGAATCAGTGCTTCAAGATTGCTGCGCACGTGCACGTAAGGCGCCGGCTCCTGACTGATCGGATCGATCACCACCCGGATCGAATGCTCGGCACCCGCCGTCACCTGCTCGTCGACGTAGGTGGTAAACCGCAACTGCTGCGCCTCGCCTTGCCCTTCGACCTCCAGGGTCACGGCCACGAACGGCGCATCGTCGACCTTGATCCCGACCTTTTCCACCGGTGTGATCAGGAAATAATCATCGCCGTCACGACGGATAATGGTGGAGAACAACTTGACCATCGGTTTGCGACCAATCGGCGTGCCCAGGTAATACCAGGTGCCATCACGGGCGATGCGCATGTCGATATCACCGCAGAACGGCGGATTCCACAGGTGAACCGGCGGCAGGCCTTTTTCCGTCTTGGGAATTTGCGCCAACAGGTCGTTGGCCTTGCCCGGCTCACTCATGCTCACTCCGACATCCACTGCTCGCCCACACCCAACAGACTACGCGCATATTCGGCCAAAGGGGCGGCGATCTGGTCTTCGGGCTTGTTGTTGTGGAGCGTCAGCAAGCCGCCACGGCTCTTGATCCGCGCGGAGTCGATCAGATACTGGGTACCGGTTTCGATCAGCATGATCTGGATCACCCCGGTGTCCACCCCCAAGCGGTCGACGGCCTGCTGGTCGGCCCATTCGTCGTAGTTGCCGATGCGGTCGTCGGCCTTGGCGAAGCGGGTGTACAGCAGGTAGTGCGCGCCGGCGGAACGGGCTTCGGCCATGGCCTGGTCGAGACCGAGGGGCGCGCGGGCGCGACGGACCATGGGGAAGTATTCGACGAAGCCGTTGAAAGCTTCCTCGGCCACCACGTTGGGACGCGGGTAGGCACTACCGGGCGGCGTAAAGGAACCCTGGGCAATGTAGATAAAGGAGTCCGGCTGGATGCGGAACGAGCGGATCCGGCGCGTATCGCTATGGTCGAGCAGCCCCGCATCACTCATCTGATTCCGGGCACCTACTCCCAGATCACTGACACTCATGCAGCCGCCCAGCGCCAACAACGCCAGCAGCATAACCAAGCTACGCATCCTACCCTCCAGAGGCCGGTGACGGAAAACCGGCGAATAGTCGCGTGGATGCAGCTTTTGCGCCAGATCAGCCGCCGATGATTTTCATCACCGTCGCACCGCCCGAGAAGGCCACTTCCTGCTTGTCGCCCAAGGCCTTGACCAGCAGTCGCTGCAACGCCGGCAGCGCCTCGTGGCGGGGTTTTTCCAGAAGATCGCCGACATAATGCCGATTGCTCGACGACAGGCAGCCATGCAGCCAGCCGGTGGACGACAGCCGCAAGCGCGAACAGGTCCGGCAGAACGGCACGCTTTCATTGGCGATCACCCCGAAGTGACCATGGCCTGGAATTGCATAACGGACGGCGGTGGCATCCACCGGCGCATCGGCCTGCAGGTATTCATAGCGCTCGCCGATCAGGCCCAGCAACTGCTGGAGACTGACGAACTGCTGGAGAAAGGCATTGGCGTCGCTGGCCAGATGGCCCATGCGCATCAGCTCGATGAAGCGCAATTCGTAGCCGCGCTCAAGGCAGTAATCCAGCAGCGGCATCACCTGGTCGAGGTTCTGCCCGCGCAAAGGCACCATGTTGACCTTGATCTTCAATCCCGCCGCCTGTGCCTGTGCCATGCCATCCAGCACACTGGCCAGGTCGCCACCGCGGGCGATGGCGCGAAAAGCGCTGGCATCCAGGGTATCGAGGGAAACATTGATCCGCCGAATCCCGGCGTCCACCAGCAACGGCAGTTTGCGCGCCAATAGTTGGCCATTGGTGGTCAGGCTGATGTCTTCCAGGCCCATCTGGCCGACCGCGCCCATGAAGGCTTCCAGCTTGGGGCTGACCAACGGCTCGCCACCGGTAATGCGCAAGCGCTCGATCCCGGCCGCCTCGATCAGGTAGGCCACGCCGCGCGCCATGGCTTGCGCCGACAGTTCGTCCTGGGCAGCCACCAGCCGCTTGCCATCGGGCACGCAGTAGGTACAGGCATAGTTGCAGGCGGATGTCAGGCTGATGCGCAGGTTGCGAAAACGCCTGCCTTGACGATCAACGATCATGGAACACTCCGGCGATGGACTGTGGAACGCGCAAAACTTGACTCATAAATCAAGTTTTGACAAGCCCTATCCCCGAGTATATGCCTGGGGCCCTGCGCCATATAGCGGATATGGCGCAATCAGCTAGCCGAATGTCTTAACTGGTGGGAGTCTCGGGGTCGCGCTTGCGCTTGTTGCCCATGCGCACGCCGATGTCCATCAGGAACTGGAAGAACCCTTCCTGGTCCTCCAGCACATTGCTCCAGAACGGCGAGTGATACAGCGCGACGGCGCCATGCACCAGGGCCCAGGCGGCGCAGTAGTGGAAGTACGGCGGCACGTCCTCAAGCTTGCCTTCGCTGATGCGACCCTTGATCAGCAACGTCAGCCGTTCGAAGTTGGAAGCGCGGATCTTGTGCAGTTCCTCGACCATCTCCGGCACCTGGTGACCCTTGACCACTTTCTCTTCCAGGCGGTCGAACAGGCGATAACGCTGGGGATCGCGCATGCGGAATTCGAAGTAGGCGCGGGACAGGGCCTCTTTGTCCTTGTCGACATCCGCCGAATGCAGCAGCTCGTTCAGGTCACGCTCATAGTCGAGCATCAGGCGCAGGTAGATTTCCGCCTTGGACTTGAAATGCTTGTAGATGGTGCCTTTGCCGATACCGACGGCATCCGCGATCATCTCGACGGTGACACTGTCTTCACCCTGTTCGAGGAACAGCTTTAGCGCGGTATCGAGAATTTCCTGCTCGCGGCGACGAAACTCACGGACCTTACGGGGTTCTTTGTGCATAAGAAAAGGTCTGTAGGGGCAAAATCGAAGCCAAGCATTATGCCTGACTCGCGCCAAATTGCACGAATCATCCGAGGCCTTTCGTTTTCAGTGGCGACGAATCAGCCCTTGCTGGTCAGAAAGACTTCGTTCCGGTCACGGATCGTCGCAGTAGACGACGGCGAAAACGCACCCTGGGGCGATGAGAACTCAACAGAAGCGCGCGTATTCCAAATCTGTTTAAAAAATGAGCAGCGGTAACTGGACGTCGGGCGATCCTGACCAATACTTGAACTGTCGGCGTGGCATCTCCCCCAAGTGGCGCGCCGATAAAGGTGCCGAAGGACCGCGTGCCTTTGTTTTACTCCTAATGGTCTTAACCCGGATTCACCCCCCAGAACCCGGGTTTTTTTTGCCCAGGATTTGGCGCCTCGGCTC